>Ga0316616_100000494_pt1 | contig 12759 bp, 11 predicted proteins | sample OWC_Aug_M1_C1_D1_FD_207660 | JGI IMG/M metagenome (GOLD analysis project Ga0316616, IMG submission 207660) | Wetland soil microbial communities from Old Woman Creek delta, Ohio, United States - OWC_Aug_M1_C1_D1_B | ecosystem: Environmental > Terrestrial > Soil > Wetlands | place: USA: Ohio... | reverse complement strand
TCCCCTTGCACTGCCTTACTCACCTTTCTCCGATCCACCATTCTCTGGCAGGGGACTCCAATCAAAAATAATTGATTGGGCTTGAACCTCTTTTCGAGAGAAAGGGCAATGATCGAACGGGCATCACATCCTTTGACAACGAGGCCCACTTTAGATTGACTGAGTTTGTGAAGGTAAGTGGACAGGTTATTTTCACAAAAAGAGTTCCAGATCAATCGATCCACTTTTCCGGGATTCCTGATGAATCTGATTGTCGTGCGAAGGGGGAGACTCCCTTCACCAAAACCGATGATGAGGTCCACCGTTTTGTTAGAAAGAAGCTCTTTCGCTTTTTCTCTGATCCTGTCTTGAATTACCTTTAATCTCTCTTCCATGCCCAACACTAATCTTCTTTTCAAAATTATCTAATAGGGTTCAAGGATTCGAGCCTACCTGCCGGCTTTTCACCAATCGCTTTGCAGGTCCCAAGTTTTTAATATCCTGCACGACTTCTCCAACGACCTGGGAAAACTTTCCTCCTTCGGCCGCGGAGACCCAGGAGAACTGGACCCGGCCTTCCTCAAAACCAAGGTATTCGAGGAATCGCTTGAAGCTCACTGACTTTCTTCTTCCGATATAGTTCCCACTGATATAATGGCAGTCTCCCGGATGGCAACCGGAAACCAATACCCCATCGATTCCACCCTGAAGGGCCTTAAGAATAAAAAGGGGATTGATCCTGCCAGAGCAGGGCACCCGGATTACCCGTATGTTCGGGGGATATTGGATCCTCGACGTTCCCGCAAGATCTGCTCCAGCATAGGAACACCAGTTACAGAGAAAAGCTAAAATTTTTGGTTCCCAGTTTTTTTCTACGCCATTTCCCATTTCAAGTTTCCCATTTATCAGGACAAGGTCAATTCTGCGATCTGTGCGACTACCTCGGCGTTGGTGAATCCTTTCAAATCAATGGAGCCTGAGCGGCAAGAGGCAGTGCAAGCGCCGCATCCTTTGCAAAGGGCTTTGTTAATTTGGGCCACCTGTTTTTCTCCTATGATGGTTCTTTTCGTCAGGATTTCAATGGCTTTGTAAGGGCAGAGACTCTCACAGAGGCCACAACCGATGCATGTCCTCTCATTCACCTCAGAGATAATCCCGATGGTCTCAAGTTCTTTTTTTGAAAGATAAGTCAAAGCCCGAGCAACAGCCGCGTTGGCTTGCGAGATGCTCTCTTCAATAGATTTGGGGCTATGGGCGAGGCCAGCCAGAAAAATCCCCTCTGTCGCAAAATCAACGGGTCTCAATTTCATGTGGGCTTCCAGGAAGAAACCATCCTCATTCAACGGGACCTTTAACATCTTTGAGAGGCTTTCGTTTTCAGAGACCGGGACGATCCCAGGGGTCAAGACCAGAAGATCGGTCTGGATGAGTAAATCATCATGAAGGATAGGTTCATGCGCGATGACGCTCAGCCCATCTCCTCCTGTTTCCAGTCGGGGTTCTCTCTCTGGGTCATAACGGATGAAGAGGACTCCAGCCTCTCTTGCCTTTTCATAATAATCTTCTTTGAATCCATAGGTTCGAATATCCCGGTAAAGGACATAGACATTCATCTCAGGAGCCATGGACTTCAGTTTCAAGGCATTCTTGACTGCCTCGGAACAGCAGATTCGGCTGCAGTAGGGTCTGTCATCATTTCTCGATCCGACGCACTGGATCATGACCACATTTTTCAGGTCCTTTAATTTATCGGGATGGAATACAATCCTTTCCTCTAATTCTTTCTGGGTGATCACACGAGTATCTTGGCCATAGAGGAATTCTTTGGGGCGATATTCTTCGGCACCGGTGGCAACAATAATGACCCCATGGTCAATCTCTTTGACCTCATTTCCATTTTGGACTTGGGTCTTAAAATTTCCGACGAATCCTTCCACCTTGACGATGGTCGTTCCGGTCATCAGATGAATTCGCGAATTCTTTTTTACCTCTCCGCTCAAACATTCCAAATGGGATTGAACATCATTACCATCGAGGGTGTAATAAATTGATCTCGCTTTTCCACCCAGTTCGGATTCTTTTTCAACCAAGGTAACTTCATAGCCTGACTGGGCGATCTTCAGGGCTGCGGTCATTCCAGACAGACCCCCTCCAATCACTAAGGCTTTCTGATTCATCTCAACCGTCTGGGTAGGAAGGGGATCAAGGAGAGCTGCTTTGGCGATGGCCATTCTGACAAGATCCTTTGCCTTTTCTGTTGCCTCCTTGGGTTGAGTCATATGAACCCAGGAGCACTGATCTCGAATATTGGCCATATCGAAGAGATAACGATTGAGGCCTGCCTCACGGATGGTATCCTGGAAGAGAGGTTCGTGAGTTCGTGGCGTGCACGAGGCAACGACCACCCGGTTCAATTGATGCTCTTCGATCATCTTTTTCATCTGATCCTGGGTGTCCTGAGAGCAGGTATAGAGGTTGCCTTCGACGTGAACAACATTGGGGAGTGTCCGTGCATAGTCGACGACCTCTGGGACGTTGACCACCCCTCCGATATTGATCCCGCAGTGGCAGATGAAGGCCCCGATGCGTGGCCCCTGATAGTTGACATTCTTTTCCGGGACAAATTCTTTCTCGGTAACGAGTGTCCCTCTTGCCTCAGACAGAAGAGCAGAGGCCTCTGCGGCTACCGCACTCGCCTGAGCGACGGTTTCGGGAACATCTTTCGGGCCGGAGAAGACCCCGCTGACAAAGATCCCGGGCTTCGACGTTTGGAGAGGAGAAAAGGTGGAGGTTTTAGCAAAACCGTATTGATTGAGATCAATGCCAAAAATATTAGCGATCTCCTGATGACTTCGTGTAGGTTCAAGGCCAACGGAGAGAACGACGAGGTCAAACTCTTCAGAGATCATCTCTCCTTCTTCGGTTTCATAATGGATGGTCAGATTATTTGTCTTCGGATCCTCTTTGACATGGGAGACACGGGATCGAATATAGCGGACACCATATTCCTTTTCCGCCCTTTCGATGTACTTATCAAAATCCTTTCCATAGGCCCTCATATCCATGTAGAAGATCGTGGCTTCGATTTCTGGGGCATGCTCTTTGGCAATGACCGCTTCTTTGGTGGCGTACATGCAGCAAACAGAGGAGCAGTAACCCTTTCCGATGTGGGAATCTCTCGATCCCACACACTGAATCCATGCGACCCTTTTGGGGTGTTTCTGATCAGAAGCTCTGAGGACCTGGCCTTTGAAAGGACCTGAGGCAGAGAGGAATCGCTCGAATTCGATACTCGAAACCACATTGGGAAATCTTCCATAACCATATTCACTTTTTAAAGAAGGCTCAAACTCATCAAATCCAGGGGAGAGGATAATGGAGCCGACCTCAATCTCAAGCTGTTCATCCTTCATTCCATGATCGATGGCTTTCGCCTCACAGGCCTTGATACACTCCAAGCACTCCGAACATCCTCCGCATTGAAGACAGCGTTCAGCCTCTCGGATCACATCCTCTTCTCTCAGACCGAGACTCACCTCATGAAAATTCCTTCTCTCTTTCAAAGGGAGGGCGGCCATCGGAGCTCTTTCTCGATACTCCACGCCGTCGAGATCCACCTTGATATAGTCTTTCTGGGGGCCTTCTTCCTCTCGACCAGCCCTTAGATCTTCTCCTTTTAAATATCGGTCAATGGAGATGGCTGCTTTTCTTCCCGCGCCCATGGCATCGATATAAGTTTGGGGACCAGTCACCGCGTCCCCACCAGCAAAAATACCTTTGACACTAGTCTCAAGGGTAAGGGGATCTGCTTCGATTCCTCCCCAACGAGTCGTTTTAATGCCGTCCTTTTTGCTAAGGAAGGAAAGATCGGAGGATTGGCTGATGGCAGGGATGATGGTGTCTGTTTGGATGATGAATTCTGATCCAGGAATGGGTACCGGCCTGGGTCGGCCGGATTCATCGAGATCACCCAACTCCATTCGGATACATTCCATTCCCTTTATCTGGCCATTCTCAATTAACCACCGGGTTGGAGCAGTAAGGTATTCGATCTTTATCCCCTCATGTTCTGCCTCTTCAATCTCTTCCTCCTGGGCGGGCATCTCAGCACGAGTGCGGCGGTAAGCAATGGTTACTTCTTTGGCTCCAAGACGGAAGGCTGTTCTGGCGGCATCGATGGCTGCATTCCCACCACCGACAACCACCACTTTTTCACCTATCTTGACCGATTCTCCTAATGCCACCTTTCTCAGAAAGTTAACAGCATGAATTTCTTGAGACTCTCCTCCCTCGAGGCCAAGTTTTCTGCTTTGATGAGCACCCGTGGCGATGAAAATAGCCTCATAACCTTTGGCTTTAAGGTCTTGAAGGGTGAGGGTTGAACCGATAGGGGTATTGAGTTTCAATTCAACACCCATCCGAAGAAGGTAACCAATTTCTTTATTTAGGACAGCCCGAGGTAATCGATATTCAGGGATTCCAACTGCGAGCATTCCACCAGCCACAGGCAGGGCTTCGAAGATCGTAATGCTGTAACCCATCTTTCTCAGGTCAAAGGCGGCGAGTAACCCTGCAGGGCCTGCCCCTATGATTGCGATCTTTTTCCCATTTTCTTCGGGAACAGTGAGATCGGTTTTATCTTCTTTCTCAAGATCTGAGACGAATCGTTTCAGTCCATCAATGGCCACGGCCCGTTCTACATCTTTTCTTCGACAAACCGATTCACAGGGATGGGTGCAGATTCGACCGGTAATACCTGGGAAAGGATTTTTTTGCCTGATCAGTGCCAAGGCCTCTTCAAATTTTCCAACTGAAATAAGGGCGATATACCCCTGAGCATTGACATGGATGGGACAGGTCGCCCGACAGGGAGGGACCCCTGCCTTGTCAATCCCGTAGGCACTTGGCATGGCCTGTGCGAAGAGCTGGTAGATGGCGGCACGAGTCACCAGCCCCTGTTCGTAATCATTAGGGATCTTAACAGGGCAGACCTTGACACAATCCCCGCATGCCTTACAGTCTTCGATCGTCACATAGCGGGCCTTCTTATGAATCTGAACTTTGAAATTTCCTGGAGCCCCTTCGACTTTCTCAACCTTTGCATTGGTCAGGATCTGGATATTTCGGTGTCTTCCGGCATCTACCAATTTGGGAGACATGATGCACATAGAGCAATCATTGGTGGGAAAGGTCTTATCCAACTGAGCCATGGTTCCACCAATGCTCAGATTCTTCTCCAAGAGGTAGACTTTAAAACCCGATTCAGCCAGATCTAAGGAGGTTTGAATTCCCCCTATCCCTGCACCGACGACCAATACAGCTCCAACTGGTTCTTTGGAGGCTTGATTCATCTCAATCCGTTCTCCTATTGATCTTTTTCACCAGTTCAGTGGCCTTCACTCGGTTCATTTTCATTCCCAGCTCATCCGGTTCGATCCCCAAGGCTAACCCTAAAAGCTGAGGGTAGTAGAGGATGGGCAATTTGTATTCTTTTTGAAAAACCTTTTCAATCTTTCGCTGATTCCCTTCGTACATCACATTGCAGAAGGGACAGACGAGAACCATGGCGTCGGCCTGCTGATCTCGAATGTGTTCCAACTTTCTTTGTGACATGGCCAGGGCCACTTGTTCGTCGATGGCTAACACCCCACCGCCACAGCACTGAAGCTTGTCCTCGTACTGGACAGAGTGTGCTCCAGTGGCCTCAATGAGTTCATCCAGGCTTTTTGGGTTTTCCGGGTCTTCAATCTTTCCATAAATTGAAGTGGGTTTTGTGTAGTGGCAGCCATAGTGGGGAGCGACATGAAGAGAAGAGAGGTCCGCTTTAATCTGTTCAGCAATTTTCTTTTTTCCAATGTCTTCTCGAAGGATACGAGTAAAATGGGTGACTCGAATCCCTCCCTCGTAACGCAATCCCACCCATTCGGAGAGGTCTTCGTTAATTTGCTTTCTGAGTTTTTCGTCCTCCTGGATCTCATGGTTGGCCTCGGTGAGGGAACCACAACAAGCACTGCAAAGGGTACAAAGAGGAAGCCCCCTTTTCTCAGCGAGAGCTAAATTACGGGCAGCCATTAAAAGATAGCCGTAGCGGTGGACAGATTTGATGGGATACCCGCAGCAGCTGAATTCAGAGACATCGGAGAGCTGGAGACCGAGTTTCTCAGCGATCTTTCTCGCCGAGATCTCATAATTCAAGGCCCTGACAGGGACTGTACATCCAAGGAAAAGAGTATATTCAGGTTTTTGAGGACTATCCTCTATCTTGTTCTTCACGATGGAAACCCAGTTTTTTTAAAATCTTCTCCACATCCTCAGTGCGTCCTTGAAAAAGGGGAAGGCCTGACTCCTTTCTTTTTTCATTTTCAAAATCAGTCACCTCCAAGAGGCGGCCAAAGGAGGCGAGGAGATCCAATTGGCTCTTCATGGATGAGGGAAGGTACCCTTCTCTCACCGCAATGTTTTTAATGGCATTCATCAATTCAGGAATTTTGACATTTTGGGGACATCTTTCAAAACAGGTATAACAGGAGGAGCATAACCAGATAAAATCGCTGGAGAGGACTTCCTTTTTCATCCCCAAGATGGCCATCCGGATAATTCTCCTTGGATTGTAACGGTCTGTGACCTCCCTGACAGGACAGCCCGCTGTACAGGTGCCGCAGGAAAAGCATTTCTTAATATTTTCTCCACCGGGCTCCGAGGCGATGAGCAACTTAAAATCCGGATCGAATTTTTTTGAATCGATCATTTCTCTTGACCCAAAACGATATCAATTATTTATAAAGCAGGCTATCCCCTTTTTCAATGGTAGGTTATTTTTGGTCCCCCAATTTTTTAACTCTAGCAATTTCGGATTTGATGAATTCTGCCAAACTTTCTCCTTTCAACAGATTCTTAAGCTCCTCTTCAAGGTTGGAGGGATTGATTTTACATATCCAACCCTTTTCATAAGGGCTTTCGTTGATCAGTTCAGGAGTGTCTTCAAGTTCTTGATTGGAAGATCCCACTTTTCCTGAGACAGGAGCGTAGATCCTACCCACCCATTTACCAGATTCTAAGGAACCACAAGGTTTACCTTGCTCAAGGGGTCTACCCTGAGATGGTAATTCGACATAGACAATTTGGCCTGCGAGTTTTTGAGCAAAATCGTTTGTGCCAATTGTCACAATATTTCCTTCAACCTTCGCCCAAAAGTGCTCCTTGTGATAATATAGATCATCTGGGAATATATAACCTTCGATTTCCATTGTGAAAAATCCCCCTTTCTTTTTTTATGGCTATATACCTTAAATATAATAGAATGACAACTCTTTTTTCAAACTTCTTCTTGACAAAGTATTATTATTGATGATAATAGAATGTAAAAAAAATCACAAGTACTTTTTTAAAAAAATTTTAATTCCTTCTCCTGTTTTTAAAGGGGGAGTTGGAATTAAGAAAGGGGTGGGTTTATGACAATCAGTAAATGGATAACGGCAGGAACAGTTCTTAAGATGATGGCAAGTCAATATCCCGATAAACCAGGGGCAGGGGACAAGTTTAGGAAGATGACTTTCAAAGAATGGAACGATAGGAGTTGTCGGTTAGCCAATGCGTTAACAAAAATGGGGCTTAAAAAGGGAGATCGGTTTGCCATCTTGGCATACAACTGCCTTGAATGGCTGGAGATTTATGCGGCGTCTGCAAAAGCTGGACTCATTACTGTCCCCATTATGTTTCGTCTTGCCCCTCCTGAAATGGAATATGTTGTGAACCATTCAGAATGTAAGGCCTTTTTAGCCTCAAAGGATTTTATTCCAACGGTCAATTCCTTTCGTAATAAACTTTCTTCTATTCCCCCTGAAAATTATGTTTACTGGGGGGACGAACAGACACCCGAGGGGTATCAATCTTATGAGAAGATTATTGCACAGGCTCCTCCTGAAGAGCCAGATGTCATGGTCGACGCAGAAGATGTCTGGAACCTGATGTATACCTCTGGAACCACTGGCAAGCCCAAAGGGGTTGTCCGAACCCATGAAAATAATCTCGCTCAATACGTTCTCAATGCGATGAATACAGGTATCCGACCGGATGATTGTGTGATGCTCGTCATGCCGATGTGCCATATCAATTCCATCTATTATTCATTCACCTATACCTATTGTAGTGCGAGGGTTTTCGTCTACAATATGGTCAGTTTCGATCCAGAAGATCTATTGAAAACGATTCAAAAAGAGAAAATCACTTTTACCTCCCTCGTCCCTACCCATTACATTATGATTCTTTCTCAGCCCGATGAAATTAAGAAGAAATATGATGTGAGTTCCATGCGGCAACTTTTGATTTCCTCTGCGCCTGCACGGAAAGATACCAAAATGGCCATCATGGAGTATTTCAAGAATGCAGAACTCTGGGAAGCTTACGGGTCAACCGAAGCCGGTTTAGTGACCCTTCTCAGGCCTGAAGAGCAATTTAAGAAGTTGGGCTCCATTGGAAGGGAGATCTGGGGATCCGACCGGATTAAGATTTTAGATGAGAATGGAAAAGAGGTACCGGATGGACAGGTGGGAGAGCTTTATTCACGAACTCCCCATGTCTTTAAAGAATATTGGAAGGACCCTGAAAAGACGAAATCAGTTTTCCAGGGAGAGTGGTTCTCAGCAGGAGATATGGCTTACCGCGACCCTGATGGATACTATGTCTTGGTGGACAGAAAGGCGAATATGATTATTAGCGGAGGCGAGAACATCTTCCCTTCAGAGGTAGAGAACCTTTTAGGATCCCATCCTGCGGTAAAATATGTGGCTGTGATCGGGATTCCTCATGAGAAATGGGGAGAGTCAGTGAAAGCGATCGTGACCCTTCATCAGGGGAAGACAGCGACTGAAAAGGAGCTCATTGATCATTGCAGGGGAAAGATCGCAGGGTACAAGATTCCGAAATCAGTGGATTTCATCAAGGATGAAGAGATGCCGATGACCCCAACCGGGAAAATCCTACACAGGATTTTAAGGGAGAAGCATGGGAAATGGAGTGACGTGAAGTAACCATCCTATCTTTCAGCTTTTTAAATTGCCCCCCTCCTCTCCTCCTCCTTCTAGTGAGGGAGGAATAAGGTGGGGGGCAATTTTTTCTTGCAAAATGCTTTATGATAGGCTATGTTTATAAATTCCAAGGGAGCGAGAAAGCCCTTGGTTTCATTTTGTTAAGGTAATAGGAGCGCTTTTCGATGTTAACGAGTTTAAAATGGAAATTTATTCTTTATGCAGCGATCACTCTTTTCGCAATTCTTCTCTTCCTCCCAACGGTTACCTCCCAATTACCCCCGTGGTATATGAAAGTCATTCCAACGGAAAAGATCCATCTGGGCCTCGATTTACAGGGAGGAATGCACCTCATCCTTGAAGCCGAATCGGATAAGGCTGTCGAGAGTTATGTTGAAAGGATAAAAAATAATCTAAAGGATGACCTGAAGGAAAGGGGTATTCCTGCTGGCAAAGTAGAAAGGGAGAAGAAGGATCAGATCGTCCTGGAAGTCTCGGGCGAGAAGGGGAAATGGGAGAAACTTTTAAGCGAACGTTACTCTATGATGCAAGAACTCTCCGCCTCTGAGATTGGCGGAGGAATATGGAAAATTGGCCTTGTGCTGGATAGCAAACAATCAGACCAAATTAAGAAGAATGCTCTTGATCAAGCCTTAGAAACCATACGGAATCGGATTGATCAATTTGGGGTGTCTGAGCCTGAGATTACGCTTCAGGGTACAGATCGAATTCTGATTCAACTTCCTGGAGTCAAAGACCCACAGAGGGCAAAAAGCCTGATCGGCCGGACTGCCCTATTGGAATTCAAACTGGTGGATGAAGAAGGAGATATTGAGGCAGCCTTGAAAGGAAACATACCTGAAGGAGATACCCTTTTCTACCAGAGGGTGGTGGACCCAAAAACAGGGGGGATTAAGAAGGTCCCTTACCTCTTAAAAGAAAAGACTTTGATGACAGGGGAGGTTCTTAAAGATGCTCGCGTAGCACTCGATTCACAATTTCATGAGCCCTATATTGCTTTGGAGTTTGATGATATTGGAGCAAAATTATTTGAGCAGATTACAGGTGCCAATGTAAAAAAGAGGCTGGCCATTATTCTGGATGATAATGTCTATTCTGCTCCTGTTATTCAAGAGAGGATTTCTGGGGGGAGAGCTCAAATCACGGGCCGATTCACGACGGATGAAGCTAATGAATTAGCCATTGTTTTGAGGGCTGGAGCATTGCCCGCCCCAGTAAAGATCATTGAGGAGAGGACAGTCGGGCCTTCTTTAGGGCAGGATTCCATTCGAACGGGAATTATCTCTGTTTTAATCAGTGCGGGGCTCGTGGTTTTATTTATGATTTTCTATTACCGGGTTGCAGGAATGATTGCTGATGTCGCTCTCATTTTAAATACAATTCTTGTTTTTGCAATCCTTGCTCTTTTCCGAGCCACCCTTACATTACCCGGTATCGCGGGCCTCGTTCTTTCAATCGGCATGGCTGTCGATGCGAATATATTGATCCATGAAAGGATTAAAGAGGAATTACGGTGGGGAAAGACGCCCCGGGCGGCGATTGATCAGGGTTATCACCGGGCTTTTACCACCATCATCGATTCCAATGTGACGACCATCATCGCAGCACTCTTTTTATATCAGTTTGGAACCGGACCTGTAAGGGGGTTTGCGGTGACATTGTTTTGGGGGATTACCGCAAATATATTTACCGCTGTTTTTGTCACGAGATGGATATTTGATTATCTCACCCTCAAAGTGAGGGTTAAAAAACTGAGTATTTGACTCATTTGGGGTAACTTTTTTTATGGAGCTAATTCGGCCGGATACCCGTTTTGACTTTATTGGGAAGAAAAAATTTACTATTTGGGTTTCAGCCATCGCTATCATTCTCAGCATCGGCTCCATCCTTTATCATGGAGGGCTGAGGTATGGCGTGGACTTTGCCGGTGGGATACTCCTTCAGATCAAATTCTCAAAGGCCGTGGATATTTCCGAAGTCCGAAATGCCATGGAAACCATAGGTTCTAAAGAGGCCATGGTTCAGAAATTTGGTGCCGAAAATGAATTTTTAATTCGGGTCGAAAAAAGCTCAGAGGATTTAGAGGCCATGTCCAGGAAAATCCAAGCGTCGCTACAAGAACAATTCAAGGGGCAGACCTTGGAGATCCGAAGGGCAGAGGTGGTGGGGCCAAAAGTCGGGAAGGATTTAAAGACCAAAGCGATATGGGCGATTGTGCTTTCCTTCTTAGCCATATTGATCTACGTGGCCGTTCGATTTCGGCAAGTTTCTTACGGCCTCGGGGGAATTGTTGCATTAATTCACGATATCATCATTACCTTCGGGGCCATCTCGGTTTTCGATTTGGAATTCTCGTTACCTCTGATGGCAGTGATCCTGACGATTATTGGATTTTCGATCAATGATACCATCGTCATTTTTGATCGGGTTCGAGAGAATATTAAAAAGATGAGGAAAGAGAAACTGGATACGATTTTCAATATCAGTATTAATGAAACCCTTGGGAGAACCATTCTGACCTCCGGGACGGTTATGATGGTGGTGCTGATCCTCTTTTTCTTCGGAGGACCGGTCATCCATGATTTTACCAGTGCCATGATCGTTGGATTGGTTTCAGGAACTTATTCCACGGTCTATATTGCAAGCCCGATTGTCTTATTATGGCATAACCATATTACGATCAAAAGAAAGAGGTAATGCGTTAGATAAGTCATTGACAACCCTTTAGGAAATATATTAAATTTTTTTTGGATGAGATGAGATGAAGACCTATCAAGCAAAAAAAGAAGAAATGGACCGTCAGTGGTATTTGGTGAATGCCGAAGGAAAGGTGTTAGGAAGACTGGCCACAGAGTTAGTCAAGATCTTGAAAGGGAAGAATAAACCCACCTATACCCCCCATCTGGATACAGGGGATTTTGTGATTGTGATCAATGCGGGGAAAGTGGCCCTCACCGGAAAGAAGATGAAAGATAAGATCTATTTTCATCACACAGGTCATCCCGGCGGCATAAAAGAAATAAATGCTGAAAAGCTCTTGGCGAAAAAGCCCACCGAGATGATCAGGATGGCGGTCAAGGGGATGCTTCCTAAAAACAGTTTGGGCCGTCAGATGATTCGAAAGCTGAAAATCTATGCGGGGATGAACCATCCGCATGAGGCTCAAAAGCCAATTTCACTTGAGATTTAAGAGTTTTTAGATAAGGAGAGAAGAAAGTGACAGAACCAATTTATGCTACCGGCAAAAGAAAAACCTCCATTGCAAGGGTTTGGCTTGAACCCGGAGAAGGAAAGTTTGTGATCAACGAGAGGGCACTGAAAGAGTATTTCGGGAGAGAGACCTGCGAGATGGTTGCTCTTCAGCCCTTTGATATAACGGGAACCCGAAATCAGTTCGATGTGACCATCAATGTTCATGGTGGAGGCATCTCTGGACAATCCATTGCCATCCGCCACGGGATTGCAAAAGCCCTGCTTCAATACAACGCTGATTTTAAGGATCCCCTCAAAAAAGCTGGCTTTCTTACACGGGACTCCAGGGTTAAAGAACGGAAGAAATACGGAAGAAGAGGAGCCAGACGAAGACCGCAATACTCTAAAAGATAATTCCATGACCATAATGATCCTATCTGAAAAGGGAGGTCATGGCGCCTCCCTTTTTTTGTTTGTCTGGTTTCTTGGGTTAACTAAACAAACCAGACAAACTAAACAAAACAAATGAACCCAAGAGGTG
>Ga0316616_100000493_pt1 | contig 12761 bp, 8 predicted proteins | sample OWC_Aug_M1_C1_D1_FD_207660 | JGI IMG/M metagenome (GOLD analysis project Ga0316616, IMG submission 207660) | Wetland soil microbial communities from Old Woman Creek delta, Ohio, United States - OWC_Aug_M1_C1_D1_B | ecosystem: Environmental > Terrestrial > Soil > Wetlands | place: USA: Ohio... | reverse complement strand
ATGAACAGGAACGTCAGCTGCTTGAACCAAATGCCTCTTCTATTCAAGCACGTATCAGCGCGTTACAACAATGTGCAGCCGCTGGTTTGAAAACCGCGGTGTTCTTCGGACCGGTCTACCCAACAACACGCATCGATGAGATCCCTACATTTGTTGAAAAAATAAAAAACGCTGGTGTGCAAGAAATCTGGATTGACATGGTACGCCTCAAACCGGGCATCACAGAGAACATCCAAAAAACACTCAAAGGCTATCCTATGCTTCTCCAAAGGTTCTTAAAACCAATGGAAAATTATAGCAAAATCAGAGAAGAACTTCAAAAACAAGGCAACAAGCACACTCTTCGCATTATCGATGCATTTTAACCTATTTTCTCGGGAAACACGGGCTTTCTTCCAAGAGGTCCGCCCTCGTAGCATTTAAGTATAAGAACTCTATTACTGCAAAAATCCCTTAAAACAAAAACATTGAGATTTATAAGTGATAGATATGGCTAAAGCACGTGCACGCACGACCACAAGAAAAGTCAAAGATCGATGGAAAGCAAAAAACTGGTATACGATACTCGCACCATCATTATTCAACAATGTCCCTGTCGCAGAGACGCTTGCGGAGAGCCCAGATAGCCTGATTGGCAGAGTCACCGAGGTATCCTTGCAGGACATCACCAATGATTTCCGCAAATCCCATATCAAACTATTATTCAGTATTGATAAGGTCGAACAGAACACGGCACACACCCAGTTGAAAGGCCATCTTCTCACCTCAGATTACCTCCGAAGGATGATCCGACGGAGAAAATCCCGTGTCGATGGCGTTTTTGATGTTGAGACAAGAGACGGCGCACTGCTTCGAGTAAAACCATTCGCCATCGCAGAGAAACGGATTCAAAGCTCTCAGAAGAAACTCATCCGGAACGTCATGAATGAGGTCATCACCAAGGAAGGGAAAGCAAAAACGCTGAATTCCTTCATCAAGGACTGCCTAGAGGGGAAAACCGGCAGCGAGATTTACAAACATTGCAAGATCTACTATCCCGTGAAACGTATCGAGGTCAACAAAACAGAGATCATCCGATTACCAACCGTGATCATCGAAGATGAAAAACCAGAGGAGAAACCTGTGGAACAACCACAAGAGCTACCCAAAGAACCAGAAGTGCCAGCTGAAGAAGAAATACAGCCAGAAAAACCAGAATCAGAACCCTTAGCAGAAGACAAAGAAGGCCAGGTTGAGGAAGAACTCACCGCGGAAGACCTTGTTGCTGAAGAAAAACCAAAAAAGAAGACAAAGGTAAAGACTGCGACAAAGAAGAAAACCACAGCAAAAAAAACAACTAAGAAAAAGAAAGAAGAAACATCTGTATCATAACTTTTCTCGGAGCATACTTTTATATATCAAGGGTCACTATTTTAGTCCTAGATGATTCTGAAACAGAAAATCCTATCGTATCTTCTCATCTCAATCCTTTTATGTTCCATTCTAATTATCCCAGTCGGTAAAAGCTGCAAAGACATCATCATCACACATGCGAAAACAGCGGGAGACTATAGTCTTCTTTTAAAAGTGAGAGACCCAAGCAGACCCGGATTGCAGGTTCTTTGTCGAGTTCCAAAGGGAACACAGTACACCTATCATTCTCCATGGATCGGAAAATCTTGGGAGTTCACCGTTACCCATACCTTTATTGGTGTCGCAACCGAAGGAGACACCCTTCCGAATATTGTCAAAGCGGGGATGGTCGTTACTGACGCAGGACTTGCGTTTGGCGATGCAGATACCCTCTCAGGGTGGATCAACCCGACGAAGAACGCATGGGATGATTTCGATTGGATTCGATTCGCATGCCAAACCGCTGATACTGAGGATGAAGCAATCAATTTACTGACCACTGAGGCAGTTGATCAGCTGCACGCCACTGGTGTTTCTGAAAATCTATTCCTGGTCGGCCCACAACAAGCCGTTATCATCGAGGCAGACGCTATGCGTTATACGACCAAAGAAGTGCCTGATTTTCTTGTCATGTCGAACTATGCAAAAGACCTCTGGCGGACACAATTAATCAGATTACTGCCGATCGCTTCATCATTTGATGCACAGAAAGAAACCTGGGTGCGACGAGGCTCTATTGTCCATCTTGGGTCATTTTGCGGAATTAAAATACTTGTAATAACATCATCTACAATCACCGTCCAAATGTTCCCCATATCTGCCTTTCAGAATTCTGAACTCAACAAGGAGGACACCATCTCCCTAGGACAACGAGCAACGGTTGGACCCTATAGTGTAACCCTGTTAGAAATCAATGGAAACACTGCGAGAATAGCTATGTGTACCGCAGACTACGCCTGGAAACACGAGATTGAAGCACAAATCCAACCAGAGATTGGTAATATCACAGTCAAGGACATGTTCCGCTGTTCACGGTTGCATTCCACAGAACTTCATGATCTCCGTCCCATGTGCGAAGATTCGAATATGTATGAGGCCGCAATGGTATTCAAAATACCAAATGAACATGCTGATCTTGTGAGCATTGGGTGGTTTGCCGCAAACCATGCATGCTCATCAATATATGTACCGGTTCACATCTGTGATGATGATTTCTTCGAAGCCTATGAGACCAGTGAAGCAGCAGCACTCTCTCTTGCATTACTTCAGAAATATGGCCACGGAAATTTGACGGAGTTATGTAAGGGTGTGGAAAATGTGTTCCTCTATGAAAATGAGATTAACGAGGCAGTCGCCCATCTCATGATTCATGACAATCTCAATATCACTTCGTTTCTTACCACGATGGATAAAGGTATGCAACAGCAGGCATTCTATACTGAGCAACTCTGGTTGAATACACCGAACGCCTCCCGAGGGTTTATCGAAAACATCTGGGGGGACAATTACACCCTGACACTATTCAATATACAACGAGCTATCATAATCCTTAATAATATCCCAAGATCTGAACCATCAATTTTTTTTCTACAAAAAATCGCGCGAAGCATTTGCGTATGTCAAATGACAATAGCGATCTTCACAGAGGGATATAACAATTTTTAATATTGGAGTTTGAGGAGAACATAACAGTTCTATAACAAGAATTGAGAAGTATAAAAGGGTAAAACTTTTGATTTGTCCAAGCTTTGTTTAGGGTTCTACGTTGATTTCTTTTTCCAGAACCAGATAAATGTGAGGAGGCTTCCGATGGCGATTCCTCCTGCGATGAAAAGAAATGTGAAGAAATCGGTTCCTGTTGCATTGGAATCACGGATACTTGGTTGATCAGATGATATCGGTGTATCAATATAGATACGGATCGCGTATTCTTGAGAAAAAACACCGTTACCATGCATCGTATGGGGGGTAAACGTGACCCAGCTTTCCCAGTGCTGATCAAAGAGATCGATTCGTTGGGGGACGACCAGAGAAATGGAGAATGATGCTTTCGCAAAAGAATCGACAAGCTGCCAGGAGGGAGTGACATGAATCCATGAAAGGTTCTCAATGAAGGTTCGGTTTGGTCGAAGTAAGGAAGGAGGATTTGGGTGTTCGAGATACCATGATACGTTGATGGTGTAGTTGTTATTATTTAGGATTGTGATGTTTGTTGAGGTGTTTTCTTGTAAGAAGTTATCGGTTAGTGTTATTAACAATTCTGCTGGTTCAACAACGACATTCGCTTGACAAGAAATGGTAAAAAACAGGAGAAAGAGGAGAAGTAGGATACAGAATGTTTTATTCATCGGGATCGCTTTGCTATAAGCATTTACTTACTTTTGTATTTTCAGGTATTTTTTCCACTGAGCGTTTCGAATAGTTTATCGATCTCAGCCTCAACATTATCATATCTGGATTTAGAGGATGGCATCGGTTGTGTTCGACTTGGTAGTTCATCGTAGTCTTTGATTTTCTGTGCTCCTGTGTTTTTTTCAAGGGGTTGCTGGTCCGCTAGTTTTGAGGACGCTATAGGGGATTGTTTCTCGATTTGATTGAGTATTTTTATGTAGGTATTGACATCCTGTTGGATATAGTGGAGGAGAGTACGTGTCTCAAGGGCCATGTCTTGGGTTTCACTATCAATTGATGAAATGTTAGAGAGGGATTTTTTGAGCAGTCTTCTCAGTTTCTTTGGATAGCTGGATCTGGTTTTGACAAAGGAGAAAATACCAATTGTGAGGAGAGCCAGGAGGATACAGATCAATAGTAGGGTCAAAGGCGATGTGATAAATGATTCTTGGGAAGTTGTTACTGAGCCGTCTGTGGTGTGGTAGAGGTAGTCCCATGAACCGTCTCCATTTATGTCGATTCGATAGGTGTCATCAGTATATTCCACTGCATGGATAGTTTCACTTGCAGAATCGTAGAGGATATCATAGATTCCATCTTGCGAAACATCAACGAGGAAGACAGGAGTTCCGCGCAGGTAAATCTTTCGGGTATCAGTGCTGTTCGTAGGATTGGACCCTAACTGGATTTCAATGGTATTAGGAAGGCCATCATCGTCTCTATCGATATCTCCCTGGTATTTTCCATCAGGAGAGTTTTCATCTGGTACTTTGTCGCCATCGGTGTCTTCAGGATAACTATTTTTATCTATTATGTTGGTGCCAAAGGAGAGTTCTAACTCATCATTGTATCCATCGTTATCATCATCGATATCGATGTTGTCTGGCAAGTGGTCTCCATCGGTGTCAAGTGGATAGTTCTCTGGGTTGTCAGGGTCAGATCCATAGCGTATTTCCTCTTCATCACTCCATCCATCGTGGTCAAGGTCATTGAAGTTGGTATCAATGGTGAATTTCAGGGATCGTGAGACGCTACTTTGTCCATCTGTGCCTATGGCGTGTATTACGAAGATGTGTACACCGTTCGTTAGATTGGTAGGTGACGTCCAGGTCGGAGTCTTTATGATGATTTCTTGGCCGGTATCGATTTTGATGACGTATCCGGTGATACCTTTGCTATAAATGACTGGATTCCAGGTGAATGTCGGTGTTGGATCTGCTGTACTTGTTGTCTGTTTAATGTCGGTTGGAGCGAGAATGACATTCGCAAGAAGCATGGTAATAGAGGGGAAGTGGTCATTACTTTGATCTGAGATAATAAAGGGGGCATCTCCTATGCCATCTTGGTTTGTATCGATTCCTTGATAGATGTCCCAGTAGTTGCCTTGTGATCCATTGTCCCATTGGTTGGTGCCCTCGTCGATAGCGTTGTTATCGTTTTTGAACATGTTGTTAAGATAGATGGTGTTGTTGTTTGAGTTCTGCCAGATTTTGATTCCTTGGAGGTTTGAGTAGATGTTGCAATTTGTAATAAGGTTTGTATTTGAGTTCATGCGGATGTCGATGGCATTTTCGTTGTCAAAGATGTTACAATTGATGATAGTGTTTTGTGTTGCATGAGAAATTATCAGGATTCCATTGCTGAAGTGTTGAAGTGTGCAGTTGTCAATCGTGTTGTAGTTGCCTTGTATCTTTAGTGCTTGTCCTGTTTGAGTAACTCCTTCAATGTTGCAATGTGAGATTGTATTATATGAGGAGAGGATATCAATGCCGTTTCCATTGTTTATGTTCCTTATATCACAGTAAGAAATGTTGCATCCATTGCTTCCCCGTTGGAGAGATATCGCTGATTCTCTGGTGTTGGTGATTTGGAGATGTGATATCGTAGCATAAGAGCTTTGTATGATGAATCCTTGGTTTTCATTGCAGTTGATGATGCACGTGTTTGTATCGGTTCCGATAAGGTCTATTTTTTTGTCGATAATGAGAGCATTTTCATGGTAGATTCCTGGTTGTATCTGGATGATGTCGGTTGGTGAAGCATGGGTGATGGCGTCTTGGATGTTGGTATAGTTACCATTGCCGTTGGGATCTACGATGATGATTTGGTGTGGTATTGGGTTTATGCTTTGTACGGTGTAGAGAGACATATTGAGGACGAGAATGTAGGTTATGATGGATAAGAGACGTTGGAGGGTACGTTTTCTAGGAATCATTGTCCTCCCTCCTTTTTCTTTCGGGATTTGAATTGGCCTCTTTCAGTGAAATAGATAAGAACGATGTTTTTGACTACTTCTGCTTCAGAATTGCCAAGTTCACCGACATGTTCTTTGATGCATTCTCGTACTACTGGTGGAAAACCGACAGGAAATCTAGGATTTTTCCCCATGGCTGAATCACATATGAGTCATCTATTTATAAATATTACGATTCATATTAGATTCATTTATGATTCATATGAGATTCATATAGGATTCATATATGATTCACATGTGAATCACATTAAGATAAAAAATGAAATAAATAATATATATACCATAATCGAGCCTTATTCTTTCCTCACAAAAAAAATTATAAAAAAAATATCTAGATGTACCCTTCTCGGGTAATTTCTTATTTTCGGGGGATGCTTTTTTTTACATTTTTCAATAGAATGAAAACTACCCCGCATGTAATGATTACACCAATAATGAAAAAGGAGATCCCCACAATAGGAATATTTTCTCCTGGCGGGGTATGAATAAACAATTTTACTGCAAGTTCCACCTGGAAGACGAGTCCTCCACTATCACCTGCTGGTTTATCAGAGGAAATGACGACCCAGGTCTCCCAACTTGAATTATGGTAGCGGGATCGTTCACTTTGAGGCACATCAAGAAAGACCTTAAAAGAACTTGAGGTATTTGCAGGGAGATACAACGTCTCAGGTTCTACGGTTACCCAAGAAAGATCCGGGATAAACGAATAGTTCGTAGTAAGCTGTTGTATGTCTGGATTTTCTACCCTCGCGGATGCGTTCACTGAGTACGTATACGGGTTTATTACTTCAATATTATACGAAATTTTCTCAGTTGGGTATCCCTCGGGCATAGAAATGGTAAGTTTACCAGGCCAGATCTGCAAGCTAGCCTGTGCCTGAGTGGTGAGCATCTGAAGTAGAAAGATAAGGAGAATAATAACCCATAGTCTCTTCTTCACGGTCCCTCTCACCAATACCTAATATCTGTACTATTATTTATTAATTGTACAGAGAAAACAAAGAAAGGAACAAGGTGGATTTCTATTCACTCTCTCAGTCTTTAGGATACGCTGCCTTGCAGATAGATGGTTGTCCGCTGTGCGGTCCAGTTCTGAGACATGCTGCTCCCCATGTTCAAACAAAGGCCACATACCTTGTTGGTACCAGCTGCGATTCCGGTGTCTTGTTCAGCAGCGTACGCAGCTGTGATGTACCCATCGTTGTCGAGTCCACTCGTTCTAAAAGAGTATGCGTTATTCCCAGGAGCTCCATTGTCGTCAAGGGTGAGTGATGTACTATCTGTGGTTGCGTTTGTTTTAAATTGCGTATCCATTGGTGAAGTGCCGTTGTTGAAGATGGTGAAGTAGTTCGCAGTTGTGTTTTTCCATGCTCCGGCCTGTATAGAGCCGAAATCATAGGTTTTTGGTGTCACATCAATATCAATGACACCTTCCGGATTGAAGGTAACACTGATTGATGTTTCATCTGCTAAAACCATTGGTGTCAATATACTCATCCAGAGCATTGAGACAAACCAAGCAAATAATATCTTCTTTATATCGCTTGCACATGCTATATCATATGTATTCTTTCTGCATCCCATTTCCAATCATCCCATCGTGTCCAAATAGAATTGGACAATTGTTAAGTAACAAATTCTTAATATTTATACGTTATTGTTTAAATTTACGAAAAGGTTCTGTTCATTTTCCTACGATATTATCAAAAAAGATATCCCATTTCTATTGAAATCTTTTTGATCATGACACTTAAAATCTCTATATTCCTAATACATTTTTAGGTAATGAAAAAAAGTAAAAAAGTTATTTATGATATTTATTACGTTTCCTTGATGAAGTGCGTGATTTTCGTCGTTTGGTTAAGTTCTGGTACTTTTTAATGTTCTGATTAATATCATCTAACATTTGTTGGTACGGACGTACCATTTTTTGATATTGTCTCTGATTAATCATATTTTTTCCTTTCTTTCGCTTTAACTCTTTAACTTTATCTTCTATGAGGGTATGCTGTTTTTTCAGAACACGCAGGCTGCTCTGGATCGTTTTATCAACAGCGCCGGGATGGTTGATGTTTTTCCTTAGCTCATCCTTCTGCACGACGAATATCTTTTCCCATTCATCTTTTGATACGATATTGTCGTTTAACAATGAGATAATCTCCGGGTTGATGGTATCAGAGACTTCGAAACCTTTCATAACTTTGGATGGAATTGTAACACTCTCTGGCATGTAGATGTAGTTGTTTTTTTGTTGGCTGCAGTGCTCTGCGAATAAATTTAGCTCTTTTTTCGATTTGTCTTCTTTTACTTTATATCCGATGATCTGATTGTGTTGGCCACGAATTATTTCAATGATATCTCCTAATTTTTCATCTTCTGTACTGAGGAATACTGATTTTCCTATTGGTTTTGGGATATGACGTTTCTGCATCGGTTTTTCTTGAAGGGATTTTGATTCAGTAATACCGGTTTTTTCTTTAAATTCAATGGATGTATTTCCGAATTTTTCATCGATTCCATTTTTTATGATTGAGCGTTTCTGCTGTTTGGTGGAAAGGATACGAGTCTTTGTAGGTTTTTTCAAGAGGTTGTAAAGGGTGACAAACAGGATGATTAAAAATATAAGTAGTAAACTCATAAAAGGGATTATTGGGGGAGTAGATTGAGAAATATCTGGTACTATAGTTTCTTTATCTTCACGGATATAGACTGAGGCAAGAGCGATATTACTGAGGTTATCCGTATCTCTGATGGTGAGGATTGCGATGTAATTTCCAGATTGTGTATACATATGTTCTGGGTTTTGTTCATAGGATAGTGTTTTATCACCAAAATCCCAGGTGTAATTCACGATGATTCCATCGGGATCATAACTATTGTTACTGTAGAAAGTGATGGTTTGGTTTACATATGCTTGGTACGGTCCATTTGCTCGTGCAATGGGGAGTTGCAGAGGTGGAGTGAGTCGGATTATAGTAATCACAAGTTGAGTAATTCCTGTTGCTTGATCATTATCTTTTACTTGGAGTTTTATTGTGTAATTTCCAGGAGTGGAATACGAATGAGTGATGAGGATCTCTTTCGTCCATTCGGTATCAAAGAGACCATCATTTTCGAAATCCCAGCGATATTCAACGACCCTCCCATCAGGGTCATAACTGTAATGAGCAGAGAATATCAAGGATTGGTTCACATATCCTATTATTGGACCGGTAATGTTTGCTATAGGGGGAATGTTTTCTACTGTTGAAGGTGGCTCATAGGGTGGCAGTTCAGTCGGGTTAGGGTCGAAACCAATTGAGATTTGCCCATCTGCGATGACGAGTGGTACGGATGAGACTATGAGAAGGATAAAGAATAAAGATAGAGGAAATGTTTTTTTCATTTTATTTTCCTTCCGTTTTTCATGAGGTTTTTTCGTTTCCATTCCATAGGATGTCAAGATTTAGCACGATACCGTTTGTCAATTATCATATTTAAAGGTACACCAGAAAAAAGTCAATATGACAAAATAACAAAAAGCCCCTTACCGAAACGAACCAAAAAGATCATCTGAAGAAAATAATCTGCTCTCTGAAAAATACTTTGAAAATTTTAGAAATTAACATCTAGAACAGGAACATTATCGATTGTTTATGCAGCGACTGATTTAATCGTTATTGAAAGGGATAATGGGTCTGTCGTCGACGATGTCGTTGCCATAATCAGGTTTAAATCAAACGTCAACCAATCAGCACCCGTTGCAGGGAGGTTAAGCATAAAGTTATCGTAGGTGAGGTTTATAATCGTCCAGTTTGTATCACCGCTCCTCTTGTATTGAAGCGAGAAATTATTGAGTCCTGGAGACCCAGTAAGATTCCATTGGGCACCGGTCGTCGCATTGGTCGCATTCGATGCTTTGATTTGGATGTTCATGGGGACATTTCCTTGGTTGGTAAGGTTAAAATATAATCCACTGGTGGCGTTCGAATCCCCGATAAGTATTGTTCCTTGATCCCATGCCAAGGGGGTGACACCGATTGAAATATTTACTGCGATCATGGCACTACTGCTGTCGTTTACATAGCTGTATTGAAAGAGACTAGGATTGGAAGCCCAGGTAGTGAAACTCCATGCTTGGTAGTAGTAGGTTGTTCCTGGGATACACCCACTGTCTTCGTAATTTGTTGCACTACCATTGTAAACAAATTCCCCTTGACCCCGTGTCCAGATGGTTTGTCCACTTGCGTTTCGTTCGATATACGTGGTATTCGCACCTGTTCCGGTGTTCCATGTGAGATAGATGACGCTGCTGTTTGGTTGTGCGTTGAGGGTGTTTGGTGGATCAGGTCTGGTAAGGAACGTCATATCATCCCCGGAATCAGATTGCAGCGTGTTATTCGCAAACGATCGATAGTGATAGAGCTGGCCCTTTGTAAGGCTCGTGATTTCCGCAGAAAACGTCTGACCCGTTGTTTTCGTTTGATTTGTCGTGTTGGTCCCATAACTCATGGATGTCCCATATACAAATCGGACGGTGCAATTCTCTCCCCCGTTACTTTGGAGATATCCCCAGATCGTCGCATTCGTCTCTTCCACACCTGTCGATGCATTGGTAATCACAATGGGAACCGTGACATTGGTATAACGAATCAATGTATCAAACGATACTGGGGCTGATTCTGTGTTTGTGGCATTGTCTCTTGCGATGCTGTAGAATTGGTAATATCCGGTATTATTGAAGAAGGGGAAACTCCAGGAGATCAAGACCCACGGGTCGGTATCAACCAAACCAGAGTTTACCCATCCACCCCAACTCGAATTATCCACACTAAAACGATACCATAACGTAACATTTTTCAGGCCAGCGGGACCACTCTCAACAGCAGTACCGTTTATCACAAGAGGGGATGTTTTTTTCCAGTAGGAAACTCCATTTGAGGTAATCGTTACTGTGCAAGCAAAACCATCATTCCCTGTTCCAGCCCACACGATCAGATAATAATTCCCAGAGACCCAGAGGACCGGTGCATACCAGAGATTATCTGCTGCGTCAAACTCAATCGTATCAATTTCATACCCGATAGCACCAGTTGTCTCGATATCAACTGTGCTGATATATCCATCCCCACCGTCTCCAGCGAAACTCACACCGAATATTTTACTCGTCACAGCAAACAGATTTGAAAAATCGCCATTTGTCGTATCAATCGCTTGGGTGTCTTTCCATGTTTTCCAAATGCTCCCCGTATTATTGATTTGACAGGTTTTTATGTAGATATCAGCATTTGTATCCTCGTACGCAATCGCGAAGATGTTCCCACTGGTTTTTATGATACTAGGGTTCGCAGCTCTGCTGGCATCAAACTCCCAGGTGGAGGCATTGGTGTTCGTAATGTCCCCTGTTGCTGATATATTGCGTGTTAACAGAAAACCATCGTTGCCACCAGCAGTCCCTGCATCATAGACAATCGCCACGGTATTGCTATCGACCAAACACATGTCCGGGTAGATTCCATCAGCACCATTAATCTCGACACTATCTGCAAACGTATCCGCTATCACACCACTGCTGCTGATATTCCAGGTCTCTAACCAGAGGTCCGTGGTTGAATCGCTATACATCACGGCAAAGACATCACCGGTGACACGCAGGATACGGCAGATGCTTGCATTCACGCCATTATAAGTCAGTAGTTGTATATCTGTTGCTGCTGCAGCAATATCCCCGTTCGCATCATCGATACTGATGGTCAGGAGAGTCTGTTTGAGACTGGTGGCATCGTAATAACAGATAGCATAGATATCCCCACTGACATGAACAATTTGAGGTGATCTGCCATCACTTGTGTCATATTCGAAGGAGTCGACAAGGGACCTCTGTATGGTGCCATTGTTCGTCCATACTTTCATCGTTCGCAGATACCCATCGTTTTCTGTTCCGCTGTCTCCCGTGCTCACGATCGCGTAATAGAGTGAGGTTCCTAACCTGATGACATCAGGGTAATGACCTTCTTCGGCATCGTATTCCCATCTGTCTGTAACGGTATTGCCGATGTTCCCATCAATCGATGAAAAAGGCGCTGAGCTATCATATCCACAGGAAGCATCTGCAGATGCAGGAGCTGTTTCCGCATTCGTCGCGTTATCCTTTGCGATACTATAGAACTCATACAATCCATTCCCACTAGAAAACGTGAAGCTCCAAGAGATTGCAACCCAGGGATCAGTATCGATTAAGCCAGAGCTGGTCCAACTCCCCCACGACGAACTATTCGTTGCTCGATATCTGTACCATAACGTCACATTTTTCAGCCCACTAGGTCCTATGTCTGATGCAGTTCCAGTGATGGTCTGTGGTGCGGAGGTTTTCCAATAAGTTGTAATCGCAGAAACAGACGAGCTCGGGGCAGTGTTCTCATATCCACACTTTGCATCAGCGGTTCCTGGTGCTGATTCAGTATTGGTTGCATTATCAACGGCGATGCTGTAGAACTGATAATATCCTGTACCATTTGAGAAAGCAAAGGACCAGGACCATGGCGAGGCAGTGTCAACCCCAGCATTCACCCATCCACCCCAACTGGAGTTATCAGCAGAATATCGATAATATAATGTAACATTTTTCAAACCACTCCACCCAGTGTCTGTGGCAGTTGCTGTAATAGTCGCTGCATTTTTCCAATACGGGGTGATGGCGACAACAGTGGAGCTTGGTGGGAGGATATCAGTAATCGAAAAG
>Ga0316616_100000492_pt1 | contig 12764 bp, 10 predicted proteins | sample OWC_Aug_M1_C1_D1_FD_207660 | JGI IMG/M metagenome (GOLD analysis project Ga0316616, IMG submission 207660) | Wetland soil microbial communities from Old Woman Creek delta, Ohio, United States - OWC_Aug_M1_C1_D1_B | ecosystem: Environmental > Terrestrial > Soil > Wetlands | place: USA: Ohio... | reverse complement strand
ATATTATACGTTTGATGCTATGTATCATCACAATAAGCAAAAAATAGATATTCATCCAAGTACACTTCTTATAACTAAAAAATTATTTATTGATTCGGGGGCGTACGATGAAGATTTTACGGGAAATCATGGATATACTGACAATTTCCTCAGACTAAGATTAGATAACATAGCAAAAAATAACCATCTGAATAATGTTTATATCGAAGGAATATTGAATGGGTCAACTCACAAATTAATACGAAATGATACAATTAATTACGATCTTCTTATAAAAAAAATAAATAATGGATTACCTATACCGACATCCCATTTAAGATTTAAATGGAAAAAGGTGGAAATATGAAATTAAATATTGGGTGTGGCGTTCAGAAAATAGATGGGTGGGTAAATATTGATATAGTTGGAAATAATATTGATTTGAAACATGATGTTCGGAAACCTTTACCATATTCAAAAGATACGGTCAGCTATGCGTATAGTGAGCATATGATAGAACACCTTACTCCAGATGAAGGAAGAATTACGATTCAAAATGTAATGAATCCTATGAAACCTGGCGGTGTTTTTAGAATAGCAACATTTGATTTAGATACAATAGTAACTGGCTACATAGATGGGTCATGGAAAGATTGGGGGTGGGCAAAATCTCAACCGCATCTACATACCAAAGTTGATATGATAAATATTGCATTCTATTGGTGGGAACATAAGTGGTTGTATACAGCAGATGAACTTCTAAAGAGAGCGAATGAAGCTGGCTACTCAAATTGTTCTGTGTGCACTAGAGGAATAAGTTCCCACAAAGATTTATGCAATCGTGAAACAAGAGAAAATTCGACATTGATAGTTGAGATTACAAAGTAATGCGACAGTTGATTATATATGGAGCAGGAGGCCATGGTCAAGAAGTAGCATGGATCGCTAAAAGAACGGAGCAATATAAGGTTATAGGATTCTTTGACGATTTTTTAAAATCAGATTCTTACATCAGATATCCTGTTTTTAATGATCTTTCAAAGATATCAAAAAATACTCATTTTGCAATAGCTCTAGGTGAAATCAATATTAGAAAAAAAGTAGTTTCTATTCTTATGGAGGCTGGCTTTGAAAAGTTTCCATCTATTATTGACCCAAGTGCTGTTATTAGCAATACATCAATAGTAGAAAATGGTGTAATCGTGTTTCCAAACTGCGTTATATCAATGAATGTAAAATTAAGATCATTCTGTAATATAAATGTTGGATCAACTATAAGCCACCGATCCATAATAGGAAATTATTCAAATATATGTCCACATGTAACTGTTTGTGGAGATGCAACTGTAGATGAAGATGTGTTTGTTGGAGCCGGTGCAGTAATTAATGATCATGTTTCTATAGGACGTGGCGCTATCATAGGTTCCGGTTCTGTGGTTATACATAATCTTATTGGAAATTCTCTTTATGTTGGAAACCCGGCTAAATTTAAAAAAGAATTAGGAGAAAAGAAATGATACCTTTCTACAAACCCAGTATAGATATAGATATGGTTGAAGAACCAGTAGGGAGCGCTCTTAAAACAGGTCAAGTTACCAATTGGGGGAATCATACAAAAGCTCTTGAAGCAGATATAGAAAAATACTTGGGAAGACCTGCTATTCTTACTGCATGTGGCACGCATGCGCTTACTTTTGGATTACTTGCCCTTGCTCATTATAAATTAATTCCAAAAGATGCAAAAATTCTTGTTCCTTCATTTACATTCTACGCAAGCGTTCATTCTATCATATGGGCAAATATGACTCCAATATTCTGTGATATAGATCCAAATACATATACTATAGATATTGATGCAGCTACTGAAGAATATGATGCCATCATGCCTGTTAATGTATTTGGTGTTCACTATGACATTGATTATATAAGAAAAAAATCCAATAAACCTATTATTGGAGATAATAGTCACGGATTCGGCGGTGCATTCTCTGGCAAACGTAATGGTACATTGGAACATGTATCCTGTTTTAGTTCAAGTATCACAAAGCCAATGCAAACTATTGAAGGAGGAATTCTTGCTGCAAATACAGATATAGTTGAATTTGTGAGAGATTTTAGAAATTGGGGAAGTCCTCACGGACAGTACGATTGTACATACGTTGGTCAATGGTCAAAAATAACAGAAATAAATGCAATAGTTGGTTTAAGCAGTATGATGCATCTATCCTCTTCCGTGGCTAGAAAAAATGAAATTGCCGAAATGTATAAAAAACGACTTGTACCTCACGTTGAAGTTCAAAGTGTACCTGACAATATAGAAACAACGTATAAGGATTTTTCCGTCCTTTTTGAATCCAATTCGATACGAGACAAAGTAAGTGCCATTCTCGACGAAAATAAAATAGGAAATAAAAAATATTTTTACCCACCCGTACATAAAATGAAATGTTTTGGAGATATGTATTTATCTAAAAAACTTCCTGTAACAGATAGCATATCAGAAAGAATACTATGTTTACCAATATATGATTCTATCACCGAGAAAGACATTGATTATATCTGTACAACAATTGTAGATTCTTTATAGCAATTGTAGATTCTTTACAGCAGTAAACTCACTTTAAAAAGGGGATATATGTGTGGTATAGCAGGAATAATATCTAAAAAGTCTGAGCTATCTGATATCAAAAAAAAATTAAATAATTTTCAAAAGGTACTAAAGCATCGTGGACCAAACGATGAAGGAATTCATATTGACTCAACCTTTGGTTGTGCGCATGTACGTTTATCTATTGTTGATATTTCTGGCGGAAAGCAACCTATGTACACAGATGAGTCCAAAAAAATAGGTATTGTGTATAATGGAGAAATATACAATTATAAAGAATTAAGAGATACTCTTATACAAAAAGGATGCCATTTCAATACTACATCAGATACTGAAGTAGTGTTGCGACTGTATGAAATCTTTGGAAAATGTTCATTTGAAATGCTTAATGGTATGTTCGCTTTTTGCATATGGGATACTCAGACTGATGCTATCTATCTCGTAAGAGATCATATGGGTATAAAACCACTCTATGTCTATGAAGATAACAATGTACTCATATTTTCTTCAGAATTGAAAGCTATCCTCAGCATTCCAAACATCGATCTTTCTTTGGATGTTTATGGATTCCAAGATTACTTAATGTTTCGATATATGCATACCCCTAGCACATTATTTAAAAATATCTATCGTCTAGAAGCAGGAACTTATATAGAATTTAAAAATATGCGTGCATCGTCTCATGTATATTGGGATGTATCTTATAATCCTGATGAAAGAACAACTGTAGAATACTTCAAAGAAGAGATACTATATACACTTGATACTGTTATAAAGTCTCAACTTATGGGAGAAGTTCCTATTGGGATGCTTCTGAGTGGTGGTGTAGATTCAAGTATTATATCATACTTTATTCATAAAAATAATGCCAATCTCAAAACTTTTAATATTGGATATCCCGAAGTAAATGAATTTGAGTTTTCCCGTGAAGTTTCTAATCAACTTGGATTGGATCATATCGAAGTTGTTACTACATCAGACTTATTCGTAAAGGATTTCCATAAGATCGCAATGCATCTTGATGAGCCTATTGCTGACCCAGCATGCTTTCCTCTATTTGTTCTTTGTGAAGAACTTAAAAAATATGTAACTGTTGTTCTTTCTGGTGAGGGGGGCGATGAGCTATTTGCAGGATACCCACAATATGTAAAAACTATGCGAGCACAAGGAGAGGATAAATGGAAATTTGCAGTATTTTTATCGAACAGTCAATACTATCTTAATTCTCATAAATTTATATTAGATACTACTCACACAATGCAGTCACAGGAAAAATACAAGGGATACTTTGATAGAAATAGTGTGTTAAATGGAATGATGGCATATGATCTTAAAACATGGGTACCTGAAGATCTTATGATGAAGACTGATAAGATTATGATGGCACATTCTCTTGAAGGAAGATTTCCATTCCTAGATAAAAGAATGATAGAATTAGCCCACAGAATACCCGAACGATATAAATTAAATGGAATTACAACAAAATGGATTCTAAAAGAAGCCATTAAAGGAAAAATTCCAGAAAAAATAATTAATCGACCAAAAATGGGATTCACAGTGCCTGTTTCTACAATGCTTGCACAGATGAAGCCGATAATATTAGAAACATACTATGGAGCACGTACCACAGAATTACGAGATGTATTAGATTTAGAAGCAATGCTAGATAATGTTTTAAAATATTACGCACAGATTCAAACTATTTCACCAATGCAGGTGTGGACTAATTTTATATTATTGTATTGGTTTACACGAGTATTTCCTGAATTTAAGAGGTTATAATGAATACACAAAGTATACTATTTACTGGAGGATCTGGATTACTCGGTAAAGAAATGAAGACAGTAATACCAGATGCATTTTTTCCATCTTCAAAAGATTTTGATATTACTGATATGGAAGGAATGAGTGATACACTTACAGTAATGAATCAAGTCGGAGATCCCATACACACATTAGTACACATGGCAGCATTTGTATCTCCTCCAAAGGTTGAGCAAGATCCGATAAAGGCATTGAACATTAATATTACTGGAACAGCTAATATTGTTACGTTATGTCAGAAATATAATATTCGTCTTGTGTATATATCTACTGATTATGTTTTTAATGGTTTAAAAGGAAATTACAGCGAAACTGATCCGCTATATCCTGTAAATAAGTATGCGTGGTCAAAGTTGGGAGGTGAATGTGCTGTCAAATTGTATGATAAGCATGTAATAATCAGATTGTCATTCGGTCCAAATGAATTTCCCTATGAAGGTGCTTATGTAGATCAATGGACTTCTAGAGAACCAGTTAAAGAAATAGTCCAGAAAATAACAAAAATAATACGAAGCGATTTTATTGGAACTATACACATAGGTTCTAAAGGACGTACTGTTTACGATTATGCAAAATACGTAAGTCCTGATAAAGACATAAAGGAAATATTCATAAAGGATGCAAAAACAAAAGTTCCGCACGATACTACCTTAAATACTAATAAATTTGATACATTTGTGACAGGAGGTTGGTAATGGTTGATGATTATTACTGTGAACACTGTAAAAAAATATTTGAATACAAAAAACCATATGGTGAAGAGAAATTCCCAAATCATCCTAATTGTCCTACGTGTAATACAAGGAAAACACGTAGAAAAATATCGTTCAATGCTATTATCCCAGATCACATGAAGTCTGTAAATACAAAATAATGAGAGGTCACTTATGAAAATTTTAGTAGCAGGAGGTGCAGGTTATATTGGAAGCGCCCTGGTTCCAGTTTTACTTGATCATGGGTATGAAATAACAGTTATTGATCTTTTGTGGTTTGGAAATCATTTACCAAAAGAAACTAATGTAATTCAAAAAGATTTATTTACCTGTACTGAAGAAGACTTTGCAGGATTTGATCAAGTTATTTATCTTGCGGGTCTTTCAAATGATCCTATGGCAGAATTCGATCCTGTTAGGAATTTCATCTACAATGCTTCCTTACCAGCGTATCTTGCATATATAGCTAAACGAGCTGGAGTAAAAAGATACATCTATGCCTCAACTTGCTCAGTATATGGATATACGACTGACCAATTATTTGATGAATCAGCTAAAATTAGCTGCAATTATCCGTATGGAGTATCAAAGCTTCAAGGTGAAAAAGGAGTAATGCATTTACAAGATGATACATTCTCGGCTATTTGTTTTAGAAAGGGAACAGTATCTGGTTATAGTCCGCGTATGAGATTTGATCTCATAATAAATACTATGACGGTCAATGCTATGACAAAAGGAGTTATAACAGTAAGTAATCCATCAATCTGGAGACCTATTATTGCCATGCATGATGTTATTTCTGCGTATCTTCGAGCAATCCAAGTCAATTATTCAATTAGCGGAGTTTTTAATATAGCATATGATAATTATACTGTAGGAGAAGCTGCATACATTGTAAAAGATATTATTGAAAAAGCTCATCTCAATAAACATGTAAGATTAGATGTAAAAGATATCCAGGATTTTAGAAATTATAAAGTAACCGTAGAAAAAGCAAGAACTACACTTGGATTTCATCCGAGATATTCTGTTGCAGATATTGTTACAGAATTATTAAATAAATGGGATATACTTTCTCCTTTAATAGACAATGATGGATCATATAACATACGCGTATGTAAGAAACTATTTACTAATAAAGAAATTAAAATAGCGTAGGTACCACTAAATGAATTCTACGGAAACTTTTTCTCAAGAGACTGCAGAACGTTTAAGAAAAGATCCATTTATTACATTATGGAGAAATAATTATTTTGAAAATCAAAGTAAGGGATACTTTTCAGGTGAGCGAGTTCGCCCTCTACTTTACATAAAGAATACAAAACCCTATGCTAATAAACCAATAGTTATTGTCGCCGCAGGACCCTCTTTAGATAAGAATATCCATCTTTTAAAAGAGTACCAAAACAATTGTATTATTATCTGTGCAGATGTAATCATTTTTAAATTACTTGAAAACGGCATTAAACCAGATTTCGTTGTTAATATCGACCCACATCCATTACTAAAACGATTCTGGAAAGATATTGATACGTCAGAGTTGACTCTTGTGTGTCCGACAACAACGAGCCCACGAACTTTAGAAGAGTGGAAAGGAAGTATTTATTTCTTTAATCAATCTGATGCTGCTAACTCGCCAAAAGGAGAAGCGCTGAAAAAAATCATAAAGCCTACTGAGGGCTGGAGTACTTTTTTTAATAGATTTTTCGTTGGAGCGACAATGTTCCAATTTTCAACATATCTCAGCCCCTCAATAATAATTTTAATTGGCCACGACTTTTGTTATACAGATGGAAAAGCATTCTGTGATGGTTTCCTTGATATAAAAATTCATCATGACGAGCATCCCATTGGATCAGAAGAACATAGATATATGATCGAAAAACTTAAAGCAGAAGAGATACATAAAGATGTCTCAATTAATCTTTCACCAACGGAGACCGTATGGACTTCTCAAACGCTGCATCTTTATAAGAACACATTAGTAGGATTAATCAATACAGCTAAATTGAAGGTTATTAATGCGACTGAGGGTGGAATTCTGACAGAAATAGAAAAAATGTCATTTAAAGATAGCCTCGAAAAATTCTGTCAAAATCCTATTACTAAGTTCGATACATTCTCTATGCAAAAAAGAAAACACAAAAAGAGACGATAATCAACCTTAAAAATAGCACCTATCAAGTTATTTTTGATGTTAGCGACCTACCAAGTGTTCTTTAATCTGAAATTATTGCTATGAGAAAATATTAATGATAGACCCCATAACCAATTTTGTAATAGCTTCTACAACACTTGAAGACAACTTAACCAAGTTTACGTTCAGTTTTACTAAACCTACGGGTGACATCGGTGGCTATTATTTATTCATGAGCTCTACAGGTGTCGACTATATTAGTGTAAAAACTCGTATAGATGCGTCACAACCACAAATAGATGAAGATCGAACGTATGATATCGACGGTGTATCGTATTTTGAATATACTACCGAGTCTGATTATCATGACGGAAAAATGTTGTATTTTAAAATGCAAGCTCTCTCTGCTGCTCGAGAATTATCGGTTTTTTCTTCAGTTGAAATAGGATATTCTTATCCATCGCAGCCATTAAATCTTTTTGTGCAATATAATGGAATTGATGCTACTCTTACATGGGATGAAATTGATTTCACAAACAATAAAAATTCAACATTCACTAATTACAATATTTATCGGGATCTTGCTATACCAATAAATGGTACAACATTTGATTCTACTACAAATATCCTATCAAATACTCAATTTACTACAGGCAGTCTCATTTGGGTAATAGATATATTTAAGAAATCCCAGTGGTTTGGCGCAGTTGTAGAAGAAGGAGTGTTTGATCTTACATCAACAGGACTTATTGGATACAGTGATACTTCATCAACATATACACCAAATATAGATAACCTGAAAATATATATCGATTATAAAAACCCAGCTTTTATTGGAACATCCTCTACAGGACTTTATACGGATACAGCATTTATATTTGATCGATATTATATTTATTCAATTCGTTCAGCAGGATTGGGGGTGCGCCTTAGCTTTAGTACTCCTTATATGTGTTATACAATTGACACTACAAATGCGTATCCATATTTAAGATCGATTGAGAACTCATCGACAGAAATTTTAAATGATCCTTATTGGAAAACATTAAAAGCTGTTCTTATCGATAAGAATTTTTATGATAAAACACCGTTTGCTATTCCTTATTCTAAGGATACCACTTACAATCTAAAAGGTTATTTAGGCGTAAGTGAATGCAAATTTGATGTATTTGTTAATGATATATACAGTTTTACTACATCAACTGGAATTTACGGAGAATTTGAAATCAATTATATTTTTCCTAAAGGAAATATTTCAATGGTATTTCAAGCACGGGATAAATATAATATAAAATTTTCTCGTAAAAGCGCTCCATATAGCATCAGAACCCTGAATTTGTATACATGGTATGCTGCAGTACTCGGCAGTCAATATAAACAAATTGATATTGAAGCGACAGCGATTAAATCAGATGTTTCTATAGAAACATGTCGCTATTCATATTTTGAAGACAAATTTTCTCCCTTTGTAGGATTGTATAAAGAAGGAGATGAAGCTGAATCTAAATTTACCAGTCTTGCTTCAACAAATTTCAAAGCATTTGAATATGCCTCATATGATAAGTCTCTCCAAATGATGTTTGATTCATTCCAGGAAAACCTACCTGAACTTGATCATTATGAAATTCATTATAATATGGATTTATATGACACACAAAAAACGGCATATACTTTCACAGCAACTTCTACCGGACTTGGAAGAGGTGATTATTGGTATGGTATAGCAGCGTGTACACGCGATGGAGAAGAAACATCAGTAGTTACTCTACGAGTGGATAGACGATGGTGGCCAGCACCTTATATGAATGAAAACGTAATTATGTGGGATTATGTGTATGGAGCTGACTTTTATAAAATATATAGAGGGACTACCGAATCAGACCTTTATTTTCTAACATCAACTGGAATGAATGTTGCTGTTGATATTAATGGAGAAACTCCTAATCCTGAAATTACGCCAGTTCCATATAATTTTACAGATATGTTGGAACCCGTTAACGTTAAACTGTATGATAAATACGGAGTAAATAATTTGTTCCTGAGACTTAAAAAAACATCGTCATTGATTATTCTTTTGTTTGGAACAGGAAATAATGTTATTGCTGAGTTTGACTTACAAAGAATTTTGTATCTTCTGAAAAAATTCATCCCGCCTGAACTAAAATATTCGATAGTTTTTTCAAATGATACGAAGGTTATCTTATATCCAGATGGAATTGAAATCAATCTGGTCGAACCTGATCCAATATACGCTTATTATGATTTATCGTATTATTATCACCCAAGTCTGGAAGTTGTTGAGGTCTACTCGTGAGAAAAAGACAGTTTGGTACTAAACGGTTAATATACGCAAGTGACCATAACACTGCTCAAACTTATGGCGAGCTAAATACTCGTGAAGTAGCGGTGGATGGTGGGATTAAAGGTATTATTTATGGCGGGGTACTTATACCAAATACCGAAATTGAATATACAATAATCCTCGAAGAAACTGTAGCAAGAACAGTTGCTGGTGAAAGAATAGTAGTACCTTCTTCATCTAACCCTGTTGTAAATATTTTTATAAAACCATCTATCGATCCAGGATTCGGAAACGAAGTTTGGATGACAGCCTATATTGAATATACATATCAATTAGGAGAATTGGATACAGATGGTGACGGCATACCCTATTACAAGGATTACCAAAATGGTTTTCAGATCGGCACTGTTCAAGGCATAATTGCTCCGATAGGCACTGCAGTAAAACCAAACATACCGTATGGAGCTGTTCTTCTTTGTGATATCCTGTACAACTCAAATCTTTATCTTACTGGAGCGATTCAGCAATCTGATATAAATACAGCTCGGCAAGATAGATTTGATAGCCAATCTTTTGTCAATCTTCTTGTAACAGGTACTGCCGATATATATGGTGTCATTATTGCACGAAGCGGTATCGATATGATCGGTACTAACTTCTTTAATGTGTCTGATCCTGTAATAGGAAGTGATGTTGGCGATAGAGATTATAATGATGTACGCTATGTTCTAAAATCAGGCGATACGATGACAGGTACACTCAATGTGCCAGATCTTAATGTCAGCGCCAGCATGACTATTCAAAATCTTACTGCCAACGGCAATCTCCTTGTTGGTGGAAGCAGCGTATTCAGTGACAATGTTAATATTGCTGGAAATTTGGCTGTTAACTCCGGTGGAGTCTCCATTGGCCAGGATTTACGTGTTATTGGATCAATTGAGGGAAAAAGTGTTATTATACCTTGGCAAACAGCAGTAGATTACACTATTGGAGAAGTAGTTGTTTTTGAGGAAGGAATTTATAAATGCAAGGTAGACCATACCTCAACTGATTTCCTACTTCAAATTGCAAATTGGGAATCAATTGGTGGCGGCGGCGGAACAACGCACCGAGTAACTATAATAGATCATGGATTTGCTGTTGGAGATGTTTTAAGATACGATAGCCATGCTGATCCCAATGGATACACCAAAGCTAAAGCTGACAATCCTCACACACTGGGTCAATTTGTTGTTATTCGCATCCTCGATGCTGACAATTTCGTAATCTCAAGTGGTGGTTACTTTGAAGATACCAGTGCAACTATCAATTTCATACCAAATACATGGTACTACTTATCTGATTCAACAGCTGGATTACTTACAGTAACAGAACCTCCGATATCGAATCCAATATTGTATGCTATAGCAGCACACGAAGCATATGTTTTTATATTCAGACCAGCTGTTGGTGCAATGATTGCTACTGATGAATATATTGCAGATGCTGGGCAAACAAAATTTCCATTGTCAGTATTACCCATTCATCAGGATTACATAACTGTTTCTGTTGACGGAGTTGTTCAAAGTAAGAGTACATATACATTTTTCTCTTCAACTGGAATAATTGCTGGAATTGAATTCGTAACTGCTTTATTCGGTGGAGAAGAAATTAGATTTCAAATAATCAGTAATGTCTTTTCTGAATCTGGAGCAAATCTAGTAACTGATACTATTACTGCAACAGCTGATGGCCAATTTACTGTTACAATGTCACGAGTACCTATCTCCAAAGAATATATATTGGTATCAATTGATGGGGTTTTTCAACATAAAAGTGCGTTTGATTTTACTGACACGGTACTAACATTTACAGATCCTCTTCTTGCTGGAAACGAAGTTCAAATTATACATGTAGTTGGTATGAATATAGCTCTCGATCCTGCAGTAGTAAATTCTTTTGTTGTCAATTCGTCAACGGGACAAGTCAGTATGAAAAATCTTTCTGTTTCTAACGATGCTGGAGCGGGGTTAGAAAATATAACGACATTTACTAATGCAAAAGACAATATATTGAGCACGGGTACAGGTTCTATAAAATTGAAAGGTACGGGGACAACACAAGATAGTGCTGGTTGGCTTAAGGTATATATCGGAACTACTGCTTGCTATCTCCCCTATTTTACTAATATAACAGGCGTGTAGGGCAACCATGGACAAAATAGTATTCGATGCCAAAATACAAAATCTCTATAGTCCTGATTATGAGTATCTTCAGAATACTATAGATACTGAAATAAAAAAATCATTCAGACAGAATATTCAAAATCCTTTTGTTAGTGCTATCATTAAAGGATTTAATCTTCAAGCAAGTCTGACTGATCCTTCAAAAATTTTAGTATATCATGAAACCGGATACGGTGGTGTTATTACATCTACCGGTGAACTCATTGAGTCATCAAACAATATCGATCTTGTCGCACCTGCGGATAGTACACCTGGTGTAGTAAATTATGTATATATTCGAATATATTCTGTCTACGGTACATTTAATAAAAAGAATGAGGTAATAGAAGAAGGTGTTCAGAAAAATATAGATTTATATAACTATACAAAAACGTATGATCGTCTTATTACAAAATGGGAAATTAAAGTTTATACACAAAGCCAGTATCTTGCTTTAACTGACGCTGAAAAAGCTGAATTGCTTGGTCTTGGTTCTTTTGTTGCAAACGGAACGAGTCCTATCACAGAAATAAGTATTGCTGGTCGTGTTTATACTCGCTCATTCATACAACAAAATTCTATAAAAACTGGAATGATTTCAAGCACGGGTTTTGTTATTACTCAACATAATGTTTCCACCTCAGAACAGACTGACGATCATTACGCGGGAACTCCCGTTTATCTCCAAGATGATGTTAATGAATTACGTACTCTTGTTCGTGAAATAAAAGGAACAGCAAATTACGATGATTTCATAGATAACTCACTTCTTACATCTGACTCATCGGCCAATAGATTGCATGGTAACGGTGTTCTCGCAGATGAATGGGATGAGTTAGAAGTAATTCCAAATAGTACAGGTCTTGCTGTCGTTGTTAAAGCTGGTAAAGCAATCGTTCGTGGTGGTGTATCTCACGTTCTTGAAAATGAAACAAAGCTTCTTATTCTTGAACCACAGGTTAACTATCAAGTTGGCGATTGGGCAACAAGAACTGGT
>Ga0316616_100000490_pt1 | contig 12782 bp, 19 predicted proteins | sample OWC_Aug_M1_C1_D1_FD_207660 | JGI IMG/M metagenome (GOLD analysis project Ga0316616, IMG submission 207660) | Wetland soil microbial communities from Old Woman Creek delta, Ohio, United States - OWC_Aug_M1_C1_D1_B | ecosystem: Environmental > Terrestrial > Soil > Wetlands | place: USA: Ohio... | reverse complement strand
TGAAGCTATTGCCAATTATCACAAAAGGGAAACTCAAATGAACGACATTGCATACTTTGAAACTGTTCAATCAGACAATTGGACTTTGCATCATGGCGATTGCGTTCATGTTGCCAAAATGATTGACAGCAATTCTATTGGGTTTAGCGTGTATTCTCCGCCGTTTTCTAATCTTTATATTTATTCAGATTCAGAATACGACATGGGCAACAGTACCGATGACGGTCAATTTATGGAGCATTACAGCTACCTTGCCGAAGAATTGCACAGGATTACAAAACCAGGACGATTGACGGCCATACATTGCAAAGACTTGCCTATGTACAAAGGCCGAGATGGTGCCGCCGGTTTGCGCGATTTTCCTGGTGAAATTATAAAAATGTATGAATCCAAGGGCTGGCAATATCATAGCCGTGTGACCATTTGGAAGGACCCTGTTATTGAAATGCAGCGCACTAAAAACCACGGACTTTTGTACAAGCAGTTGTGCAAAGACTCTAGTGCCTCGCGTCAGGGCATGGCTGATTACATAATTGTCATGAGGAAATGGGCAGACGAAGAAGATTGGGAAGCCGTTACGCGAGGCAAAGAACGGTTTTTTGATTACATTGGATCAAGCTATAACGCCCCACAAACAAAGGACTGGGGTCGAGCTAGAAGTGAAACCGAAAAACAAAGATTGTATTCGATTGCTGTTTGGCAGCGTTACGCTTCGCCGGTGTGGTTTGACATAGATCAAACGAATGTGCTGAATTACAAATTAGCAAAAGAAAAAAACGAAGAACGTCATATCTGCCCATTGCAGTTAGATGTTATTGAGCGGTGTATTGAATTGTGGTCTAACCCGGGCGATTTGATATTTTCTCCTTTTACCGGAATTGGTAGCGAGGGCTATGTTACATTAAACATGGGGCGCAAATTTGTTGGGGCTGAATTGAAAAAATCCTATTTTGACATAGCGTGCAAGAATCTTGATTCAGTGAAGTTAAAAGAAAAACAAGAGGATTTATTCTAATGAAAATACCTGAACCAATCATCACACTGGCCGGTTTGATTGACCAGCATCATACCGATACGCAAGAGCCGCCGCGCTCACACATGGGATGTTCAATACTGGGACACCCATGTGACCGTTATTTGTGGCTGTCATTCCGGTGGGCCGTGATTGAAAAATTTGACGGACGTATATTGAGGCTGTTTAGGCGCGGTCAGCTAGAGGAATCAACCATCCTGCAAGACTTGCGTGCAGTTGGCGTAAAAGTCAGTGATCGCCAATCATCGGTTGACTTTGGCTGGCACATCTCAGGAAGCGTTGACGGCGTTATCACGTCTGGTGTACCGGAAGCGCCGTTAAAGTATCACGTTTTGGAGTGCAAAACGCACAGCAAAAAGTCTTTTGATGACTTGCAAAAGAATGGCGTAGAAAAATCTAAGCCTCAACATTACATACAAATGCAGTTGTACATGTTGGGCTTAAAGATTGACCGAGCGTTGTATTACGCGATATGTAAAGATAATGACGAAATCTATACAGAACGTGTGCGACTTGATAAGGAATTAGCACAACATTATGTGGATCGCGGCAAACGTTTGGTGCAATCTGACCGTATGCCGGAACCAATAAGCGTTGATCCGAGTTGGTATCAATGCAAGATGTGCGCGGCTTATGAGTTTTGCCACAAAAGCCACACAACAAAAGAAGTCAATTGCAGGACGTGCTGTCATTCAACAGCGACAAACAAAAGCACCTGGACGTGTGCAAAGCATGATGATGCTGATATTCCTGTTGAGTTTCAGCGCACAGGTTGCGAGTCGCATTTACTGCATCCTGATTTGGTGCAATGGAAAATGATAGATTACAACGAACATGAATTGACGTTTGAAATTGACGGAAAGTCAGTGCGTAACGGTGAACCCGATGCTTTTGTGTTTTCAAGCCGAGAAATACTAGCCAATCCGAGCGCGTGCGCTAATCCTGACAATACTAGCGAGGCAATCCGCGACGTAATGAGTGGGAGGATATTTGGATGATGCTTCGCGATTATCAACAACGATCAATTAACCAACTGTACGCATGGTTAAGCAACAACTCAGGCAATCCTTGCCTTGTTTTGCCGACAGGAGCCGGTAAAAGTCACGTTATAGCCGCGTTATGCAAGGATGCGCTGCAATCATGGCCTGAGACTCGCATCCTGATGCTGACGCACGTTAAAGAATTGATAGAACAGAACGCCCAAAAGATGCGTCAACACTGGCCTAATGCGCCTATGGGTATCTATTCAGCCGCTATGGGCCAGAAGATACTGGGCGAACCAATCACGTTTGCAGGGATTCAGTCAATCAGAAAACATGCCAATCAAATTGGACATGTCGATTTGGTGATTATAGATGAGTGTCACCTTGTAAATCATAACGATGAAGGCGGATATAGATCATTGCTTGCTGCTTTGTTGGCTATCAATCCCGCGTTGCGCGTGATCGGATTAACTGCTACGCCGTTCAGATTGGGACACGGCCTGATAACAGACAAGCCTGCAATCTTTGATGACTTAATTGAGCCGGTGACTATTGAAGAACTGATAAACAAGGGTCACTTGATGCCGTTACGGTCAAAAGTGACGCGAACTCAACTAGACACAACGGGCGTACATAAGCGCGGCGGTGAGTACATTGAGCGCGAGTTACAACAAGCCGTTGACACGGACGCAATCAATCAGCGAGTTGTTGATGAAATCAAAACACTGGCGGGTGATCGTAAAGCATGGCTTTTGTTTTGCGCTGGCGTGCAACACGCGGAACACATCGCCAGCGAACTCAAGGCTCAAGGCATAACCGCCGCGTGCGTAACGGGAACCACAACAAAAGCCGAGCGTGAGCGCATTTTGTCAGAGTTTAAGTCTGGCAAGATTCAAGCACTGACAAACGCAAATGTTTTGACAACTGGGTTTGATTATCCTGACATTGATTTGATAGCAATGCTGCGTCCTACTATGTCGCCAGGATTATATGTGCAAATGGCTGGCCGTGGCTTGCGTCCTAAGTCACACATTGACCATTGTTTAGTGCTGGATTTTGCCGGTGTGGTTGAGCAACACGGGCCTATAACCGCAGTAGAACCGCCGAATAAATCAAAGCAGGGCGACGGGCAAGCGCCAACAAAAACGTGCGAAGAATGTGGTGAGATTGTCGCCATATCAACGAGCCAATGCCCTGCATGCGACGCGGTTTTTCCCGTTAAGGAAAAGAAAGAACTGAAGTTGAGTGACGCCGACATTATGGGGTTGGAAGCCACGGAGATGACCGTCATTGACTGGCATTGGCAGAAGTATATTAGTAAGGCGAGTGGTAAGCACATGCTTTCAGTGCGCTATTACAGCGACCGCATGGACGTTCAACCAATAACGGAATTTTTCCCTGTTTTGCATGACGGTTATGCTGGGCATAAGTCACGTTTAGAAATAGTCACGATTGCACAACAGGCTGACGCCAGTTTAGATGATGATTTGATTCGACAAGCTGGCAATCTAAACAAAGCCACGCCGCCAACAACAATCAAGTACAAGCGCGACGGCAAATATAATAGAGTAGTGAACAGAATATGGACTCAAAACAATGCACCAAATGCAAAACAGTTAAGCCGGTTACAGACTTTTATACACAAAAACAGGGAAGATATTTACAGTCCTGGTGCAAGCAATGCAAAGTGATTCAGGTACGCCAAAGCAGGGCGCAACGCGAATTGCCGTTTGAGCGTGAACAACGATTGATGCCCACGTTTGGCGAAACGCACCACCACGCCAAGCTAACGGCGCATGATGTTGCGCTGATTCGCGGCTTGCTTGATGACGGCATAAGCTGCGCGGAGCTAGGGCGCAAGTTTGAGGTTTCGCGCACAACGATCAGTTCGATAAAAAATTTTCGCTCTTGGTGGCGAAATTAGCAAAAAAATTGTTGACGATCATTTGGTGTGGTTGTATTGTACTCACCAAGCCGAGGCAATACCGCTGAAGCAAATATAAGGAGACTCAGATGAAATTTGTGCGGTGGCTTGGTGCTTTCGGTTCAGGGTCAAGCCTGACAGAAGCCGCTACTTGGGAAACCAAGCAGGTTGAGCGCCAAGTTGCCGCCGAACCCCTTCACCGTGGGAAATCTTATATTTCCCACGCCAAAATCGGATTGGCAATCGCCAATCCAGAGTCCACGTTTGCGCGTGGATGGCTTTACGATGCTTGGACCGTCATTGACGGCGATGGCATATTAAAAGCCAAACGGCGCGGGTATGGTAAACAGCGCCCATACCGCGACATGAACAGATTCTTGAGCGCATACAGCCGCTGCGTTCACACCGGCCATCACGCTGAAGCGGCGTTTAATGCGCCGCTGTATGACGCGGTGGTTGTCAAATTAACTGCCAGCGAGCGCGGCAAACGTCGCGCTCATCGTCTGGCTCAACAAATGGGATTGCCGCTGCAGATGATCTAAGTAAAACAGCCGGTTCCATATCACCGGCTATAAATGCAAAAAAATGGGCGGCTATGCGTGACCATAGATATGACAGTGAGCCTGTCCGGTAGTTGAGAACCGATAGCTTGAGGCCTCAAAACGGAAATCCCACCGTAAAAATAGGATAGGCATACAGCCGCATACCAAAACATTGTTATGTGTTTTGGTATTTACCTAACATTAGGAGATACACAATGAGATTCGCATTTATATCAAGACACGCCCCTACCGCTGGTCAGTTTGCGCTGGCCTACAACCAGGATGTTGTCCTGGTTTCCGTGGGTGACCGCGACGCATTCAGCGTCAATGTCACCGACATTATGGGCCATGAAAACGGCCCGTTTGACGGCGTTGTTGTCGTTCATCCAGCCGCTGCTATGCGGCTGTGTAGCAGTTTTTTGGTTGGCGTTTTTGAGAACGCCAATCGCGCTCCCGAAGGCGAAAAGCCTTCGTTTGAGGCCGTAGAATTTTATATCTACGACAACAGGGACTAAGATGATTATTTTAGTCTTAATTTTTGCACTGGCTGCTTCCATTGCCGCCGGTACGTTTGGATACGCTATGGCGGGCTACGTCATGGCTGGCAGAATTACAGACGTTGACCGGATTCATCGCGATTTGGCAATTACAAAAACACTGAGGGGTTGAGATGAAAGATATACTTTTGACCGTTGCTGTTCACTTGTTAGTTGGTGGATCCTTCGGAATTATCATAGTCCTGTGGGCGACCCAATGAGTCGTTTACCCATGAAGGGTGACTTGCTAGACACCTACGGCCTGGTGATACCCAAGGCCGTCAAGCCAGCGCCATGGATACGCGCTATCCGCCGCCGCATTCTGTGGTGGCAGATTGAGCGCACGATTAACAGATTAGACAACCTATTACAAAAGTCTCGGTACATGGAGCCGTAGGCTGTATCTCTGATGCAAGGACACGGATAAGCCAATAGAGTCCGCACAATCATTGGAGCCAGTCGAGTGCGCTGCGTGAGTCGCAGAATGTGAGGAACTGGCAATCTATATTTAATTAAGGAAAAAAATTATGGCTCAAACAACGATATATGATTTGCTGGAGGCAACGCTTAAGTGCATGCCATTACCGGCAAGCACTAATGACGTTTATCTTAAACTTGTAAAAAACGGCCCATACGCGCAAATGCAACCAAATGAAGCGCGTAAAATCATCAGCTCCAAATTGTGCAAGATGCGCAATAAAGGTTTACTTGTAAGCCATAATCGTGATGACGGTAGAATGATGTGGGATTTCAAGCAACCTATAAAAACCGTAAAAAAATCGGATGTTTTTGAGCAACCGATAATTGTTAATACAATAAATAAAAAACCAGCCGACAACACATACGTATTGCATGTATTGTTTAGTGAAATATCCGCCGCTTTTGCTAAAGCCGCGCATGGGTTGGTAAGCCATGACAAATAGTAAAACAAACCAAAATACGCATCGCGTGTTAGCCGCAATCAATAAAATTCCTGGCGTTGAAGTTGCGTTAAGAAAAGGGCTGATTTGCGTATCAAAAAATGATTTTTACGTGCGTTGTGTCGTACCCAGCGGCACTATGAAATACCCGTCGTATCGGCGCTTATGGGAAGAAAATCAATGTTCTGTACCAACCAAGGCATGGCATTTTAATTTACGCTATGCCGTTTCACAGGCGCTTACGGAGGCTGATAACAATGCGCGTTGAATTATTAGATAGCATGGGAAATGACTTAGATATAGCAAACGCTGCGCGGGTTTCCTTTGATAAAGAATCTGCATGGGAGTTGCATCACGATTTACTTAATCTGTCAGACAAAGACAAAAAACTGATTGATTACCTAGCGAAGCATAAGCATTGGACGCCGTTCGCACATACCGCAATCAAACTCAGGGTGACAATGCCCATTTACGTGGCTAGGCAGCTAGCCAAACATCAGATTGGTGGGGTTGTTAACGAGGTGAGCAGGCGGTATGTGTCAACCGCACCCGTATTAGATGTGCCTATCAAATGGCGCAAAACCGCTAAGAACATAAAGCAAGGCTCATCAGATGAGGTCGTGTTGATGGATGAGGCAATGCAAAAGCAAATAGATAAGCTTATGGCTGATTGTTTGGCCTTGTATGATGACCTACGACTGAAGGGTGTATGCGCCGAGCAAGCGCGTGCGGTTATTCCAGTGTGTTCGGAAACCACATGGATATGGACAGGTAGCGTGGCGTTTTTCGCTAGAGTCTGTAAGTTGCGGCTTGACCCTCACGCACAGAAAGAAACGCGCGACGTGGCTGAGGAGATCAACAGGTTGATTGCGCCATTGTTCCCCGTAAGCTGGGCTGCACTGATGGCTTAAGTTTTCAACGCCGCCCTTACCTATTTTTAACGGGAGTATTGGAACCACTGGGGCGGCACCCATTCGTTGGTCGGGCTTTCACTTTTTAAGTGGCATTGAGAAGCGAAAAGTACCGACCGACAATCGCTCGCCAGCCGCGCCAGTGCTGGCACTTTAATAACAGAGAGAGAAATAGAAATGGAAAATGCAACTATCAACGGTGTGGAGTATGCGCCAGTAGTCAAAAATTCTGGAAACAGGGCGGTAATTGTTGTTGACCGTGGGTGGATTTTTGCAGGTGATGTTGATCGCAGGGATGGGCGTATATACCTGACCAATGCGGTGTGGCTGTTTCGGTGGCAATCGATTGGGTTTGATGGGGTTATCGCAAACCCCAAGTCAGATAATGTGACCATCAAGCCAATGCCGACGGGTGTAGATATTCCAGAAGGTTCAGAAATCTTTTCTGTGCCAGTTGAAGCTGGTTGGGGCTTGTGATGATTAAGCCAATCGGCTACGGTTTCGTCTCCGGCTACGGCTCCGGCTCCGGTTTCGGCTACGGCGACGGTTCCAACTCCGGCTCCGGTTTCGGCTACGGCGACGGCTACGGCTCCGGTTTCGGCTACGGCTCCGGCGACGGTTCCGGCTCCGGCTCCGGCTCCGGCGACGGTTCCGGCTCCGGCTCCGGCTACAACACGCCAAATCTGAATACTAAACGCCGAAGGTAAAAGACCGCAAGCCAGCCGCGTGAGTGCTGGCACTTTAACGAGAGAAACACAATCAGAATCAAAAGAGGAGTTGGTAAATGTATGAACAAGTTTAAGGCGTTCAAAAAAGTGTACGAAGAAGCAGTTGAAAGTATTAAACGGTTCATTGACGACCCTTCTGATATGAATGAGCTCGCGGCTTGGTTAATGACCACTGACGCCAATCCCTATTCTTACTTACAGGAATGCTATGCGGACAGAATGTCTACTGCCGAGGGTTGTGATGGTTTATTAGCAATAATACATCATGCTGTATACGACGACGGCAATATAACGTTTGTTAAAGTAGATAATCAACCTAGAATAGTATTTGCCCATAAGCACGATGATAACTTTAGAAAATTAGTTTTATATGTTCAAGAGCAAGAGATAGAAAAACGTCTTATTTTTGGCAAAACTAGACAATATGAGTTAGAAATTTTAGATATCAAGCCAAATGACTTTCCTAAGATTTATAACGATTACCAATTAAAAGAACTTCAGAAATGCTTTTCTTGTAGTGCAGGTCGTAACGGCATAGATTTCGCAGTTGAGAATTATAAGAAGTATGCTTGCTTTAGTGAAGATTGGGTTGAGATTTGTGCCGATGAAATTGCCAAATGGACTATTTTTTACAACAGGTAAATAGAAAAATGACAAAATTATTGAACGACAAAGAACTATTAGAACTAGCGGCAAAAGCGGCGGGGATTGAGATTCAATGGGAATCGGATGGAAGCATACAAAACCGTATGAACCGCCCGACAATTCCTTATTTTTGTCAAAACATGAGTTCCGCAATTGACTGGAACCCCCTAACCGACGATGGTGACGCTTTTTGCCTTGCGGTGAAGTTGGGTATTTATTTCCACGTAGTAACTGAAGAAGGTGTTGTATCCGCAAAAATACGGAATGGCGAAAGAAGTTGCTGGCGCGAATTGATAAGTACCTACCCCTACGCCGCAACACGCAGGGCCATCGTCAGAGCCGCCGATGAAATTGGGAGAAGGATGAAATGATGCTTGTGCTTACCGCGACTGAAGTAGTTTGGGGTGTTTTCCTTTTTGTGATAATCATTAACGCTATATGCCACAAGGTAAGGCTTAGTAAAGAGCAAGAGAAATGCAAACACGACGGTGGAGTTCACGAGACACGCGAGTGCCGAGCTATATGCAAAATCTGTAGCAAAGAACTTGGGTTTATTGGTGATTGGAGGAAAGTGAAATGAAATACGGACACACTGAAGAAGGCGTGATGATTATGAAAGACGGATTGGCATGGGGTGAAACCTATGCTGATGGACGGGAAACGGCTTGCGGGTGGATAGACCCCACTTCAAAAAATGTAAAGTTCACACATAAAAACCACGCTAAGTTCTTACGGCATCCCACCGACGCAACATGGGCTGGCAGTCATTACACCAGAGAGCTTAGCGCAGGCAAGATCGTAAAGGTAAAGCGTACTGTGACTGTGGAGATTGATGCGCCTTACATCCAAGCAGACTTAGTGAATGAATTAGCCAGTCTCTTAAGAGAATGGCTTGAAAACAAAGACAATAATAAAGATTGGATTGATTATGAGGATCGCATTACCGCCGCATTGAAAGCGTTGGAGGAAGAATGAGTAACGCAACCGATCTGCTGAAGCGTGTTGTTGAAAACTTGGACGAACATGGTTTTATGGTTCATGGAACCATTGAAGAGTTTTGTAGAACCCTTAAAGAAATTCGCGCGTATCTCGACGCCGAGCTAGAAGCGGAGCCTGCGGCGTGGACAAACCAAGATGAACTGAATGCGTTAGGAACAGACGCTACTTGCTATATGTACTCAGAGCTGATGGCAGGCGAAAACAATATACCCCTATACACAATATCCAAGCCAACAAGAAAGCCGATGACTGATGATGATATGTGGAAAGTTTACATAAAAGCAATAGAGGACGATTGCCGCATCAATGGATACGGGCTTTTTACTCTTGGCGTCCGATTTGCAGAAAAACATCACGGCATCATCCCATGCTGTGAGAACTCTTAAACCATTCAAACAATTTATCAAAACCAATAAACACAACGATTGCAAACACTAAACTCATAAACACTCTGGCGGATTTTGACAATGCCGCCAGTTTCTTAAGTTCTTGCAATTCCTCTTTGGTCAGTGATTCGCTAGTGTCTATAATCTTAAGGTTTTCATCGGACACTAGCTAATCCTCCAGATATAACGCACGTTCGGCTTGTCGCCGTTTGGTTAAGCCATTCAATACTTTTCCGCCTGCCTTATTCCACAACAGGAACGCATCAGCGGCCTTTTGATAATCACCGGCTTTGTGGTGACGCAACATTGATGATTTTACAAAGTTTCCCGCGCCTATGTTGTAACAAATACTGACAAGTGCTGAAAACTGATTGCTTGTAGTTACGTGTGCGCCGATCGCTGATTGCACTGCGTTTTCGTATTGATCCAAACCTTTAACCAACATTTCTTCGGCTTGAGCCTGCGTCCATTGATCGGTGGGTTTAACGCCATGCGTCCATCCGTAGCCGATAGTCCATACGCCAGCCGGACACTTGTACGCTTTCAATTTGCATCCTTCAAACTGACGGATTAGCGCCAATCCTTTTTCGTTGGTTTTCATTTGTCCTTCCAAAATACGGAAATCAAGCCAGCCAATCCAGCGCCAGCAATCTCAATAGCGTGTGATTGTTGTTCATCAATCGCCACGCCTGCGGCTGTTAAAAGCCACACGATGCCGCGCCAAGTAGATGGCTCAGAAAACGCAACGCCAAACTTAGACATTGGGCCACACCAATACCGGCAAATCCGCAATCAGTTCTGCATCAGTCCACACGGGCGCACCAGCGGCGACAGTCTGAACGTAAATCAGATAATGTTCCCAACACGCATCACGCCAAGGAATGCACGCTTCAGCGTCAGCCTTAAACACTGCATTTGTGCTAGTCGAATAACTACAAACCGTGGTTATGCTGTCATAGTGCCTCTGAGCAGCGCCAGCGTTAAGGTAAGCGCGTACAACAGATTCCTGAGCCGATACAATTTCGCTTGGTGTTGGTGCTGGCGGATTGACTAATGTAGGTACGCCGTCAATAACATCAATCAACTGGCCTGCGGCTTTTCCGTTTGCTAATGCCGTCCATTGTTGTTCAGTAATAATAATTGCATCATCTGGAATATATGGATTTACTTCGTCAAAGTAAAAACCTTGCGTTGACGGTGCATAATAATAGTCTGACATTTTAATTCCCTATAGCAAAATAATACACGACAGCAGATACTACACCGCCACCGCCTCGCAACATATTGCCAGTAAAATTGGCGGCGGTTAAGTTGTTTACATAAAAAGTATAAAGATTGGTAGTGGTTCCGCCTTCAGTAGGGCCTAATGTCACGCTCAAACAAGAATTAGTAAAAGAAACATTAAATGAAACAGTGGTTGCGCTTCCTGTACTTAACGTTGCAATTCCCCATCTAACCTGCAATCCATTAGCAAAGTTTGCGTATCCGCTTGGCAAAATGTTTAATGGATTATTACTATTGGCCCATACTTGACTACCAGCCAGCGTAAGTGCTGCAAAGTTAGTTTGGCTTGTTGCCGATGCTGTGCCGGTAAGGTTTCCAGTAATGCCACTAGGAGCCGATACAGCACCCAATAGTGTAGGAATGGTGGCGCTGGCAAAAGTGGGCGAACTTGACATAAATAACCGCTGATTTAGCGGAATACTTGGCGAATTGCCAATTTCAATCAATGCATAATCAACGCTATTCAAACCAACATCTAACACTGGGCCATCATTAGCAACGGTGACAGTTGTAAGCGTGGTATAAACTGAGGCTGTTATTGTTCCATATCTAACGCCGCCGCTGTTCTGCGTGCGGATTCTGCGATTGACTTGAAAAGTGCTTGTTTGATCGCCCGCAAGAGTAAACTGCGTGCCGGACACAAAAACCGGAGAACCCGCAAAGGTATACCAGTTTTGAGCCGTTCCGCCGGTAGGTGAGGCCGGATCATTGACGCCTTGCACATTGTCAAACGTGCTTATCACAACGCCGTGCGTGTCACCGTATTCCGGTGGGCCTTCTAGCACTATCTTATAAGCCTGACCAGCCGCCAGCCATATCGTGCCGCCAGTTTCACCGCGAACGTCTAAGACTATTGGATTAGGCCACGTCGATACACCTGACTGCGTTGTGTAAGCCGCTAACGGTGTAGTCGAACCGGCTTCATAAAACCAAATTAAACCAGACGCAAGGAAATTACCGTTATCGGTAAACTGGGAATCTTGTAGTATAGGGCAAAGGTAGGTTGTCATTGGTTTACCTGTTTTGGAATGAACCGGCAGCGGAGCCAACTGCACTAAATCCACGAGGCATATTCCTAGAGAATAATTGCTCTAATGGGCCTGCATTACGCCTTAATAATTGCGCTGTAACTTCTGGATTTAACAACGTTTCAGCTAACTGTTTTTGCATTTCCTGCTCTGCTCTTGTGTAAGCGTAATCAATCAATGGTAATCGAGTGGCTTTGCCTAACATTTTCCCAGGAAAGCCAGCGCGTTCAGCCAAGTTTTGCATGGCTAAATTTTGGAAAGTATTAGAGCCAATACCCCTACCGGCAGTACCAGATTGCGCTTGTCTAGTCAGATCATTAGCAACTGATGAATACATGCGTAAATCGTCTGGCGTCATAATGTCTGCCAATCTTGCGCCACCAAAACCAGTTGCTTTTTGCGCTGTCACATCGCCAGCACGTAAAGCCGCCGCAAAACGTTCAGGTGTTTCACGAGTCAACACGCCGTAATCAGACAATGCTGGGGCCACTTTTTCATATAAGGCTTGCCCAACATCCATTCGGTTAATTGGTTTTGACAAACGCGCAAATTCTGATTGCGCTTGTCCATAAATGGGAATGTTCTGACCGCGCCAATTTTCAAAAGCATTTACTGTGTCTTTGATTGCGCTTTGTTGTACTTTGCCAATTGCTGCTGTCGGCAAACTACGCAATTCATCTAATCCCAACTTAATCCAATGCAACGCTTCGCCGGATATTTCTGCTGGAATTTCACCAGACAAAATAGCTTTTTCTAAATCTGCTGGGATTGGCTTGCCTTTTTCGGCAGATATAATTTTTGCCTGATTAAATGCACTTTGCATGCTGGGACGCTTTAACAAAGTACGTAAAGACTCATCCACC
>Ga0316616_100000489_pt1 | contig 12785 bp, 10 predicted proteins | sample OWC_Aug_M1_C1_D1_FD_207660 | JGI IMG/M metagenome (GOLD analysis project Ga0316616, IMG submission 207660) | Wetland soil microbial communities from Old Woman Creek delta, Ohio, United States - OWC_Aug_M1_C1_D1_B | ecosystem: Environmental > Terrestrial > Soil > Wetlands | place: USA: Ohio... | reverse complement strand
CGATCGGCAAGGTCGGGCCGACCTACAGCCAGAACGTCAAGACCCTCGACGAATACTACGACCGCCTCGACGAGCAGATGCTGCCGGTGTTCCGCGGCATCGAGCTGAACGCCGACGATATCCTCCGACGCTCGATCATCCAGGCGCTGATGTGCCACTTCGAACTGTCGATCGAGTCCATCGAAAGCGCGCACCTGATCGATTTCCACAAGTATTTCGCTGCCGAACTCGGCGACCTCAAGGAAATGGAACGCGCCGGCCTGCTCAAGATCGAGCCCGAGTGGATCACCGTGCTGCCGCCGGGGCGCATGCTGGTGCGGGTGATTGCCATGGCCTTCGACCGCTACCTGCGCGCCGACCGCCAGCGGACCCGCTATTCCAAGGTGATTTGAGCCACGGCGGCTCGAGAAGGGCAGGGGAGTGCGGTATCCTTGCGCCGTGATTTCCCGCTGCGCCTTTCCCCACCCGGATGCCTGATTCAGCCTTTCTCGCCCTGTTCCTCGTCGGCCTGCTCGGCGGCACGCACTGCGTCGGCATGTGCGGCGGTATCGTCGGGGCGCTGTCGATGGGCGTGCCCGCGCGCTGGTCGATGCATCTCGCCTACAATGCTGGGCGCATCCTTTCCTATGTCGCCGCCGGCGCCCTGGCCGGCGCGCTCGGCGCAGCCAGCCTGACGCTGGACGGGCAGGCGCCGGTACGCCTCGCCCTCTACCTGCTGGCCAACCTGATGCTGGTGGCGCTTGGCCTGTACCTGCTCGGCGTGACCAGGGCACTGGCCTTCACCGAACGCGCCGGCCAGCACCTGTGGCGCCACATCCAGCCGCTGACGCGCCGCTTCCTGCCGGCGACGACCGTGCTACAGGCCTTCCCGCTCGGCATCTTGTGGGGCTGGCTGCCCTGCGGGCTGGTCTATAGCGCGTTGACGACCGCCCTGAGCGCCGGGTCGCCGGGGCAGGGCGCGCTGCTGATGCTGGCATTCGGCTTGGGAACATTGCCAAATCTGCTGCTGGCGGGCATTCTGCTGGCCAGGCTCAATGAATTTGTCCGGCGGCCGATCGTGCGCACGGCCTCTGGCCTGCTGGTGCTGGGGTTCGGCATCTACGGACTGATTGGCCTCATGCGTTTGCTGCACTGGATCTAGGAGAAAGCGATGACCATCAAAATTCTGCTGCCCGTCGATGGCTCCGATTGCGCTTTGCGCGCGGTCGGCCATCTGATCGCGCATACGGTCTGGTTTCGGGATGTGCCCGAGATTCACCTGCTGCATGTTCAGCCGCCGATTCCCATCGGTCGTGCCCTCGCGCATGTCAGCAAGGAGACCCTGAACAGCCACTACATGGAGGAAAGCCGAGAGCACCTGCTCGGCGCCCAGCAACGGCTCGATGCGGCCAACCGTTCTCATACCACGCACGTTCATGTCGGCCAGACGGCCGAGGTGATCGCCCGGCTGGCCGGTGACCTGAAGTGCGACCTGATTGTCATGGGCAGCCATGGGCGCAGTGGCCTCGCCGGCCTGATCATGGGCTCGGTGGCCAGCCGTGTACTGCATCTCGCGCCCTGTCCGGTACTGCTGGTCAAATGAGCGAAACTGCCGGCTCGGCCCCGGAAACACCAGCCGGCATCAGCAACATGGAATCATCGGCTGGCACCGGCCGCGTGGTCGAATTTTCCATTGCCGGCATGACCTGCGCGGCCTGTTCGGCGCGCCTGGAAAAGGTGCTCAACCGCCAGGCGGGTATCGAGGCCAACGTGAATCTGGCCGCCGAGCGGGCGCGCGTTCGGCTCGATGGCGCGGCCGACGAGGCGGCGGTGATCGCCGCGGTGGCCAGGGCCGGCTTCACGGCCAGCGTCGTCGACAAGGACACGCGGGCGCGCGAGAAGGCGCGTCGGCAGGCCGACTACCAGCGCGAAATCCGGCGCTTCTGGATCGCCGTGGCGCTGACGTTGCCGCTGGTCGGGCAGATGTTCTTCATGTTCGGCGGCGGACATCACCATCCGGAGTTGCCGCGCTGGCTGCAGTTCGCGCTGGCGACGCCGGTCCAGTTCTGGATCGGCTGGCGTTTCTACGACGGCGCGTACAAGGCCCTGCGCGGGGGCGGCGCCAACATGGACGTGCTGGTTGCGCTCGGCACCAGCATGGCTTGGGGATTCTCGACGGTAGTCACCTTTTTCGGGGTCGACCAGCATGTCTATTTCGAGGGCGGCGCGGCAGTCATCACCATGGTCCTGCTCGGCAAGCTGCTGGAGGCACGGGCCAAGGCGCGCACCTCGGAGGCGATCGAGTCGCTGATCCGGCTCCAGCCGAAGACGGCGCGTATCGAGCGCAACGGCCAGTGGGTCGAGATCGCCGTCGACGCGCTGATGCCCGGCGATGTCTTCATGGTTCGCCCGGGCGAGAGCGTGCCGGTCGATGGCGAGGTGGTCGATGGTACTTCCAGCGTCAATGAGGCCATGCTGACCGGCGAAAGCATGCCGGTGAGCAAAACGACGGGCACCAAGGTGTTCGCGGCGACCGCCAACGGCCAGGGCGTCCTGTATTGCCGGGCGACCGGCGTCGGCGAACAGACCCTGCTGGCCGGGATCATCCGCCTGGTCGGCGAGGCGCAAGGTTCGAAGGCGCCGGTGCAACGCCTGGCCGACCGGATTTCGGCGGTGTTCGTGCCGGTCGTCTGCGCCATCGCGCTGGCGACCTTCATCGGCTGGTGGCTTTATGCCGGTGATTTCGCCGAAGCGCTGGTCAATGCCGTGGCCGTGCTGGTCATTGCCTGCCCGTGCGCGCTCGGGCTGGCGACGCCGACGGCGATCATGGTCGGCACCGGGCAGGGCGCCCGCGCCGGTATCCTGGTCAAGAATGCCGAGGCGCTCGAACGTGCGGAAAGGATCACCGTGCTCGCCCTCGACAAGACCGGCACCCTGACCCGTGGCGAACCTCAGGTCACCGACATCGTGGCCCTGGCTGTCGACAGCGAAGAAGCGCTGCGCCTGGCGGCGGCGCTCGAACAGGGTTCGGAGCATCCGCTGGCGCGTGCCGTTCTGGCCAGGGCTGGCGCGGTCGACCTGCCAAAAGTGGCAAATTTCAAGGCGACGCCGGGCCATGGCGTGGCCGGCGAGATCGACGGGCGCGCCTTGCGCCTCGGCGCGCCGGCGTGGTTCGGCATGGCCGGCGACACGGCGGTGCTGGGCTTGCAGGCGGCAGGCAAGACCGTCGTCGTGCTGGAAGAAGGCGGCACGGCGCTGGCAATGCTGACCATCGCCGATGCCCTGCGGCCGACGTCGCGGGTGGCGGTCGATCGGCTGCGCGCGCGCGGCATCCGGGTCGTCATGCTGACCGGCGACAACGCGGCGACGGCGGCGGCGATCGCCCGTGAAGCTGGAATCGACGAATTTCGCGCCGGCATCCTGCCCGGCGACAAGGCGGCAGCTGTCGCCGAACTGAAGGCCGGCGGCGGGCTGGTGGCCATGGTCGGCGACGGCATCAACGATGCGCCGGCGCTGGCCGCCGCCGATGTCAGCTTCGCCATCGGTGCCGGTTCCGATGCGGCGGTCGAGACTGCCGACCTGACCCTGATTCGCAGCGACCTGTGTGGCGTCGATGATGCCATCGAGCTTTCGCGCGCCACGCTAAGCAAGATTCGTCAGAACCTCTTCTCCGCCTTTATCTATAATGTACTCGGGATTCCGCTCGCCGCTTTCGGCCTGCTCAACCCGGTGGTCGCCGGCGCGGCGATGGCCATGAGTTCGGTCTCGGTGGTGTCGAATTCCCTGTTGCTGAAACGCTGGCGTCCGCGGGGCGGCTAGGGGATGGGGGGGTGTCTGGAAAATAGCGAAAAACTGTTGCCGTACGAGGCGCTGCTCGAGAACATCGCGCACGTCGTCTATCGTCTGGACCTGGTCAGTGGTCGCTTCGAATACATATCCGGGGCAGCCTCGAAGCTGTTCGGGCTGGAACTGGATGCGATACGCGAGGCTGGCGCGGATCTGGTCGGTAGCCATATGCTGCCCGGCGATTACGAGTCGGCGATGGCGCGCATCCGGGAAGCCGCGGCCGGCCGCCCGGGCCAGCGTACCGTGCTGTCGGTCGATTACCGCCTGGTCGGCGCCGATGGCAGGCTCCGGTATTGCCATGACTCGATGATGTTCGACGTCGATCCGGACGGCAGGCCGCTGGTGGCCTGCGGTGTCGTGGTCGATGTCAGCGAACAGATCATGGCGGCGGACGCCATGCGCGAGAAGGAAGCGCAGTTCCGGGCGACCATGGAAGCGGCGCAGGTGGGGATTTTCCTGCTGCAGGATGGTCTTTTCCGCTATGTGAACCCTTTCCTGATCGATCTGGTCGGCTACAGTGAAAACGAACTCGTGGGCCGCATGAGCCCGCTCGATCTGATCGTTCCCGAGCAGCGCGACATGGTTCGGGAACAAATGCGGCGACGCGCCGCCGGCGAACCCGGAACACCCTATGAGCTGACGGGTGTACGCAAGGATGGCTCGACCTTGCCGGTCATGATCCTCGGGTCACCGACGACCTATGACGGGCGGCCGGCGTCGGTCGGTACCCTGCTCGACATCTCGGCGCAGAAAGAGGCCGAAATGCGGGTTCGCGAACTCGCCGATTTCGACCCGCTGACCGGCTTGCCGAATCGCCGGCTGTTGCGCGACCGCAGCACCCAGTTGCTCGCCGCGGCGGAGCGCGACGGTTCGGAGATGGCCCTGGTCTTCATTGATCTCGATCACTTTAAGCGGGTCAACGATTCTCTCGGCCACAGCATCGGCGACGAGTTGCTGTGCGCCGTGGCGCAGCGCCTCGCGACGGTGGTGCGCAAGGTTGATACGCTGGCCCGCCTTGGCGGCGACGAATTCATCATCGCCTTGCCCGGGGTCCACGCCTCGGGCGCCGCCGAAGTTGCCTGCCGCCTGCTCGAGGTTTGCGCCCCGACGTTCTCGGTGGCCGGGCATGACCTGACGATCACGCCGTCGCTCGGCATCAGCCTTTATCCGGTCGACGGCACGGATTTCGAAACCCTGCTGCGTAATGCCGATGCCGCGATGTACAAGGCGAAAGAGGCGGGCCGCAATGCCTTCCGCTTCTATTCGAGCGAGATGAATGTTGCGACGCTCAAGCATCTGCTGATGGAAAGCGGCCTGCGCCGGGGCCTCGGCGCGCGCGAATTCATCCTGCACTATCAGCCGCTGGTTCATATCGAATCCGGCACGACGATCGGCGTCGAGGCGCTGATCCGCTGGCAGAATCCGGAAGTCGGGCTGATCCCGCCGGACCAGTTCATCCATGTCGCGGAGGACATCGGGCTGATCAACCCGATCGGCGACTGGGTGCTGCGCGAGGCCTGCCGGCAGGTTCGCGCCTGGCAGGATGCCGGACTGCCGCCGCTGGTCGTTGCGGTCAATGTGTCGCCGTTGCAGTTCCGTCAGGCGGGTTTTGTCGACACCGTTGCCAACGCGCTGGCGACCTCCGGTCTCGATGCGCGCTTCCTCGAACTGGAACTGACCGAGCGCACGGTGATGAACGATGCTGAACTCAATCTCGGTACGCTGTCGGCGCTCAACGGCATGGGGGTCGAACTCGCCCTTGACGATTTCGGGACCGGCTACTCTTCGCTCGCTTATCTCAAGCGCTTCCCGGTCGGCAAGCTGAAGATCGACCGGTCATTCGTCCGCGATCTGGAAGTCGATCCGGACGATCGGGCGATCGCCTCGACCATCCTTAGCATGGGCCGCAGCCTGCGCCTCAAGGTGCTGGCCGAGGGCGTCGAGACCAAGGAACAGTATGCGATCCTGCGCGGCATGGGCTGCGAGCTGGTGCAGGGCTACCATTTCAGCCGCCCGCTGCCGCCCGAGGAACTGGTCGCGTTTCTCAAGAAACATCCCTTCGTGGGCAAGGAGTAGGGCATGGAAAATGTTGTCATCAAGGTCGGTGGCATGAGCTGCCAGGGTTGCGTCAAGAACATCACCGGCGTCCTGACTGCCCTGCCGGGGGTGACGGCGGCCGAAGTTTCGCTCGAGGCCGCCGAGGCACGGGTCGCCTTCGATCCGCAGGTCGTTTCGCGGAGCGCGCTGGTCGGGGCGATCCAGGATGCGGGCTTCGATGCCGAGTGAGTTAAACTTTGCTCCCTAACCACATCAGCAGAGAGCAGCCGTGCCAGAAGAGCAGGTCAGACTTACCCAGCTAACCCACGGAGGCGGCGGCGGATGCAAGGTTGCCCCGGACATCCTCGAGAAGATTCTTTCCGGCATCAAGCCGGGCATCGTTCCTCCACAGTTGCTGATCGGCAAGGAAAGCAGCGACGATGCCGCGGTCTATCAGATCAGCGCACAACAGGCGATCGTCGCGACGACCGACTTTTTCACCCCGATCGTCGATGACCCGTTCGATTTTGGGCGCATTGCGGCGACCACTGCGATTTCCAACGTCTATGCCATGGGGGCCACCCCGCTCTTCGCGCTGGCGCTGGTCGGCATGCCGGTCAGCCTGCTGCCGCTCGAAGCCATCGGCAAGGTGCTCGAAGGCGGCGAGTCGGTTTGCCGGCTGGCCAGCATCCCGGTTGCCGGCGGCCATACCATCGATTCGATGGAGCCGATCTACGGGCTGGTGGTGGTCGGCCTGGTCAATCCGGCGCACCTCAAGCGCAATGCCGCGGCCCGGCCCGGTGACCGGCTGATCCTCGGCAAGCAACTCGGCATCGGCATTTACAGTACGGCGCTGAAAAGGGATGCGCTGAGCGCCAGCGATTACGAGGCCATGATCGCCAGTGCCACCCAGCTCAATACGCCGGGGCCGGTGCTGGCCTGTCTCGATGGTGTCCATGCGGTGACCGATGTCACCGGCTTCGGCCTGCTCGGCCACCTGCTCGGCATGTGCCGGGGCAGCAAGGTGGGCGCGCGGGTCGATTTTGCCGCGCTGCCGCTCCTCGGGCGCGCGCTGGAACTGGTCGATGCGGGTTACAAGGCCGGCGCATCGCAGCGCAACTGGGGCAGTTTCGGTCAGGACGTGAAGCTTGCGGAAAACCTCGGCAACAACGAACGGACCTTGCTGACCGATCCGCAGACATCGGGCGGGCTGCTGGTTTCGTGCTCGCCGGAGACCGTAACCGAGGTGCTGTCGATATTCCTGCAACAGGGTTTTTCGCATGTGTCGGTAATCGGTGAAGTGGTCGAGGGTCCGCCGTCAGTCGAGGTTATCTGAGTCTGGAGAATTCGGAAATGAGCATCCTTGGGTCCATGCTTCGCATAATCCTCTTTCTCGGCCTTGCGCTGGTTTACGGGCAGTCGTTCGCCAAGGGTGAGCCGAGTCCGGAAGCGGTGTTGAGCATTGCCAATCGCGAAATCGTCACGTTGCGCGCTACGGCGCAGGGTGCCTCGCCGGAAATGAGGGTCAGGCGGATCCACGAGCGGCTCCGGCAAATGGACGAGCGTGATTTGAGCGGGCCGATCTCGCGCGCTCACCTGACCATCGAGAATCGCAAGGGATTTGTCTTCTACATCGGCGACCGCAACATCTTCGTCCTGTACGAAGCAGATCTCGATGAGGGCGAGAAACTCGGCCTCGACGAAGTGGCGGATCAGGTTGGCAAGCGCCTGGATGGCGCGATCCAGGCGCTGATCGAACAGGGGCACGGCTCGGTCCTGCTCAAGGGCATCGGCTTCTCGCTGCTTGCTACCGTGGTCATGTTCCTTCTGCTGTGGGGAATCCAGAGGGCAACGGCCTTTGTGCTGGAGCGCCTGCAACAGCGTATACATTCAGCCAGTGCCGAACCCAATACGAAGTTGCGCTGGGCGGCACAGGGCTGGTTGCTGGTCAAGCGGGTGGCGCAACTGGTGCTGGTGACGCTATGGCTTTCGGTGGCTTATCTGTGGTTTACCTACGTGTTGGCCAATTTTCCGCTGACCCAGCCGTTCGCCGAGCGCCTTTCCGGACTGCTGATCGATATCCTGGGGCAGATCGGCGAGGGTGCCATCGCATCGATGCCCGGACTGCTGACCGTCGCCGTCATCCTTTTCCTGACCAAGGCCGCCAACGATGTGGCGGGCAATATCTTCGACAACGTTTCCCTCGGTCGTGCGCTGATTCCCGGCATTCACAAGGATACGGCGCATGCGACCCGGCGCCTGGTCGGCGTACTGGTCTGGGGCGTCGGCATCGCTATTGCCTACCCGTATCTGCCAATCGCCGACAGCGAGTCGTTCAAGGGCCTGTCAGTCATGTTCGGCTTCATGCTGACGCTCGGTTCGGCCGCCCACGTCACCCAGATGATGAGCGGGCTGGTCCTGATCTACTCGCGCGCGCTCAAGGTTGGCGACTTTGTCAGCGTCGGTGATGTGATGGGGGTGGTCAAGGAGACGGGTGCGCTGTCGACCAAGATCATCAACATGCGCAACGAGGAAGTGACGCTTCCCAATGCCCTTCTGGTCGGCAGCCCGATCAAGAATTACACCGGCGCCTTCGGCGAACGCGGGGCGCTGATCTCGACGACGGTGACCATCGGCTACGATACGCCCTGGCGCCAGGTACACGCGATGCTGATCAACGCGGCCGAGGACACCTCGGGGTTGCGCACAGTGCCCAAGCCCTTCGTCATGCAGAAGGCGCTGCAGGATTATTACGTCGAATACGAACTCTACGCCTATGTCGACCGCCCGCTGGAGCGTATCCAGATCCTCTCCGAGCTGCACTCGCACATTCAGGACGAGTTCAACACCTATGGCGTCCAGATCATGTCGCCGCACTTCGTCCTGCAGCCGAAAGGCAATGTCGTGGTGAACAAGGACGACTGGTTTGCCGCGCCGGCGGAACCGCCTGAAACCCAGCGTTAGGAGATGGCGGTCGGGCGCATCGCCTTGCTGCCGGCCATGGTTTTTCCGGGGCAGTTGACGGAAGCGTAGGGAAGTACGGTCAGAAAAGCGCCACTGGCTTGCAGCGAACTCTGTTTCAGGCTTCGCCGGTTTCCCTTTCCACCCAGATATACCGTGCGACCGCATGTTCGAGCGCCAGTTCCACCTCGTCGGCGAGGATGACGGTCATCGGCCTTTGTTGCAGCACCTTGAGCGGGCGTGATTCGGCGAGGCCGTAGGCAATGAGTTGTTCGCGCTGCAGCGGATCGATTTCGTCGCCGAATCCCGCCAGGCGGACGTTCTGGCCGGCGGGAATGAAGGCGAGCGGCAGGCGGGCTTCGTGTTTCGGACTCATGCCGGCACCCCGAGGGCGCGCAGGGCGATGTTGAACAGGCCGCCGACGAGGAAGGCGAAGGGGACGATCACGGCGACCATGGCGAGGGCGACCTTCAACCCCTGTTCCTTGACCATCATCATCAGGCTGGCGAAACACGGAATGAACAGCGTGATGGTGATCATGCCGACCACGGCCTGCACCGGTGAGAGGCTGTGCGCCATGGCGAAGAGGCCGGTGGCGCCGAAGTCGCGGCGCAGGAAGCCCATGACGAACGCGGCGCTGGCTTCCGGCGGCAGGCCGAGCCAACCCGAGACCAGCGGTTCGCCGGCGCGGATGATGGCGGGCAGGGCGCCCAGCTTGTCGAGCACGAACATGATGAAGGTGCCGAGCAGGAAGAGCGGGATGACTTCCAGCAGATACCACTTGAGCCGTCCGCCGGTCTTCTTGAGTACGTTGCCGAGGATGGGCAGGCGCATCGGCGGCAGCTCGGTGACCAGCGGGATGCGCCGGCCGGGAATCAGCCGGGCGGCGAGGAAGCCGGACAGGAGCAGGACCAGCACCATGGCCAGCGCCCAGATCAGCACGGCGCTGAACGAGACGCCGCCGAGCATGCCGAGGACGACCCCGAGTTGGGCCGAGCAGGGAATCGCCAGGGCGAGCAGGAAGATCGTGATCATGCGCTCGCGCGGGCTGTGCAGGATGCGCGTGGTCAACGTGGCCATGGTCACGCAGCCCAGCCCGAGCACCATCGGCAGCACGGCGCGGCCGTTGAGGCCGATCAGCGCGAACAGGCGGTTGGCGATGACGGTCAGGCGCGGCAGGTAGCCGGAATCCTCAAGCACGCCGAAGGCCAGGAAGAAGGTGGTGACGATCGGCAGGATCAGCGCCAGGGCATAGGTCATGCCCATGGTCCACAGGCCGTACTGGCCGACCAGCAATTCCGTGATGAAAGGGACGTTGACCGCAGCCGTAACGAAATCGGTGAACGCCGGGTTGAGGATGCCTTCGAACAGGTCTTTTTCGAGCAGGCCGACCAGCACCGTGGCGCCGAAGACGCCGACGAACTGGTAAACGAGGTAGAGCATGACGAGCAGGATGGGCACGCCCCATACCGGATGCACGACGTACTGGCCGACGCGTTGCGAGAGCAGCGGGCTGCTGCGCAGGGCGCGCTGGATGACGGCGGCGGATAGCGCGTCGGCGGCTTCGGTGCGTTCGCGGGCGAGGAGGGCCGGCAGGTCGCCCTCGGCATTCTCGCCGGCTTGCTGGCGCAGGGCTTCGAGGTCGGCGAAGCGGGCGCCGGCGCGTTCGGCCAGCCAGCCGGCGACTTCCGGATCGCCGCCGAGAAAGAGGATGGCCAGGCCGCGCGCCGCCAGATGCGGGTGCGGGGCAAGACGGGCGATGGCGTCGGCGGTACGCGTGATTTCGCGCTCGAAGTCGGCGTCGTAGCGCAGCATGGCCTGTGGCGGGCGGGCATCGGGCAGGCTGCCGGTGAGTTCGCTGACGCCCTCGCCGCCGGTCGCCACAGTGGCCAGCACCGGAATGCCGAGTTCCTCGGCGAGCGCCGGAATGTCGACGGTGACGCCACGCGCCGCTGCCTCGTCGTGCATGTTGAGCGCCAGCACCAGCGGCACCCCGAGCTCGGCGAGCAGGGCGGTCAAGGTGAGGGTGCGGCGCAGGTTCTTGGCGTCGCCGACCTGCACCAGGCAGCGCGTGTTCTCTTCGAGCAGGGCGCGCATGGTGGCGCGCTCGTCGTCGCTGCGCGAGGGCAGGGCGAGGACGCCCGGGGTGTCGAGCAGCATCGCCGTGTGGTCGAAGCGGGCGCTGGCGCGCGTGACTTCGACGGTGGTGCCCGGGTAGTTGGAAACGTTGACGTAGGCGCCGGTCAGGCGGTGGAAAAGCACCGATTTGCCGACGTTGGGGTGGCCGACGAGGAGGATGGCGCTGGTGGTGGAAAGATTGGCTGTCATGTCGGTTCGGGTATTCAGGTTGCGGCGCCGGCCAGCAGATCCCTCGCTGGGGCCTCATTTTACGATGAATCGCTCACCTGTCCCGGGAATGATTTGCGTGATTGCTGCACCCCAAGGGTACGTCCTGCCGGGCGCGGTCGACCGGGAAAAATGGCCAGAAATTGAATTCGCCGGCGGCTGCAAGGCTCAAGTGGCATTCCGTCCGAAACGGGTCAGGCGCACGTCGACGGTCAGTGTCAGGGCGGAGAGCGCAGCCGCCCTGGCGCGGCCCTCGGCGCTGGCGCGATAGAGGTGCGGGGTCATGGTCAGCAGATCGGCAATCTGCCCGGAGTCGGAAAGCTCGAAGGAATAGCCGACCGTTTCGGTCGTCAGGTGGGTGAATCCGGGCGGGGGCACCATTCCGGCGGCGCGCTCAGGCTTCAACGTTGGATAGATGATTTCGCGCAACTCGCGCAGATGACCCGGACCGGCATCAACCTGCAATAGCTCGCCGCCCGACTTGAGCACGCGGGCAAATTCGCAATGGACAGGGAAGCCGAACAGGCACAACAAGCGATCAATCGTCCCCGGCAGCACCGGCAGATTGGCATTGCTGCCAACCACCCAGGTCGGCCGCCTGTCCTGCTTTGCTGCCGACAGCACCGCCCATTTGGAAATGTCCAGCCCGAGGATGGCCAGGGTTTGCCCGCCGCCGACTGCGGCGGCCAACTGGCGCAGGTAATAGCCTTCGCCGCAGCCGGCATCGAGGCAACTGGCCGTGGCGCCAGCTGGCAGACCGGCCAGCGTGGCCCGGTTCACTGCGGCAGCGATCGGCTGGTAATGCCCGGCATTGAGAAAACGCCGGCGGGCAGCAACCATTTCCTTGCTGTCGCCAGGATCGAGCGAACGCTTCTTCTGGACCGGCAACAGGTTCGTGTAATCCTGGCTGGCCACGTCGAAATGATGGCCCTTGGCGCAACGCCACGCCGGGCCCGTGCGAAGCAGCGGTGTGCCGTCCAGCGGGCAGGCGAGCGTCTGGAATGGGGTGATGCTCATTGGCTTCTCATGCTTGTCAGGCAGTGAAACGTCCGCGCAGATGCTTGATGATTTTGCCGGGTTCATACAGCCACTTTACTGATTTGATGAGTTTTACCTTGAGTTTGTTTTTCCTTCGGAGCCGGTGTGATCGTTCCGCCCGTGCATGACGATACGGGAGACAAACCAGATCGCCAGCACGTTCGCTGCGACGGCAACATAACCGACCCGTTGGTAGCCGACTATCCGGCCGCTGTCATCGAGCGTGATCAGGAATCCTGCCAGCGTCGTCGCCAGGCCCATGGCCAGCGACTGGATCGTGCCGTTCAGCGACATGAAGGTACCGCGCAACTTGGGCTGTGCCGCCGAAGCAATGATCGCCATGGCCGGGATCATGCGCCCCGAGACCAGCACAAAAAAGGTGGTCGAGCAGATCAGCCAGACCCCCAGCGGCAGTATCCCGACATGCGTCACCACCAGCAAGGGCAGCATGGCGAGCAGTGCCACCCGGCGGTAAACCTCGACCTTGCCGTACTTGTCGGCCCAGTGCCCGATCAGGCGGGCGCTGATGAAGGTGGCCGCACCGCCCAGCAGGTAGACGAAGGGGATGTCCTGCAGGG
>Ga0316616_100000488_pt1 | contig 12785 bp, 15 predicted proteins | sample OWC_Aug_M1_C1_D1_FD_207660 | JGI IMG/M metagenome (GOLD analysis project Ga0316616, IMG submission 207660) | Wetland soil microbial communities from Old Woman Creek delta, Ohio, United States - OWC_Aug_M1_C1_D1_B | ecosystem: Environmental > Terrestrial > Soil > Wetlands | place: USA: Ohio... | reverse complement strand
CCACCCCGGGCGGCCCCTCGCCCCCGTCCTCGGGGTCCGCCCGCAGAACGTCTATCGCGCCGCTGCCCACGGCCAGGCCGCCGCGACTGCGTGGGACCGCTTGCTCACAACATGTTGAAAGTGGCAAGGTCCCTCATCACAGAGGAGCGACCCATGATGATAGCGGGTGGCGAGTCCGTCGCCTTCGACCTCGGCGATGGCTGTGAGTGCGTAGATGAGTGGTCGTGACGTTCACCGTCGTCAAGCTCGTTGCCGCTCTCACCCTTGGTCTGTGCGCCGCGCCACTCGCCGCCGACGCGCCGCAGGCGGGGAATGTTCTGCCGGGGGACCCCGCTCCGCGTAAAGTCATCCTAGAACTCCAGCAGGCGCTCGCGCACGCGGTTGACCGCTTCCACGCCATGGACGAGGCCGGGGTGCTGAGCCACGTCTCCGACCACTATCGAACCGCCCCCCTGACGAAGGCTGCCATCCGTGAACAGCTTCGTGTGATGTTTGCGCTCTACGACACTCTCTGGGCGCAGGTCCGTATTGACGAGGCGCGGACGGCGGGACAACAAGCGTGGGTCTACTCGACGGGCGAAGTCTCGGGGCGGCTACGGTGGCTTGGCACGTGGATGCCGATCCTCTCGTGGCAGCACGAGCCAGAGGTCGTACAGCGAGAGCAGGGAGTCTGGCGGCTCTACGGCTACCAGCAGTGACCGTCGTGCCGACAGCGCTCAAGGTTCACGTGGGGCTGTTGCGTTAGTCCACCCGATGTTCCACTCAGCCATGAGTGCCGCCTCTATCTGAACGGGGGACATCCTTTTCCCCTACCGCCTGCGGGCCAAACAGGCCTACCACTCCTCGCGGCGACCGCGTCCTCGGCTACTCGGCCACCTGATCCTGCAACCACGTCACTCGGAGTGCCGTGTAGTAGAGCACCTTCGGCTTCACCCGTACCCCGGTCTTCTTCAGAATGCGGCTCAGATCGTTCGCGGCCTGGCGATAGGCCTCCAGTGACCCCCGTTGCTTGCGGGGGAGCAACTCCAGCACCTCTCGCCCGAGTGCGGCCAGCCAAGTCCTCGGGGATGGGTTTCTTGGGATGAACGTCCCTGGCTGTACCACGTCGAGCGACGGGAAGCTGGGCTGATCGTTGTGGGGATTGGGCACACCGCGCATGGGACACCTCCTGTGTGAAGTTGGGAGGGTCCTGGCCGCGAGATGCCCGGCGAGACTGTGCGGGGAAAAAGGAAAAACCTCTCCGGGGTGGAGAGGTCTCACGCCGTTGGTTGCTCGGCTTGAGCCGTATCGTCCCCGTGTGACCGGGCTGGCATTGCCACCTTGGGGGCGTCCCCAGGTTGGCGGGTGCGTCACAGGGCCAGAACCCTCGGCACCGCTCTTGATAATGTTGGGCAATTCTTATCAAAGCCGCGGGTGAATGTCAACGTGGAATACGCTCCTCCGCCAATATCGAGATGCCATTGGAAACCCTGCGACGGGTAGCCCTCCGAACCTACGAGCCGCTCCCAGTGCTCCAATCCTCCCGGCGCAACAGGGGTGAGCGATGAGAAAAAGGGCTTGACGGGTTCGGCAGGAAGGATGTATTGAGGAAGCATCTCCTGCATCTTTGTTTCTCACACGCAGCAGCAACTGCACTGAAGAGTCTGTGCGAAATCGGGAGGCGATTTAAGGCACAACATAAGAATTGTACTCGGACCAGCAGAAAGGCATCGACCGCATGCTGTCCACTCCACACGGGGTAGGCCCCTCCACTACACGGGGAGGCGAGACTCGGATCGGGCTGAGCGAGTTGGCGGTCCTCCGCTTCGCCTGTGCACCCGAGTATGCCGGATTTCCCGCACTCCTATCCGCCGTTCGTGAGAAGCTCTTCAGCTATTTGAGCAGCCTGGAACGTTTGCAGCAGCGTTGGGAGTCCAATGACTCCACAGTATCCGTGTATCGCAGCGTTGAGGCGATCGGATCGAAACGAAACACTGACGTGTGAGAAAGGGGGTGATCCCATTTGCTGATTGATGTCCCGGCCAACCTAATCGTTTTCCTGGGGGAGAATCACAATGAGTAAGCGATTGGTAGTCCTTCTGGTCATCGTGGTGACATTGGGTGCCGGTTCGTTGGCTGCTCTTGCGGCGTCGGCGGCAACGCCTACGGCAGCAAGACAGGTGTTCAATTGGAAGATGCAGACCCATCACCCCCCGAATTCAACAATTGGTGAGTCTAGCGACATGTTCGCCAAAGATATCGACAAACTATCTGGGGGACGGCTCAAAATCACGAAGATGGATGCCGGAGCCTTGATGCCGAATGCGGACATTTTTAAGGGAGTCCGTGCAGGCATGGTGGAAGTCGGCTGGTCTGATCCGGCATACCATGCGGGGTTTATGCCGGAGGCGGCGATCGGCACGGCGCCCTTCATGTTCCAGAACATCATGGATGCGATGGAGGTGTATTACTACCGTGGGGCGCTGAAGTTCTTTCAGGAAAGCTACGCTACCCATGGAGTGCATCTCGTGGCCGGTATGCCAGCCTATGTCATACCCCTCCTCTCCAAGAAACCGATTCGGCGTGTGGCGGACTTCAAGGGGTTGAAGGTACGGACTATCGGCGCACGCCAGACCATGATGCAGCAGTTGGGCGCCGGCCCGGTCACCGTTCCTCTCCCGGAGGTCTACACCGCGTTTGCGTCGGGCACGATTGACGCCGCCACGAATGGGCCAGAGGAGTCCTTTGACGACTATGCCTGGGTTGAGGTGGCGAAGTACATCATCTACCCGGCACTGTCGTCGTATCCTCTGCCCGTTAATGACATCTATGTGAACCGGCAAGCCTGGGATTCACTGCCAGACGACCTCAAAGCGGTGGTGGAATATGCGGGGCACGTGAACTTCTCCCGTTTCGCCTATCACTTCCAGAACGGGGATTTCAAGGTGCGGGCGAAGTACGACAAAATGGGTGTCACTCGCATTTACATGCCTCCAGAGGATGGTCAGGCCCTGAGTCAAGCGGCCTCAGTGGTCTGGACGGAGATCGCAAAGAAGAGCCCCCGGGCGAGGGAGATCGTAAAAATCTACACCGATTTCATGAGGCAAAAGGGGTACACGGATTACAGTGTAGATGCCAAGGTACCAAAATAGTGACTGGCTGTGCGACGAGCGAAGTCTTGCCAGTGACGACGCGGCGTGCCCAGGTCTGAATCGCGACCAGACTTATTCGGATCGTTCTGGCCAGCCCCGCGTATGGTGACAGCGGGGCCTAACGATCAGGCGGAATCATCGGCGCGCCGTGCATGGTCGTCAGGCTCGCTCGATCGTCCCAGTTACCCACCTCGGCGACCATGAGCCACCCTGGCCCGCACCGTAGAATCGGCCAGGGTGGCCACCGCCGGGGCCATAGCGTTCGCTGAGAGGGGGTGTGCTTGTGTTACGCCGCGTTCTGTGTCTGATCGACAATATGAGCAAGTGGAGTGGATTAATTGTCGCCCCACTAGTTCTCGTGTACATGGCAATGTTTCTTTATGAAATGGTCGCTCGATACCTCTTCAATGCCCCGACATTGTGGGCCAACGAACTCAGCACTTTCATATTTGGCGCCCAATTCATGCTGGGCGGAGCGTATTGCTATTGGCGGGGGTCAATGGTTAACGTGGAAGTATTCCACGATCGGTTGCCCATCAGGGCCAGAGCCATCCTTGACGTCTTCCTTTTCATCATTCCACTAACTGTTCTTGGCGCGATGGTGTGGCTAGGAGGTGCGTTCTTCTTGGATTCACTCGCGGTACGCGAGCATACCGAGTCACTCTTTTCGCCGCCGTTGTATCCCTTGCGGGGAGTGATCCCTGTGGCCGCAGCCCTGTTCTTGCTTCAAGTAGCGGCGAAATTCGTCCGTGACCTGCACCTTGCGGTCACGGGGGAGGAATTGAAGTGAGTACGGGAACAGCCACACTCCTCTTATTTGTCCTCCTGACGGTCGTCATATTTGCCGGACCACCGCTCGCCCTCGGGATAGGGTTTACTGCGCTCGTAGTAGCGTTTTTCCTGTGGGGGCCCGCCAGTCTGAATATGGTCGCTACGAGTACGATGGGCACAATGCTGAGCACTCTCTTGCTGGCAATTCCTCTGTTCATCCTCATGGCCAAATTCTTGGAAAGGAGCGGCCTCGCGGAGGACCTATATGATCTCATGTATCATCTGCTGGGCAGAAGGAAAGGGGGGTTGGGTGTTGGGACAGTAATAATTTGCACGATTTTCGCGGCCATGGCAGGCGTGACAGCGGCGGCAACCGTCAGTATGGGACTCATAGCATTGCCGTCCATGCTAAAGCGTGGCTACGATAAGAGCTTATCAATAGGTTGCATCATGGCAGGTGGGGCGTTAGGAGTGCTTATCCCGCCAAGCGTACCGTTTATTGTGTATGGCTTAGTGTCTCGGATTTCCGTCGGGAAACTATTTGCCGGTGGGATTCCTGCCGGTCTCGTGCTTTCCTTGTTATTCATTATCTATATCATCATCGCAACCCGAATTAACCCGAGTTTGGGCCCGGCGCTCCCCCCTGAGGAAAGGCTCCCCTTCCGACAGGTCGCGGGGAAGTTCATGGCATTGCTGTTGCCGTTGCTCATCATCGCAGCGATCTTCGGGGCGATGTTCAGCGGGGCAGCTACGCCCACAGAAGCGTCTGCGATTGGTGCGCTCGGTGCCATAATCAGTGCGAGCGTACGCGGAAGGTTCAGTTGGTCTCTGGTGTGGGAGAGCTGTGTCGAAACCATGAAGATTACGGTCATGATTGTGTGGATCATCGCGACCGCTACGTGGATTAGCAACGTCTACGCGGCAATCAGCGGGCCACAATTTGTTATCGAGATCGTGCAGAATCTGGGAGCCAATCGCTGGATTATTATGGCGGGAATGCAAATTGTGTTGATCATTTTGGGATGTTTCATGGATGTCTCGGGGATCATTATGCTGACGGTGCCGGTCTTTGACCCCGTGATTCGGTTTCTTGGGTTTGACCCGCTCTGGTTTGGTGTGCTCTTCGTGGTGAATATGGAGATGGCCTACCTGACCCCTCCCTTTGGCGTAAACCTCTTCTACATGAAGGGAATCGCCCCTCCCGGAATTACCACGACGGACATTTATCGCTCGATCACGCCCTTCCTGCTTCTACAGTTGATTGGCCTGATCATTCTCATGGTCGTGCCGGAAATTATTCTGTCTCTGCCGAACTATCTCTTTGGGGGCTGAGTGGTCCGAGGTGTTGGGATTTCTCTACGAGACGTAGAGGGTAAGAAGAAGTCGAACGGATGAATTCATTCGTGTTGGATCGCGGTACGTACGACCACTCGCCTAGACCGTTGGCGCGAGCACGGGGTCAAGAACGTACGGGGAATTGGCCGAAGGGCATCGCGTCAACGGTGGAATGAGGACGCAGTGCGAGGGCAGGGTGGCCATGAGTGCGGCACTTGGCGGAAGGAAGGCGATGATCGAGATCGAAGACCGCATTAAGGCACGGTACAAGGACCTGACTCGGAATCAGCAGCGAATTATCGATCTGATGCTGTCGAGTCCGCAGGACGCGGCCTTTGCCACGGCGCGCCAAATCGGGGCCCGAACCGGCCTGAGTGAGTCAACGGTCATCCGCCTCGCCTACGCGCTCGGCTATGCCGGCTTTCCCGCGCTGCTATCCGCCGTTCGTGAGAAGTTCTTCAGCTATCTGAGCACTGTTGAACGTTTGCAGAGGACCCGGGAGTCCGACGACTCCGCGCTATCCGTCTATCACCGGATGTTGTACATGGACATTGAGAACATTCGCTCGGCAATTGTCACCAACTCCGATGCAGCCTTTCAACGAGCAGAGCGGCTGATCGCAAAGGCCAGGAGCATTTACATCATTGGCCAACGCAAGTCATTCGCCCTGGCGTCGTACCTACACTTCTGCCTCAGCATGATGCTCAATAACTCCAACTTGATCGACACTGCCATGGGAGATCTGCCGGAACAACTCAAGAAGATCGGGTCGGAAGATCTCGTCGTCGGAATCTGTTTTCGCCGGTACTCGACCGTCACCGTAGAGGCCTTTCGGTGGGCAAAGCTGCGCGGAGCGAAAACCCTCGCCGTCACGGATTCGGTTAAGTCTCCGATGGTAGCTTCTGGGGACGTTGGACTGATCTGCGACACCAGCCGAAGCATTTCCTTCACAGAATCGTTGGTCGGCCCGCTTGCGGTTATTCACGCGCTAATAGTGGGTGTGTCCTTGCACCATAAGGAGAAGGCCGGGAAGACACTGAAGAGCCTGGAAGCGTTGTATAAGCAATTCGGAAGTCTTTACACCCTCCGAGATGGAGTGGAGGGAAGCCGACCTAAAGATTAGCAGGAGAAAGTGACGCGCGCGCATGGAGCCTCACCAGCACTTCCTGACTACGAAACACGATCTGGGCGACCGCAGCGATGATTCTTTAGAAAGGAGGTGAGCGAGAGGACCTGAAAAGACCGACCATCAGTTAGTCGTGGAGTGGGGTGCGAGTTCAGGATCAGGACATCCACTTTGGCCGCAAACCAGAAGAGCCGCGGCTCGCGGCGGAGGGCAACCCGTGGAGCGGATACGAGTGGGTCTCATCGGTGTAGGGCGGATCGCCACTCTGCACGCGCTTGCGTACAAGGACAGCCCAGACGCCGAGCTCTATGCAGTCTGCGACGCCAATGAGCAGGTCGCCCGACGACGTGCGGAGGAATGGAAGGCGACGCGATGGTTCACCGACTATCAACAACTGTTAGCGGACCCAGCTGTCGATGCCGTCGAAATCCTCACGCCGCACAACCTACACGCTCAGATAACGATTGCCGCGCTGGAAGCCGGGAAATACGTCTCCGTGCAGAAGCCGATGGCGATCTCGGTAGCCGAGTGTGACGCGATGATCGCCGCGGCAAAAAAATCCGTCAAGACGATGCGCGTCTTCGAAAACTTCCGCTACTACCCCGCCTGCGCCAAGGCCAAGGAGTTGCTCGATTCCGGAGCGATTGGTGATGCCCTTTCGATCAGGATGAAGGTCACGATGGGCCGACAGGGCGAGTGGGCCCCCGGCCGCGTCATTGAGGCGCCGATTCCCACCTGGCGTTTCGACGACCGGGTCAGCGGCGGGGGACGTGTGGCCCTGGACTACGGTTTCCACATTATGGCGCTGGCCATCTTTTTCCTGGGCGACGTGGACAAGGTGTTTGGCTGGATCACCTATCGGCCGGACCAACGCGGCCACATCCTCGACAGTCCAGCGATGATCATCTGGAAATACCGCGACGGCGAGCGGTATGGCTGTTGGCAGGTCGTCAACTCGGACGAGATACAGGTGCCGACCAAGTACTTCGCAGAGGACGAGTGGGTGGAGATCACCGGGAGCAAGGGCTTCATCTGGCTGAACCGCTGCACGGCGAGCCTCCTCGATCGGCCGGTGTTGGTGATGCAGCGCGACGGAGTTACCACCGAGTACTCGAACTTGGATACGGACTTTGGATCGAGCTTCGTCCTGGGTAACCGCGACTGGATACGTTCGATCTTGGAAGGGCGGCAGGCGCCCCTGTCGGGCGAAGAGGGAAAAATCGTCACGCAGTTTTGCCGGGCAGCGCAACTGTCAGCACGCGAGCACCGGGAAGTACGGCTGGAGGAAATAACGGCCTGAAAAACGAGTCAGGATGAGTTTGGCGATGGACACCGGAGAAGGTCGATCCTGGTGTTGTTCAATGGCACCAGGCTGTGCTCTGCATCACTAGGACGGTGTCGGTCGGCGTGGCGCTCTCCGCCCGTTGTTCGCAGGCACGATCGGGAGGCGGCCCGACTTCCCGGCTCCACTGCTAGTGTGGAGGAGTCCTAGCCGATACGAACATCAGTCGACATGTTCGCACGAGATCAATGGTGGACGGTGTCACTACACCGCGGAGGAAGGAATGCTTCTCAAGGACAAAGTGGCCTTAGTGACCGGTGCAGGGAAGGGGATTGGAAAGGCGATCAGTCTCGTGTTTGCTGCGGAAGGCGCGAACCTCATCATCTGCTCCCGGACCAAGTCGCAGATTGAGGAGACAGCAGAGGCGATTCGCGCCGCGGGGCGAGAGTGTCTCGCCGTGGTCGCCGCCGTCGAAAAGGAAGCGGATGTCACCCAAATGGTCAACGACGGGCTGTCCCGGTTCGGAAAAATCGACATTCTCGTGAACAACGCGGGCATCTCCAACCCGAAGCCATTTCTTGAGACGTCAATGTCCGACTGGGACGACGCCCTCACCGTGAATCTCAAGGGGATCGTGGTCTGTACGCGAGCTGTTCTGCCGCACATGCTCCAACGGCGAGTAGGTCGGGTGATCAACATCGCGTCGGCTGCAGGTGTCCGCGGACTCCCGGGGAGCCCAGCCTACACCGCGTCAAAGTTCGCGGTGGTCGGGCTGACCCAAGCGCTCGCGGACGAAATCGTGGACAAGGGGGTTCGGGTGAACGTGATTTGCCCCGGCCCCGTTAAAACTGAACTCTTCGACAGTTCGCCAGTGAAGGACTTCCTCCTCAAGAACCCCGCGGCCCTGCTTATGATGGAGGACGTGACCGGAGCAGCGCTGTACTTGGCATCGGACCTGTCCGGAGGGCTAAATAGTCAGACGATATGTGTCCGGAAAACGAGCCGTTGGTGAACAGGCTCACGGGGCCACCGAAAGGGGAGCGCCATGCTGCGGAAGGTGGAGCACATCGGCATTCAGGTGCGGGATCTGGATCGGTCCATCAAGTTTTACACCGAGGTTTTGGGACTTGCCTTGCGCAAGCGGGTCCGGCTGAACGAGACGACAGAGTTAGCCTTTCTGCCCTTGGGCGAATCCGAGATCGAGTTGATCTGCAAATCGGCCGAATACACGTTCGCCAAGGAAGGCATCGTCAACCACCTCACGTTTCGGGTGGAGGATGTGGCCGGCATTCTGGACCATCTACGCGCGCACGGGGTGGAGTTGATTCACCAGCAACCCGTTGTGCTTGAGAAGCTGGGCAGCCGCATCGCCTTCTTTTGGGGACCGGACGGCGAAAAGTTGGAACTGTTCGCCCCGACCACGGCAGGCTAGACCACAGGGAACGAGCACGGCCCGTTAGTCTTGGACGTCGGCCTGGTTCGGGTGAGGCGACATCATCCCGGATGGGCATGACAGCCCACTCGTCGCCGACGCGTTGCGCGGAGTGGTGTTCCTGGGCGGGGCTGAGGGTGGAAGGCGGCAAAACTTCGTTGAGAAAGCGTTCCTCCTCGACGCGACGTAGGCCAGATTTCCTCTCGTGCTATCGCCGGTCCCGTCGCTCATCCATTGGGCACCTTGTCGTCGAGGAATTGCACTCTACCAGAAAAGGACCCACACGTCGGAGTATCGCTCTACGGCTTGGTGCTGGAGGCGTTTCTAGCCGGCCTTCGGCGCGTTCACCTTCAGTCGCTTGGTTTCCTCCAACACCTCCGCCTTCCTGAGCACACCCTGCCGCTCCAACACGTTCATCAGCGCTTCGAGCTGAAACGCCTGGGCGAGGACCGCGTCTTCCAGTGGCACGGCCTGCCCGCCTTCCATCACCTTAGCCATCGTCGCCTCCGTGGTGCTCAGCGTCGTACGCTTCCCGTTGATTTACCAGCCACGCCTCGACGAATTGGCGGAGGAACCGCTCCCGCGCCACGGTGGGCTGCGCCTGCAAGGCCGCCAGGAGTTGCGTGAGGTGGTCCACGGGGAGGTGGAACGGCTCGGGAAGTTCCATGAGCGCTAGGGCGTCCCGCGCCCCGGGGGGCCGCGCTCGGGCCTCAGCAATCGCCGCGTGGAGTTCGGTCAGGAGATCGGCGGACACCTCCGCGCTCTCGACGGCCTCTGCGACGCGCCGCGGCAGCCGGTCTCGAAGGGTTCGCTTGGATCGGTCATGCTTCGCTCCGCGCCATGCCACACGCCTTTTCCTCGCGACCGGTCATGCCCCCGGCCTCGTCCGTGCTCCACTCAGGCGCCGGCGTGGGACCCCGCGGACGCCACCATCGATGGCCGTCGGTCAGCCCACGGGCGCGCCGCCTCCAGCTGCCCCGCCAGCCGAAAGAGGGTGCTCTCCTCGCCGAAGCGGCCTACGAAGTGTGACCCGATGGGCAGGTTGTCGGCGTTCCAGTAGAGTGGCACCGACATCGCCGGTTGCCCCGTGGTATTGCTGAGGTAGGTGAACGGATCGAAGATGCGAATCCGACGCCGCATGGCAAAGGGGTCCTCCTGGGAAAAGGCAAACGTGCCCAGCGGCACCGGGGGCTCGCCCAGCGTGGGGGTGAGCCAGACATCGTACTCGCCAAAGAAGCGGGCCAGGCTCCGGGCTTCCTGCTGGAGGTCCTGGAGGGCCAAGAGGTACGCGGGGGCGGTGAGCTGGCGCCCTTTCTCCGCCAGCGCCCAGACGAAGGGTTCGAAGGCCTCCGCCGTGGGCGTGCGCTCGGTGCGGCGCCCCCAATCCGCCATGGCCCACGCGAAGCCGGACGCCACGAGCGTCGCGTACGCCTGGAACAGCCGCTCGGCGTTGAAGACGGGCCCCGCCTCGGTCACCGCATGCCCGAGGTCCGCACAGAGGCTGGCGGCCTCCTGCAGGGCGGTGACACAGTCGGGATGGACCGGCGTGCCCAAGGGGGTCTTGCTCGTAAAGCCGATCCGCAACGGCTGGCAGGGCGCGGTGACCTCTTGCGCGAACGGGCGGGCGGGGGGCGGGCACCCATACGGGTCGCCGAGGTCGGGGCCGGAGGTCGCGTCGAGGAGCGCCGCGCTGTCCCGGACCGACCAGGTGAGGGCGTGCTCCGCTACCAATCCGCTGAAGAGATCCCCGTAGTGGGGGCCCAAGGGGTTCCGCCCGCGGGTGGGTTTCAACCCGAAGACCCCGCAGCATGAGGCGGGGTTGCGAATGGAACCCCCCGCATCGTTCCCATGGGCCATGGGCACCATCCGCGCCGCCACAGCGGCGGCCGCACCCCCGCTGGACCCACCCGGGGTGCGCGTGAGGTCCCACGGGTTGTGGGTCGGGCCGAAGAACTGGGGTTCGGTGGTCGCCCCCAGGGCGAGGGCCGGCAGGTTCGTCTTGCCGACGATGAGCAACCCGGCCCGCTTGTACCGTTTGACGAGTTCGCTATCCTCGGTCGGGATGTAGTCCTGGAGGAAGGCAACCCCCTCGGTGAAGCGGACCCTGGCCACCTCCGCGATGAAGTCCTTGAGGAGGAAGGGCACGCCCGCGAAGGGGCCGTCGGGAATGGGGCCGCGGGCCGCCGCCCGCGCCGCGTCGTACATGGGGGTGACCACGGCATTCAGGCGGGGGTTGAGCGCTTCGATGCGGGTGATGGCCGCCTCGACCAACTCCGTCGGGCTGACCTCTTTCTTGCGGACCAGTGCCGCTTGCGCGGTCGCATCCAGCCCGCCAACGTCGTCCAGTAATCCCATGGCTGGGTCCTCCCAGCGCTGCCCGGCACGCGGCCCCGTGCTCCCAGTCTCACTTCGGTCCGCTGGGCGGACTGCTGTTCCAAATGTCCCGGTGGAGTTTCCAGGAGCGCCCTTCGACCTTCCAAATGACGAGGTACTTCCCGGCGTCCGCAACCTGCCCATCGGCGCCCCGGAGCGTATACCGCCCCACCTCGATGGCCGTGTCCCGATACCCCTCGACCTCGACCGTGTCGAGGGTCGCCTGGACGAGGCCCGCGTCCAGCGCCCCCTGCCAGAACGCCTGGATGGCCGCGCCGCCGGACACCACCTCGCTCCCCGGTGGGAGGAGCTGGCCGCCCTTTGTGTAGAGCTTCGCCAGCGCGCCCGCGTTCTTCTGGCCGAACGCGGCCATGAACTTCTTGTTCCCTGCGAGGACCTTCGCTCGGTGTACCGTGGTTGGCATGGTGGCCTCCTTGCCGTGACGGGTTGCGCGGGTCATCCCAACTGCTCGTGCGCAGCCGGACGCCGTCGTCCCCCTCGCCGTGGTGCCAGCCGGGGGGCTTGGGATTGATCCCCGTGAACTCGGGTGCGGCGTTTGGGTCGCGCGCCATCTTGCCCGTGCCGCCGCGGGGCGCGCTCTCGCCTGTGATCGCCCTGCGGTTGCCGCGAAAGCGCTGCGGGGCTACCGGTGGAAGCGGAGGCGCCATGGCGCGTTGCCGGTTCGGAATGGCACCGGCACTCCACGTTACGCTCGCCGTCCTCGTTGTTCGTCCGCACGGTGTCGTGGCACGTGGTAGCCGCCGTTCCCGTGGCAACGCGCCATGATCCTCCTGGTGGTGCCCAGGTGACTGGTGACAGATGAAGAGTCTCGGTGGAGAACGGTGGCCGGCGGGGGCCGCGATTGGTCAGCGTCCCAGCGGGGACACCGGAAACTGCGGGGCAGGTGACATGGGAAAGCTACGCCGAACCCCCAGCGGTGTCAAGCGGCGGTGACAATGGTGGCGATGGTGGGGTGGTTTCGGCATGCTCTTCTTACGTACTGATAGTAACCGACAAGCATCTCCCGCCATGCTGCTTCGTCTCCGCCGCGGAGTCGCTCCCTCCATCTGGCGCGATCTTTGTCGGCTACCTCGACCCAGCGCCGCTTGAACAACTATTATCCAGGCATCGCAGGTGGGTACAAGTATCTTAGCGGCGACCAAGCCTGTCTTACGCCAGATTGGTTCATCGATCCGACGGCCCTACTACTCCAGGCCGTGGGCTTCCGCGCGGCTCCGGTACCGGCCACGGCTGGGGTGGTGGCGCTGCCACAGCTTGGGCCGGCGGTGGGGCGTTTGTCAGCGCCTGCGGCTGGCACGGCGGGCAAGTCGCTGC
>Ga0316616_100000486_pt1 | contig 12797 bp, 10 predicted proteins | sample OWC_Aug_M1_C1_D1_FD_207660 | JGI IMG/M metagenome (GOLD analysis project Ga0316616, IMG submission 207660) | Wetland soil microbial communities from Old Woman Creek delta, Ohio, United States - OWC_Aug_M1_C1_D1_B | ecosystem: Environmental > Terrestrial > Soil > Wetlands | place: USA: Ohio... | reverse complement strand
CGGCGCGCGGGGAGGTGAACCTGCGCGTTGCCCGCACTGCGCTCTGCGGCAGCGACGCCAAGCTCTGGCTGAAGGGCGCGGAGCACACGCCCGGCCACGAGATCTTCGGCGTCGTCGACCAGCCCGGCCATGCGCTGCACGGACGGCGCTCACTCGTGTACATCCCGGTGCACTGCGGACGCTGCGCCTCGTGCGCCGCCGGCGACACGCATCTCTGCCTCAGCGAGTCGACGCTGGTCGGATGGAACCGGCCGGGGGGCTACGCGGAGCGCCTGCCCGTCCCCGAGCAATGCCTGCTGCCGGTCCCGGACGACATTCCGGACGACCTCGCGCCGCTGCTCCTCGACACCATCGGCACCTCGGCGCATGGCATCCGCATGGCGCGGCCGCTCGTGCCCGAGGGCGACGTGCTCGTCACGGGCGCCGGGCCGATCGGGCTCGGCGCGATCATCGCGCTGCAGCACTTCGGATACGCGCGCGTCTGGGTGGCCGATCCGCGAGAAAGCCGGGTCCGATTCGCTGCCGAGCTCGGCGCGACGCCGCATCCGGTTGGCGACCTGTCGCGGCGCTTCCAGCTCGTTGTGGAATCGAGCGGCTCGCACGCTGCGCGCAATCAGGGCCTCGAGGTGGTCCTCCCGAAAGGCGTCGTGCTGCTGCTCGGCGAAAACGACGCGCCCTGGACGATCGAGGAGAAGAAGCCGATCCGCCGCAAGGACTTCTGGATGCTGCGGTCGTTCTACTTCCCGAAAGCGGATTTCGCCGAGAACGTCGAGCTGCTGCGCCGGTATCGCGACCGCTACGCTCGGCTGGTCGACGCGAAGTTCGGCCTCGACGCGCTGCCCGCGATGTTCCCGCGCTTCGTCGCCGGCGAGCTCGTGAAGCCGCTGCTCGCGTTCGATTGACCGCCGCCGCTCCCATGCCGGCCCGGGTCGTCTGCATCGGTCACAGCGCGCTCGATCGCGTGTATGCCGTCGACGCCTGGCCGCCGCCCGGCACGAGCGCCAAGGTATCCGCGAAGAGCTACGCGGAGGCGGGCGGCGGCATGGCGGCCAACGCGGCGGTCGCCATTGCGCGCCTGGGCGGCGACGCGGCGTTCGTCGGGCCGGTCGGCGACGACGAGGTCGCGCGGACGATACAGGCGGAGCTCGAACGATGGGGCGTCGACACGACCGGCATGCGCCGCGTGCCGGGAACCCGCTCGTCGATCTCGGCGATTCTCGTGGACGCGCGCGGCGAGCGGCTGATCGTCAATCATCGCGGCGACGCGATCGCGACGGGCGCCGACTGGCTGCCCCTCGATCGGATCCGCGCGGCGGGTGCGATTCTCGCCGATCCGCGGTGGGTCGCCGGCGCGGCGAAGGCGTTCGCGGCCGCGCGCGCGGCCGGCATCCCCGCTGTCCTCGACGCGGACGTCGCGCCGTTCGAGTCGCTCCGCGCGCTCGCGCCGCTCGCCGACCACGTCGTGTTCTCCGAGCCGGGCCTCGAGATCTTCGCCGAAGGCGGCGACCCCGCCGCCGGCCTGCGTGCCGCGCTCGATGCCGGCGCCGCCGTTGCCGGCGTTACGCGCGGCGCGGGCGGATTCGAGTGGATCGAGCGCGGTTCGTCCGGCACGCTGCGCCGCGCGCCCGCGCCGCACGTGACGGCGGTCGACACGACCGGCGCGGGCGACGTGTTCCACGGCGCCTACGCGCTTGCGCTCGCGGAGGGCCGGGACGTCGCTACCGCCGCCGCGTTCGCGTGCGCGGCCGCGTCGATCAAGTGCACGCGCGCGGGAGCCCGCGCCGGGGCGCCGTCGCGCGACGAGGTCGAGGCGCTGCTGCGGGGTGCACCGGGATGACGACACGCGAAGTGCTTCGCCGCGCGGTCCGGCTCCGGCGCCGGACGCGGCACGCCGACCGAATGCCGATTCACCGGGCCGGCGCCGCGCCGGCGCCGCTCACGAACGAGAGGAGTCCAGCATGGCCGTGGTCCATCTGAAGAAAGCATCGAAGACGCCCGAGACCGAAACCGCGACCGCGCAGAAAGTGGTCGCCGAGATGCTCGCCGAGATCGAGAAAAGCGGCGAGGCGGCCGTGCGCGCGTACGCGGAGAAGCTCGACAAGTGGACCGGCGAGATCGTCGTCACGCCGGCCGAGATCGAGCGGCGCACGCGCGACATCCCGGCTTCGGTGAAGCGCGACATCGAGTTCGCCACGGACCAGGTGCGCAAGTTCGCGATGGCGCAGCGCGAATCGATCCGCGAGTTCTCCGTCGAGGTGCATCCGGGCGTGACTGCCGGCCAGCGGCTCATTCCGGTGAACGTCGCGGGCTGTTACGTGCCCACGGGGCGCTACGCGCACATCGCGTCCGCGTACATGAGCGTCGCGACGGCCAAGGCGGCGGGCGTGCCCACGGTGATCGCGTGCTCGACGCCGTATCGCGGCGAAGGCATCCACCCCCAGGTGCTCTACGCGATGAAAGTCGCCGGCGCCGACGTGATCATGACGCTCGGCGGCGTGCAGGCGATCGCGACCATGGCGTACGGCCTCTTCACCGGCAAGCCCGCCGACATCATCGTGGGTCCGGGAAACAAGTTCGTCGCCGAGGCGAAGCGCATGCTGTTCGGCAAGGTCGGCATCGACGTGTTCGCGGGGCCGTCGGAAGTCGCCGTGATCGCCGACGACTCGGCCGACGCATACATCGTCGCCTCCGATCTCGTGGGGCAGGCGGAGCACGGCCACGAATCGCCCGCGTGGCTCTTCACCACCTCCCGTGCTCTCGCCGACGCCGTGATGAAGCTCGTGCCGGAGTTGATCGGGAAGCTCCCGCCCACGGCGCGCGATGCCGCCGGTGCCGCGTGGCGCGACTACGGCGAAGTGATCCTCTGCGACACCCGCGAGGAGGTCGCGCGCGTCTCCGACCAGTACGCGTCCGAGCATCTGGAAGTGCACGCCCGGGACCTCGACTGGTGGCTCGCGAACCTCACCACCTACGGTTCGCTCTTTCTCGGCGAGGAGACGACCGTCGCGTTCGGCGACAAGACCTCCGGCCCGAATCACATCCTGCCCACCAAGGGCGCGGCGCGCTATTCGGGCGGACTGTCGGTGCACAAGTTCATGAAGACGCTCACCTGGCAGCGCATGACGCGCGACGCCGCCAAGCAGATGGCGCTCGTCACCGCGCGCATCTCGCGCCTCGAGGGCATGGAAGCGCACGCGCGCACCGCCGACGACCGGCTCGCGAAATACTTCCCGAGCGAGCGGTTCGACAAGGGCGCCCCGGTGACGACGTGAGCGAGGGCGACCGGACGGCACGGCGCGAACGATGAACATCGCGAAGCTTTTCGATCTCTCCGGCCGGACGGCGCTCGTCACGGGCGGCAACTCCGGCGTGGGCGAGGCTATGGCGCGCGCGCTCGGGCTCGCCGGCGCGAAGGTGTGCCTCGTCGCGCGCCGCGAGCAGGAACTTGCCCGTGCCGCCTCGGCGCTCGAAGACGGCGGCATCGCGGCGAGCTACGTCCCGTGCGATCTCACCGATCCCGAGGCGATCACGCGTTGCGTCGAGCTCGCGCGCACGGTCGCCGGGCATGTCGACATCCTGGTGAACGCCGCGGGCATCAACCTGCGCGAGCCGTTCATGCAGGTGACGCCGGACACCTGGAACCGGCAGATCGCGATCCATCTTTCGGCGCCGTTCTTCCTCGTGCAGGCGCTGGCGCCGCACATGCGCAGCCGCGGCTGGGGCCGGATCATCAACATCGCCTCGCTCCAGTCGCAGCGCGCGTTCGCGAACAGCGCCCCCTATGGCGCCGCGAAGGGCGGCATCGTGCAGCTCACGCGCGCGTTCGCCGAGGAGTGGTCGAAGCACGGCATCACCGCGAACGCGATCGGGCCCGGCTTCTTCCCGACGGCGCTGACGGCGCCGGTGTTTGCCGACCCGGCGAAAGCGGCTGCGAACGCGGCGCAGACGGCGATCGGGCGGAACGGGGAGATGGAGGATCTCTACGGCGTCACGGTGTTCCTCGCGAGCGACGCGTCCGGCTACATCACCGGGCAGACCATTTACGTGGACGGCGGCTTCACCGCCAGATAAGACGGGGTCCGACATGAAAGCGCTGGTCTATACCGCTCCCAACGAAGTGACCTACCGCGACGAGCCCGAGCCGACGCTCGCAGACGGCGAAGTGGTCCTGAAGATCGACGCCGTGGGCATCTGCGGGTCCGACATGCACGCCTACCACGGGCACGATCCGCGCCGGAACCCGCCACTCATTCTCGGCCACGAGTTTTGCGGCACCATCGTCGCCGGTCCCGGCAAGGGCACCCGCGTCACCGGCAATCCGCTCATCACCTGCGGCATGTGCGAATACTGCGTGCAGGGGCGAAACAACCTGTGTGCGAACCGCACCATGGTCGGCATGACCCGCGCCGGCGCGTTCGCACAGTGGATGTCGATCCCCGTCGCGAGCCTGATCGAGATGCCGCAGGACATGGATGCGGTGAAGGCGGCGCTCACCGAGCCCGCCGCGACGGCGCTGCACGCGCTCGACCTCGCGACTCGGGTTGCGCCGCGGCCGCTGCCGGAGCTGAAGCTCTACATCATCGGCGGCGGCGCGATCGGGCTCCTCATGGCGCTTCTCGTGCGTAGCTACGGGTGCCGGGACGTGATCCTCGCGGAAACCAACCCGCTGCGGCGGGCTTCCGCGGAGAAGGCGGCCGGCTGCCGCGTCTTCGATCCGCTTGCCGGCGGCGGCCCCGCCGACAACTCGATCGACCTCGTGATCGACGCGGTCGGCGGCAAGGCCACGCGCAAGGCCGCGCTCGCCGCCGTGAAGCCCGGCGGCGTGGTGCTGCACATCGGCCTGCAGGACTGGGCGAGCGAGATCGACATGCGCAAGCTCACGCTGGCCGAAATCACGCTGATCGGCACGTACACCTATTCGACCGCCGACCTTCGCGCCACCGTGAAGGCGCTTCACGAGGGCGCGTTCGGCGACCTCGCGTGGGTCGAGACGCGCGACCTTGCCGACGGCGCGCGCGCCTTCGCGGACCTCGACAAGGGGCGGTCGGCCGCGGCCAAGATCGTGCTCACGCCGTCTTGAACCTTCTGTCCGCGGGGGCGACAATGCTCGGATGCCCGCTGCATCCGCAGCGCGGACCGGCGCGAGCCGACATCACGACAGGGGAGAGACGGTCATGAAACGATTCATCGCGACGCTCGCCGTTACGGCGGCGCTCGGCATCGGCGCCGCGCACGCGGCGGAAGTCTCCGGGGTCAAGGTTGCGGACACCGCGCGTGTCGGCGCGGGGCCCGAACTCGTGCTGAACGGCCTGGGCGTGCGCAGCCGGATGATGTTCGACGTGTACGCGGCCGGGCTCTATCTCACCGAGAAGAAAACCAACGCGGCGGACGTGCTCGCGCTCGGCGGGCCGAAGCGCGTGTCGCTCACGATGATGCGCGACGTCGGCGCCGACCAGCTCGCGGAGAGCCTGATCGAGGGCATCAAGCTCAACAGCTCGCCGGCGGAGCTCGAGAAGATGAAGGCGCAGCTCGACGAGCTGATGGCGACCATGAAGGCCGTCGGCCAGGCCAAGAAGGGCGATCTGATCACGCTCGACTTCGCGCCCGATGTCGGCACGCGCGTCGGCGTGAACGGCAAGGAGGTCGGCAAGCCGATCGCGGGGGCGGACTTCTACCGGGCACTGCTCAAGATCTGGCTCGGCGACAAGCCGGTGCAGGACAACCTCAAGAAGGCGCTTCTGGGCGGGTAGGCCTCGCTCAACGCAGAGGACGCGGAGGACGCGGAGGGCCGCAGAGCCATCGATTGCGCGCAACCGCGACTCGCGCGGTCGCGCGCACAGGCCAATGTGCGGGCGCCCGCAACCGGCGGGTAGAATTCGGCTCCCGCTGCCAGCCGCGTTGCCAACCGATTCGACTCGAGCTTCGCACCATGCCCGTGACCCATCCGTTCCATCTCGCCTTCCCCGTCACCAGCCTCGCCAAGGCGCGCGATTTCTACGGCGGCCTGCTCGGTTGCCCGGAGGGGCGCTCGTCGGAGGACTGGGTCGACTTCGACTTCTACGGTCACCAGATCGTCGCGCACCTCGCGCCCGAGGAAGCGGGTCACCGCAGGACGAGCGCGGTCGACGGCGACGACGTGCCGGTGCGCCACTTCGGCGTCGTGCTCTCCATGGAAGAGTGGGAGAAGCTCGCCGCGAAGCTCCAAGCCGCGGGCACGAAATTCGTCATCGAGCCGCACGTCCGGTTCAAGGGCCAGGTCGGGGAACAGGCGACCATGTTCTTTCTCGACCCTTGCGGCAACGCGCTCGAGTTCAAGGCGTTCAAGGACATCGGGCGCCTCTTCGCGAAGTAGCGGCCCGCCGCCGCTGCAGGCGGGGCGGGGCTCGTTATAATCGGCGCACGTTCGCGGCAGGCGGCCGCCCCGACAAGAAGCCCCGCAAGGGCTCGCACCGCGGGAGGGGCCGCGATGCACTGCAGCACTGCGCGCGGGCTTCAACCATCACGAGGAGTCGTCATGAAAAGAGCATTGCTTTCAATCGCGCTCGCCGCGGGCGTTGCCCTGGCCGCGCCCGTCGCCGCACAGAACATCTCCATCGGCACCGGCGGCACCGGCGGCGTCTATTACCCGATGGGCGGCGGTCTCGCCAACATCCTCTCGAGATACGTGAACGGCATGCAGGCCACCGCCGAGGTCACGGGCGGCTCGGTGGACAACCTCAAGCTCCTCGGCAGCGGCAAGGCCGATGTCGGCTTCTCGATGGCCGACGCGGGCTGGGACGCCTTCAAGGGGCAGGACAAATTCACCGGCAGCCCGGTGCAGGTGCGCACGCTCGCCGTGCTCTACCCGAACCGCATGCACGTCGTGACGGTGGACGGCATGGGCATCAACAGCATGGCCGACCTGAAGGGCAAGCGCGTGTCGACCGGCTCGCCTGGCAGCGCGACGGAAGTGATGGCCTTCCGGCTGATCGAGGCCGCCGGCCTCGACAAGGACAAGGACATGCGGCGCGAGCGTCTCGGCGTCGCCGAGAGCGTGAACGCGCTCAAGGACAAGAAGATCGACGCGTTCTTCTGGGTCGGCGGCATTCCCACTGCGGCAGTGACCGACCTCGCGGCGACGCCCGGGACGAAACTCAAGCTGATCGATCACGCCGAGTTCGTCGATGGGATGAACCGGAAATCGGGGCCGCTCTATGTGAAGTCCGACATCCCGGCGCGTTCCTACGCGGGGCAGGACAGCCCCAACCAGATCGCGAGCGTGTGGAACATCCTCGTCGCGTCCGACAAGATGTCCGAGCAGACGGCGTACAACATCGTGAAGACGATGTTCGAGAAGAAGCCGGAGCTGATCGCCGTCCACAAGGAAGCGACGAACATCGACTTCAAGTACCAGAACAACAACGCGTCGCCGATTCCCTACCATCCCGGCGCCATCCGCTACTTCAAGGAGCAGGGCATCGATCTGAAGTGAGCGCGCGCTGCGCGTGCAGCACCGCGAGCCCCGCCGCGTGCGGGGCTTTCTGTTTTCGGCCGCGACATGCGCGGCTGCGCCATCCGGCTCCGGGGCGTCAGGTTTCCGCCTCGAGCGTGACTCCCTTCGCAACAAGCGCATCGATCTCGGCGTCGGCGTACCCCGCCTCGCGCAGCACTTCGCGCGAGTTCTCGCCGAGATGCGGGGCGGGGCCGCCCGGCTCGGGGTTCGAGTCGGACCACGATGTCGGCACGCCCATGCGGCGGATGCGGCCCTCGGTCGGATGGTCTTCCCAGCGGAAGAAGCCAACCGCTTCGAGGTGCGGGTGCGCGAGCAGGTCGGCCATGGTGTTCATCGGCGCTGCCGGGATGTCGGCGGTCTCGAAGAGGGCGAGCCATTCGGCGGTCGTGCGCGTCGCCATCACCTCCGCGACGTAGGCATAAACCTCGCCGATGTTCGCGGCGCGATTGGAATGCGTCGAAAAGCGGGCGTCACGCTGCATCCTCTCGGGCTCGCCGATCGCGGCGAAGAAGCTCTTCCACTGCTTGTCGTTGTAGATCAGCACGCAGACGTGGCCGTCCTTCGTCGCGTATGGACGCCGATGTTCGGCGAGGAGGCGCGCGTAGCCGGGCGGGCCGAGCGGCGGATCGAACGTCTCGCCGCCCATGTGGTCGCCGAGGACGAACTGCACCACGGACTCGAACATCGGCACCTCGACCGACTGCCCGCGCCCAGTGCGCTCGCGGTGGAACAGTGCCGCGCTCACCGAGTAAACGACGTGCAGCCCGGTCAGGCGGTCGACGAGCGTCACCGGCGCATAGCGCGGAGTCGGGTTGCCCTGCTCGCGGAAGAGCGCCGGCACGCCGCCGGCGCCCTGCATCAGGTCGTCGTAGGCGGGCTTCGCCGCATACGGGCCGCGCTGCCCGTAGCCGTACGCGCCGACGTAGATGATCTTCGGGTTCGCGCTCTTCACGTCCTCGTAAGAGAGGCCGAGCCGCGCCATCGCCTGCGGCCGCACGTTGTAGACGAGCACGTCCGCACCCGCTGCGAGCCGCAGCAGCGCCTCGCGGCCTTCAGGCGCCTTGAGGTCGAGCACGAGGCTCCGCTTGCCCCGCCCCGCGTGCAGGAAGATGTGGCCCATGCCGGGGCTGCGGAACGGCCCCACGTGGCGCATATTGTCGCCCTCGCGCGTCTCGATCTTGATCACGTCGGCGCCGAGGTCGGCGAGGATCTGCGTCGCGAACGGGCCCATGACCACGGTGGTCATGTCGAGGATGCGCACGCCAGAGAGGGGGCCGGCCAAGGGCGCCTCCAGAGAAAGCCGATGCCGCGGGCCCGCCGGCGGATCCGGTGCGCCACGACGCTGCATCGAGCGGTGCCGGGGATTCTAGGGAAAGCCCGCGCGCGGGGCCACATCGGGCTGGCGGTTCGCCCTGCGCGCGACCCGTCCCGTACAATGGCCGCGCCGTGCGTGCGGTGCGCGCGGCCACGATAACCACCACCGGGACGAACACGGATGGGGCAGAAGAACGGAGACGGGGAGGGGCTCGACGCGGCGCTCGCGCAGGTGAGCGACGACGCGCTCGCCCGCGCCGAGGAGTTCGTCGAGGAAGAAGAGGGCGCGCTCAACCGCTTCGGCGGGGCCCTCGGGATCGCGGTCGCGCTGGGCGCGATCGCCATGTCGCTCTTTCACCTCTACGCGGCGTACTGGATCGTGCCGGCGATGCAGCTCCGCGGCATTCACGTCGGGTTCGCGCTCGTCCTTACGTTCCTCCTGTACCCGGTGGCGAAGCGCTACCGCGACCGCCTGCAGTGGTTCGACGTGGTCGCGGCGGTGCTCGCGGTCGTCGTCATCGGCTGGATGCTCCACTGGGGCGACGACTTCGGCGACCGCGCCACCGACCCGACCACGCTCGACCAGGTGTTCGGCGTGATGCTGATCCTGCTCATCCTCGAGGCGACGCGGCGCAGCTCCGGCTGGGTGATGCCGTTCGTGGTCGTGCTGTTCGTCGTCTATGCGATGGCGGGTCCTTACCTGCCGCCGCCGTGGACGCATCGCGGCTACGACGTGAGCCGCCTCGTGGGGCAGCTCTACATGACCCTCGAGGGCATCTTCGGCGTCGCCATCGACGTGTGCGCGACGCTGATCATTCTCTTCACCATCTACGGCGCGTTCCTGCAGTTCTCGAAGGCCGGCAAGTTCTTCATCGACTTCTCGTTCGCCGCGATGGGCGGCAAGCCTTCCTCGGCCGGCCGCGCCGTCGTGCTCGGGAGCTTCCTGCTCGGCGGGCCGTCGGGCTCGGGCGTCGCCACTACGGTGACGCTCGGCTCGGTCGCCTATCCGCTGCTCGCGAAGTCCGGCTACGAGCGGAACGCGGCCGGCGGCCTGCTCGCGGCGGGCGGCCTGGGGGCGATCCTTTCGCCACCGGTGCTTGGGGCGGCGGCGTTCCTGATCGCGGAGTTCCTCAAGATCTCGTACCTCGACGTGATCCTGATGGCGACGATCCCGACGCTGCTCTACTACTTCGGGATCTTCCTGATGGTCGAGATGGACGCCCGCAAGTACGCGATGCACGACGTGCCGTTCGGCGAGCGCGACAGCCTGTTGACGCTCACGCGCCGCTACGGCTTTCACTTCCTCTCGCTCGCGGCGATCGTCGTCTTCATGCTGATGGGCTACTCGCCCATGATGTCGGTGTTCTGGGCGGTGCTGGTGGTGTTCGCGCTCTCGTTCATCCAGCGCGACACGGCGCTCGTCGATTACGACGTGCTGACGCGCCGCGTGCCGTTCGTGCGCGGCCTCTGGGACTCAGGGCTGCGCAAGGCGCTCGAGACCGGGTCCACGGGCATCCTGAACGTGTCGGCCACCTGCGCCTCGGCTGGCGTGATCGTCGGTGTCGTCACGCTGACCGGCCTGGGGCTCAAGTTCAGCGCGATCGTGCTCGCGTACGCGGACGGCGGCGCGAAGGCGCTCGTGCAGCTCTGGGGCTTGTTCGGCGTCGCCGAGACGGCGGCGCTGCTCGCGCAGATGAAGCTCCTCCTCACGGCGCTCTTCACCGCCCTGATCGTCTGGATCGTCGGCCTCGCGGTGCCGGTGACAGCGAGCTACATCATCTGCGCGGTGATCGCCGCGCCCGCGCTCATCAAGCTGGGCGTGCCCGACTTCGCCGCGCACATGTTCATCTTCTACTACGCGGTGCTGTCGGAGGTGTCGCCGCCGACGGCCCTCTCGCCGTTCGCCGCCGCTGCGATCACGGGCGGCGACCCGTACAAGACGACGCTGCAGTCGTGGAAGTACACGATGCCCGCGTTCCTGGTGCCGTTCATGTTCGTGCTCGACCCCGCGGGCACGGGGCTGCTGCTGACCGGCTCGTTCGAGACGCTGGAGACCGCGGACTGGGGCTCGATCCTGCTCGTCTCGGCCGCCGCCGCCATCGGCATCACGGCGCTCGCTGCGGGCCTGCAGGGATGGCTCTTCAAGCGGACGACCGGTCTGGAGAAGTGGATCCTGATCGCCGCGGGGGTCGCGATCGTCTATCCGTCGCAGGCCACCGACGTCATCGGCGTCGGCGGCTTTCTCCTCGCGATTTTCCTGCAGTGGCTGCGACGGGTACCACGTCCCCTGCCGTCGTAAGCTGCGTCCGATCTGGCCGTGATGCGCGCGACGAACGCAGGGTGTCGACGCTTGACATGCAAATGAGAATCGTTATCATTTGAGTCGTGCCGCGGCACCCGGGGCGTGGGCCCCTCCGACGGTCACATCGGAGGACAGCCCATGGACCGCCACCCGCATCAGGACGCCGAGCGCGTCGACGTGCTTCTCAGCGCCGCTCTGTACCTGATCTCGCGCTACGCCGCGGCGGCGGCGCAGGGAACGACCTGCTCGCGCCTCGCCGTCTCGATCCAGTGCCACCTCGAGATCCTCGCGGAGCGCGCCGACGTGTCGCGCCTCGTGCGCGACACCTGCGGCCTGCTCGCGGACGAGTGGCGGCGAAGCGTGGCGAACGAGGCCGAGCGGCCCTGCGGCCCGGCGCTGCTGGCGCTGGTGGCGAAAGCGCGGATGCGGTGAAGCCGTGTCCTCGCCGCGAGGGTGCCACGCTCGGGCGATGGTGCGCACGCTGCGGGGCTCGCACCGCAACCCGCCGATCGGGCCTCGCGCGGACGCGACCGCGCCCAGGAGGGATCCGGCGCCGAGCCTCGCGCATCGGAGCCCGCGCATCGCGACGGCGCCAAGGCCGCCCGGAACCGGCACGCCCGGCTGCTACAGTGACGCTTTCCCGTACCGCGCACACAGATGCGTTTTCTCGCGCGCACAGTCCTGCTGTTGCTGCTCGGCCTGCCGGTTTTCGCGCTCGTCGCGATCTGGCTGTGCTTCGAGGACGCGCCCGCCGTCGTGCGCAGCGCCCGCCTGACGCCCCAGGACATCGAGAACGCCAGGCGCGTGGTCGACCAGCATGACCCGCGCAATGCGCGAGCGGGCGGCCTGCGCACCGTGACCATCAGCGAGCAGGAGCTCGACCTGATGCTCAACTACGCCGCCCATCGCTTCGGAGGCGGCGCCGCACGGACCGTTCTCCGGCCGGGCAGCCTGAGCATCGAGGCGAGCGCCGAAATCCCGCAAAGCCCGTTCGGCCGTTATCTCAACGTTAGGGCAGCCTTTCGCGAGACGGGCGGGCTGCCGCGCTGCGAGTCCCTGCGGATCGGCAGGCTGCCGGTGCCAGCGACCGTGGCCGACGTTCTCTTTCGCGAAGGCCTGCGGCGCGCGCTGGCGACCGATCGCGGCGATCTTGCCGCCGACATCGTCAAGGCCGCGAGCGTCGCCGACGCGCGGCTGACGGTGACCTATCTCTGGAGTCGCGACATCGAGGAACGGGCGCGCGCGGTCCTGCTTTCCCCTGCGGATCAGGCGCGGCTGCGCATCTATCAGGAACGCCTGGCGGCGACGGCAGCCGGCGCGCTGGACCGGATCTCGCTCGCCGCACTGATGGCACCCCTGTTTCGGACCGCGGTCGATCGCGGCGCCGAGGGCGACCCGATCGCGGAGAACCGGGCGGCGATCGTGGTGCTTGCGCTCTATGCGAACGGGGCCGGCCCCGGCGCGATCATGCCCGCCGCGGTCGCCGGGCCGAAAGCTGCGCCGCGCACGGTGACGCTCGCGGGGCGCGACGACTTGGCGAAGCATTTCATCATCTCGGCGGCGATCGCCGCGGCGGCGGGCAGCCCCCTCGCCGACGCGGTCGGTCTGCACAAGGAGATCGACGACTCGCGGCGCGGCAGCGGCTTTTCGTTCAACGACCTCGCCGCCGACCGCGCCGGGACGCGCTTC
>Ga0316616_100000485_pt1 | contig 12802 bp, 12 predicted proteins | sample OWC_Aug_M1_C1_D1_FD_207660 | JGI IMG/M metagenome (GOLD analysis project Ga0316616, IMG submission 207660) | Wetland soil microbial communities from Old Woman Creek delta, Ohio, United States - OWC_Aug_M1_C1_D1_B | ecosystem: Environmental > Terrestrial > Soil > Wetlands | place: USA: Ohio... | reverse complement strand
TCAAGGAGCACCGGCTGCCGCGTCAGGGTCTCGAAGGTGAGAGGTGCGACGAACTTCGTCGCGGCCTCGGTCATGACCACCTGCACCTCCGCCCCGCGCTTGGTGAACAGGCGAAGCAACTCTACCGCCTTGTACGCCGCGATGCTGCCGGTGACACCGAGGAGGATGCGTTTGCCGGTTAGCATCGTGTCACCCCGTCTTTCCCCAAACGCCTTGCGGCCGAGCGACCATCGGCCATAGGCCGTCGGCTAACACGACCGGTTTTTTCGCCAGGTCCTTCCGGGGGTTTGTTGGTCCGTGCGCGACTGACGAGCGGGTACCGCTCCGGGTGCTCTAGAGATTCCACCGCCACGTCCGCATCGAGATCGGGCCAGTAGAGATGGTGGGGGCTCGGGAGCTCCACCTTCGTGATCTGGTCAATGGATGCTTCGCGAAACCATGGAAACTCCTTGAACGAGACGAACACCTCTCGCTCTCCAAGTAGTAGCCAAAAGCCGTGAGGCGAAATGTTGGCGACCTCCACGGCCGAAGTGCGCTTTCCAGGCGGCGTAGATCTCATCTTCGTGCTCCCGAATAAGCCGGAGGGCGGTCGCGAGCCGACGCGGGGTCAAACCATAATTCTGTGCCAGCTCAATCACCGGGGCGAGCCAGGACTTCGCCTCGCCAGCCGCGTGCTGAACGTGGACTATGCGGCCGTCGTTCTTCCCGTGAGAAGAAAAAGAACCGATAACCGCGGGCTCGAAGAACAGTCGGGCTCATGGTATCAGCATGACGGACATCCCCGTCGATCGGTCGGACCTGACGTCGTAGTCGCCGGGTTCTCCATTAGAGATGGAGACGTACTGGCATACGTTCTCCTGTTGCCCCGCAGTCAGCGCATGAGAAATCATAGCGCGCATTGAGGGACTTGACCTTCTCACAAAAAAATTCCCACGGCCTGCTTCGGCTGCACGCCGACCACATCCGCCACCGGCTGGCATTTGATAGTGAACAGGCAGAAGATCTCTGCGGCCAGCGCGGCGTGATGTTCGGAGAAGACGTAGTAGTTCGCCTGCCCCTTGGCGACGATGAGACGGGCGTCCTGCATGGCGGCCCGCAGCTCAGGCGAGGCCTCTTCCCAGGAGATGCCCAGCGTGTCCGGGCCTGCCTGGATCAGCCGATCCACGGCGCGGTCTAGACCGACCGTGCGGCCGTCCTCCAGGGTGGCGTCGGAGGTGATCGGTCCGCCCCGCAGCGCCGAGGTCACGTGGCAACCGTAACGGCGAATCTCCTGGATGAAGAGCCGGTCCAGGGCAATCTCGCCGACGTTGTCGTGGATGTAGAGGACGGGCGTCCCGACCAGAACCCGCTGGTACAGGCGGTCCACCTGGTCTTGCGCCATCCCGCGCTCCACGTATGCCCGCAAGTGCTGGAGCATCTGCGCCGGTTCGAAGCTGTACCCGATGCCCACCGTGCGCGAGTCGAGACTGTTGCCCGCCAGAGCCCAGAGAGCCAGGAAGCGGAAGCGGGCCAGTCCGTCCAGCGTCTCAGCCTCCGTCTGGACGGTCTCGGCGAGTTGCATGGCCGCCTGGTTGAGCTGGTTCCGACTCTCGGCAAAGGGCATGGCGACGCCCGTGTCGCGCTTCAAGATCCGGTGCACCTCGGTGATGTAGTAGGACGGCACCCGCTGGTGGCCGAAGCTGTCCGCCAGGAAGGCCAGGCAATCCTTGGCCACCGCGAGTTGAACGGCCGGATCCGCCGTGACCTGCTGCACCGCGGCGTATACATCCCCCAGCACACAGGTGAGGCAGGTCGGGACCGTTCTCATCGTCGGGCCTCCGGGGGCATGAAACCCTCGGGGAAATGATCCAGGGGACGCCGCCCGTGTCCGACGGCCGGGGCCGCCTGGATGGCGAGGGCGATGTAGGCCTGGGCTGCCGCCACGGCTTCCTGCACCTCGAGGCCCCGGGCCAGGCCGGCGGCGATGGCGGAGGACAGCGTGCAGCCTGTGCCGTGGAACTCGCCCGGTATGCGAGCGCCCTCCCGTCGGATGAATTCCCGGCCGTCGAAGAGCAGGTCCACCACTCGGTCGCCGGGCAGGTGGCCGCCCTTGATCAGGACATAGCGCGGCCCCATCGCGTGGATGGCCCGAGCCGCCTCCTGCATCTCCTCGAGCGTCCGGATCTTCCGCTCGCACAGGAAGGTGGCCTCATCGAGGTTCGGCGTCACGACGGTCGCCAGGGGAAACAGGTGCTCGCGCATGACCGGCGCGGCCTCGTGCTGCATCAGGGCATCGCCGCTGGCGGCGATCATGACGGGGTCCACCACGAGGTTGGTGAGCCGAAAGTCGCGCACGGCGCCGGCCACGGTGCGGATGATGTCCCCGGTGGCCAGCATCCCCGTCTTCACCGCGTCCGCGCCGATGTCCTCCAGGACAGCGCGGAGCTGGGCCGCGATGAAGTCGGTGGCGGGCAACTCCACACCATGGACGCCGCGCGTGTTCTGTGCCGTGAGGCCCGTGACGACGGACAGGCCGAACACCCGAAAGGCGCAGAACGTCTTCAGGTCGGCCTGGATCCCGGCGCCCCCGCCGGAATCCGAGCCGGCAATGGTCAGCGCCTTCGGCATGGGCTTCTCAGTCATCCTGTCTCTCCTCCGTGGCCGCGCGGGCGGGCGGGGAAGGCCTGCGCGGTCCTATCGCCCCGCCGCCCGCTTCTTCTCGGCTTTCGGCTCTCGACTCTCGGTTGGCTGCGTCCCGTACAGCGATCGGTACCGCTCGTAGCTCCCCAGGACCCGCTTCACGTACCCGCGCGTTTCGCTGTAAGGGATATCCTCTACGAACTCCGCCTCGTCCGCGACACCGAAACGCTGGACCCAGCGCTGCACCGGCTGCTTCCCCGCATTGTACGACGCCAGGGTCAGGCTGAGGTTTCCGCCGAACTCCCGGTACAGATCGGCCAGATGATTCACGCCGATTCGGATGTTGACCTCCGGCGTCTCCAGGGCGGCCGGTGCGGCGGGCGGCAGCTTGTTCTCGCGCGCCGTCAGGTCGGCGGTCTGTGGCATGAGCTGCATCAGCCCCCGCGCGCCGGTCCGGGAGATGGCGCGAGGGGTAAAGGCGCTCTCTTCCCGGATCAACCCGAGCACCAAATAGGGGTCGAGGCCGCGTTGTGCCGCGTACGCGCGGACCAGATCGAGATAGCCCGGCGGGTAGACGCATTGCCAGAATCCGGGGATCGGAGTCTTGCCGCTCTCTTGGGCGAACAGGGGCCGCAGGACGCGCCCGCCGACCCAGACGGCCTTGTCGTAGCGTCCGAGGTCGAGGAAGACGTCGCAGGCCTCGGCCAGCCCGGCGCGCTCCTCGGGCCGGCCCCGCACCTGCTCGCTCCACTCCTCGACCGCCTCGTCGGCGAGGCCGAGGCCCTGCAGCGCCCGCGCCTTCTGGGCGTGGAGCCCGCTCGCCGCGCTCGGCCGCACGGGTCGCGACGCCGCCGGAGCGGGTGTGGGGGCAGCCTTCACTTTCAGGAACGTCAACCGCTCGCCCGCCCGGAGGCGGTAGTATGGCTGGTCCGGGGCCGTGTCCAGCAACGTGCGATATGCCTGGGTGGCCTCGGCGGTCCGCTTCAACGCCTCGAAGGCGCGACCCCGCCAGTAGAGCGCGGGAACGCGCCAGCGCGATCCGGGTTCCTCGGCCAGGAGTCGCCCCCAGAAGGCCACGGCCGCCGGGAATTCGCGCTGCTTGTAGGCGAGCCACCCCTGCAGCCAGAGGGCCACGTCCGTCCAGGTACCCTTGGGGTATTCCTGGAGCAGGCGGGTCAGGTAGGTGCGGCTCCGGGCCAGGTCCGCGTCGTCCGCGGCCACCTGCGCGAGGAGGTAGAGTGCCTCTTCGCTGCGGCGCGTCGGCGGGGTCGCATCCGCCACCAGGGTCAGGTACTCGGCAAACCGCGCCGCGTCGCCGGCGCGGCCGGCGCTGCGCCCCAGCCAGAATAGCGCCTCGGACCGCTGAGACTCGGCCGCGCCCTTGAGCGGTTCCAGCCACTGGGCGGCCTGAGCATACTGGCGCAGGTTGAAGGCGCTGATGCCGAGCATCAGGCGCGCCTGCCCCTCTCGGGGAGAGCCCGCGGCGGCAAAGGGCGCGAGTTCTTGAAGGGCCTGGGCATGCCGGCCGAGTTGGTACAGGGTGGTGGCTCGCTGAAACTGCTCGTCGGGTGTGAAAGGCCGGGGCGCGGGCAGGCTTGAGAGGAGGTCCTTGGCTCGCTGGCTCTGCGGCGTTCCCGGAAGCTCGATCCAGATCCGACGTAACGCGTCCTCTGCCTGGTCCGGGCGGCCGGACCGGAGGAAGATCTCGCCCAGTGTCAGGCGCACCTCGGCCCGTCCTGCCCCGTTAGAGAAGGCCGCGAGATACTTCGTGGCGGCTTCTTCGGCGTGTATTGTGTCCCCGGCCTCCAGGTATTCTCGGGCCAGCTCGCGGCTGGCCTGTTCGAGAAAAAGGCTGTGGGGGTGGTAGCCCACGAGTCGCCGAAGGGCGTCGGCGGCCAATTCGCGGCGTCCCAGTTGGCGTTGGGTCTCAGCCAGACGAAACAGGGCGTAGTCGGCCAGCAGCGGATACGATGCGGCCGCCCCCTCCAGACGGCCTACGGCCTCCTCGTGGCGCCCTTGGCGCGCGAGGAGTACCCCCAGGAGGAGATCGATCTGCGGCTGGAGGCCGGCGGCCACGGGGGTTCCGTCCAATGCGAGTAACGCGATGATTGCACCGGCAGGATTTCCCGCCTCGGCCTGCTTGACTGCCGCCTGGAACGGCGCGTCGGCGGAAAGCGCGGTCACTTCCCCGGCGTCCGCCGATCCTCCAAGGAGGATCGCCAGGACAACCAGGATGATCTGCCTACGCATTCCCACCCCCGTTCCGGGATGCCAGGCCGTCCATCGGGCAGTCATGCTTCGCCCGCCAGGCGCGGGAGGCTTGTCTCGTACGGGGCGCGGGCGATTCCGCGTTCGGTGATGATCCCGTCGATGTAACCGGCCGGCGTGACGTCGAAGGCGGGGTTGGCCGCCCGCATGCCGTGCGGTGCCAGCCGGCGGCCGCCGATCTCGGTGACCTCCTCCGGTGCGCGCTCCTCGATCGGGATCTCCGACCCGCCGTTCAGGCTGAGGTCCAGCGTCGAGACGGGAGCGGCCACGTAGAACGGGATGCCGTGGGCCCGGGCCAGGACGGCGACGCCATAGGTACCGATCTTGTTGGCGGTGTCCCCGTTCCTGGCAATCCGGTCCGCCCCCACGACGACGAAATCCACCTCGCCCCGCTGCATGAAATGACCCGCCATGTTGTCGGTGATGAGGGTGGCGGGGATGCCCGCCCGGGTCAGTTCCCAGGCGGTCAATCGCGCCCCCTGTAAGAGGGGTCGGGTCTCGTCCACCCACACCTTGACGCGCTTTCCCGCCTCCACGGCCGCCCGGATGACGCCGATGGCCGTCCCGTACCCGGCAGTGGCCAGGCCCCCGGCGTTGCAATGGGTGAGGATCCGGGCCGGATCCGGGACCAGCATCTGGCCATGTGCGCCGATGGCGCGGTTGGTGCGGATGTCCTCCTCACGCATGGCCGTCGCCTCGGCCATCAGGCGCGCCGCGATCTCGGCCGTCGGCAACTCGCGGTGCGCCTGCGCCACGCCGACCATGCGCCGGACGGCCCAGGCGAGATTCACCGCCGTCGGGCGCGTCCGCGTGAGCTGGGCGGCCATCGCTTCCAGTGCGGCGTAGAAGACCGGAAACGCTGACGCCTGGAAGGCGCGAGCGCCCATGGCGAGCCCCATGGCCGCCGCGACACCGATGGCCGGCGCCCCCCGCACCTGCATGGTGCGAATCGCGTGAGCCACCGCCTCCACGGTTCCGCATTCCACATAGACCTCTTCCGCCGGGAGCCGCGTCTGGTCGATCAGGCGAAGCGTTCCGTGCTGGGTCCAACTCAGGGTGACGAAATCGTCGGGCATTCTCCCATCCTTTGCGGGCACCGCGTGAAAAATGAGCGTAGCATGTTCACCCCATGATGCAAAACGAAAACTCGACGCGATGGCGCCGCCGGCCGCGCGGTTTGCCAGTGCCGCGTTGGTATTGCGGAGGACTTGTGGTACGGTATCTCTGCCGCATCCGTATGGTGCGTTTTCGAGGACACCCTGCTGTGAAGGAGAAACGATCATGCCGTTCCAGACCAAGTACATCTTCAGCGCCGCCATGGACGTTGAGCCGAACAAGGACGCACTGTTCAACGAGGTCTACGACCGGGAGCACGTGCCGCTGCTCCTGACGGTGCCCGGCGTCATCGCGGTAGCCCGCTTCAAGAAGCGAGAGGTGACGCTGGTCGTCGGCGGGGAGCGCAAGACCATCGTCGTCGAGAGCGAGCCGACCTATAACGCCCTCTACGAGATCGAGAGCCCCGAGGTGCTGGTGAGCGACGCCTGGGCGAAGGCGGTGGATCAGGGGCGCTGGCCGGGACAGGTGCGCCCCTACACCAAGAACCGCCGGCACGTCCTCTACGAGAGGCTGGTTCCGTAGCGGACGGACGGCGGAAGATTCCCCTCATGGAGGCGCGAGCGTCTGCCGATTACTTGAATAGAGGACGGCGACTCCTCCGGGAGAGGAGGCCCGAGTCGCCCGGAACCCTGGGGCGGGTGACGGGCCCGGGGACGGCGATCCCCAGCCGATGTCCCTCGCTGGCCGAAGAAAGGAGGAGCGGATAGCGACGCCTCCCGACGAATGGCCGACAATTGAATATGGAAACGAGACATCGCAGGGCCATTGGCGCCTGCGACTTCTACCCCCCAAGAGGGGATAGCCGCCCGTCGGGCCGCCGGCCCGGACGGGCGTTGCTGTTCCTGCACCTTCGTTCGCGGCTTCCCGCTCCGGATGGCGATCGGGTGGTGCTGTGGAATGACCAAGCCCCCACCGTCCCGCCGGCGAGTGGGAGGGTGGGGGCTTGAGAATCGGTGTGCCGGGTGCGGAGGGGAAACGGATCCGGCGCCGCGAACGGTTAGGAGCCGTTACGAAATAACCTATACATCTCCTTCTATTTCGTTACGGCTCCTTATGCCGTTTCGGAATGTCTCCGCGCAACGAATTCTTTGACGACGGCTTACTTCCCGAACAGCTTGCCGAGGAAGCCGCCCACGCCTCCCTGCGAGCCGGCCTGGCCGGCGGCCTGTCCGCCCTCGGACTCCTTGCCGTCCTTCACGACGATCTTCCCGGCGATGTAGCTTCGGCCGATCTCCACGCGGACCTTGTCGGCGATATCCAGTTTCACGAGGTGTTCGCCGCCTTCCACGATGGTGCCGACGATCCCGCCGCTGGTCATCACGCGGTCCCCGACCTTGAGACCCTTCAGCATGTCTTGGTGGCGGCGCTGCTTCTTCTGCTGCGGACGGATGAGCAGAAAGTAGAACACACCGAACATCAACAGGAGGGGAACCAGCATCGAGAATCCCCCGCCCGCCGCGCCGCCGCCGGCCCCCTGAGCATAGGCTACGTCAATCATCAGTCCGAATCTCCTGTGCGTGTTGCGAGGTTGTGGGTTCGCCGCGCATGCGCGCCAGCGTCGCCGCCTGCCAGGCGGCGAACCGGCCGGCTTCGATGGCCTGGCGCGCCTGGCGCATGAGGTCCAGATAGTAATGCAGATTGTGGATGGTATTCAAGCGAAGACCGAGAATCTCGCCCGCAGCGTACAAGTGCCGGAGGTAGGCCCGGGAGAAGTGGCGGCAGGTGTAGCACGCGCAGTCCGGATCCAGCGGGCGCTCGTCGCGAGCGTGCGCCGCCCCCTTGATGTTGATGCGCCCCGTGCCAGTGAAGAGCGTCCCGTTCCGGGCGTTGCGGGTCGGCAGGACGCAGTCGAACATATCCACGCCGCGTGCCATGCACTCCAGCAGGTCCTGCGGGGTCCCCACGCCCATCAGGTAGCGGGGCGCGTCCGTGGGCAAGAGGGCCGTCGTCTCCTGCACGGTCGCATACATCGCCGCCGACCCCTCGCCGATTCCCAGGCCCCCGAGCGCATAGCCGGAAAAGCCGATCCTCCGGGTCTCCTCGGCCGAGCGCGCGCGCAACTCCGGCTGAGTGCCGCCCTGGACGATGCCAAAGAGCGCCGGCTGGTCGCCCGGGTGGGCGGCCCGGCAGCGGGCCGCCCAGCGGAGCGTGCGCTCCATGGAGGACTGATGATAGGCGCGATCGGCATCGTGGGGCGGACACTCGTCCAGGGCCATCAGGATGTCCACGCCGAGCGCGAGTTGGATCTCAACCGCTTTTTCCGGCGTGAGGACGTGGCGGGAGCCGTCCAGGTGGGATTGGAAGGCGACGCCTTCCTCGCTGATGCGACGCAGCTTGGCCAGGCTCAGGACCTGGAAGCCGCCGCTGTCGGTCAGGATGGCCCGATCCCAACCCATGAATCGGTGCAGGCCGCCCAGCGCCTTGACGGTCTCGTGGCCGGGGCGGAGGTAGAGGTGGTAGGTGTTGCAGAGGAGGACCTCGCACGAATCCGCGTGGAGGTCGCGGGGGTCCAGCGTCTTCACGGTCGCCTGGGTCCCCACGGGCATGAATACGGGTGTCTCGACGGTGCCGTGGACCGTCTCGATGCGTCCGCGGCGCGGGCCGTGGGCGGACTCGGTGCTGAGGAGCGAAAAGCGCATGGCGTCCCGTTGTTCGACCGCCCCCGGCGCGGTCAGCAGATCAGCATGGCGTCGCCGTAGCTGTAAAAGCGATACCGGTTCGCGATCGCCTCCAGGTACGCCCGTCGCGTGGCCTCCAGCCCGGCGAAGGCTGCCACCAGAACCAACGGCGTGGACCGGGGCAGATGGAAATTGGTGAGGAAGACGTCCACCACGCGGAACCGAAACCCCGGCGTGATGAACAGGTCGGCATCTCCCGACCCCACCGGCACCTCGCGGCGGCCCCTGGCCGCATACTCCAGCGTGCGGACGCTGGTGGTGCCGACGGCCACCACGCGCCGCTTCTCTCGCTTGGCCGCGTTGACCGCGTCGGCGGTGCGTTCCGGGATCGTGTAGCGTTCGGATTCCATCCGGTGCTCGGACAAGTCCTCGGTGCGGACCGGGAGGAATGTTCCGGGGCCGACGTGCAGCGTCACGGGACAGATGTGCACCCCGAGGTCGCGGATGCGGTCCAGGAGCTCCGGCGTGAAGTGCAATCCCGCCGTCGGCGCGGCGACGGCGCCATCCTCCCGGGCGTAGACGGTTTGATAGCGGTCCCGGTCGGAATCGAGCCGCGAGCCGCGAGCCGAGAGCCGCGACTCGGACTGCGCTTCCGCTGTTTCCGTCGTGGCTCGTGGCTCATGCCTCGCGGCTCGGCGCTTGATATACGGCGGCAGGGGGACGACGCCGTACGAGTCCAGGATCCCCCGCAAGTCCGCGGCAGGGGGGAGGCGCAAGACGCGCCGACCGTGCAGGCCCAGGGTGGCGACCTCCGTCTCCAAATGCCCGCATGCCAGCGACAGGCGTCGACCCACCCGGGCAGGCTTCGCGGGCTTGACCATGGCCTCCCAGCATTGGTCGCCCGCCGGGCGAACCAACAGGACCTCGACCGATTTACCGTCGTCGAACACGCCGAAAAGCCGCGCCGGTAGGACGCGGGTGTCGTTGATGACCAGGACGTCGCCGGGCCGGAGGTACTCGGGGAAATCGGCGATCGTCCGGTGCTCGATACGGCCGGACGCACGGTCGAGGGCCAGAAGGCGCGCGGCGTCCCGTTCGGGGGCAGGCTCCTGAGCGATGAGGTCCGGCGGAAGTTCGTAGTCGAATTGGGTGAGTAGCATGTGAAAGTCTAGAGCCGAGAGCCGAGTGGTCCAACGGCCTCTGACGGTTAGGAGCCGTTACGAAATAGCGTGTCCATCTACTCCTTGACAACGGCTTAGTTGGGCCAAATGGCGACCGTGGCCAGCGGGTAGTAGAATTTCAGGATGTCCCGATGTTGGTACGCCAGGTCGGCCATCTCCTTGGCCCCCCACTGGCTCATGCCGACACCGTGACCGGAGCCGCGCCCCACGAAGGTATATGCGTTTCCGTCGGTCCGCACCTCAAAGTCGGTGCTCCGCAGGACCTCGTTCCCGAGGGCCTCGCGGAATCGCCTACCCTCCAGCACCAACGCGCCCTGGGCGTGTCGGACTTCGATTCGAAGGATCCGGCCGGTCCGGCTCCGGATCAGGTCCTGGATGGCCAGAATGCGGCCGACCGGATATCCGGCCCGGGCCAGACCCCCCTCGATCTGCCGGGGCGTCAGCCGCTCGATCCACAGGGCGTGGGGACACGCCCTGCTGAAGTCGTCCTTGACGCCCGGCACGATATCGTATTCCAGGCCAAACACATCCGTGGCGTCCTCGGTGGCGCCGCCCGAGCAGGAGTGATAGAACGCCGGAAGAGGCTGCCCGCCGAAGGCGAGGATCTGCCCCCGCGTCGTCTGCACGGCCCAGTTCGTGCGCGGGTCTTCACCCTTGGCCCCCTTGTACACCTGCGAGGCGGTGGTGGCGCGCAGATGGAAGAGGGCATTGGGGTTCTGGAGCCGCTGGTAGACCGCGTAGGTCCGGGCCGCGATGGCCATGGCCTTCGACGCCTCGGCCGGCCAGCCGACGGGAATCTCGTCCTTCAACACACCCTGAAGGTAACTCTCCAGTTCCACCACATTGACGGCGGTCAGCGCCCCATTCAGCGTCACGACGTCCAGGCGACCGCGGAAGGGTTGCCCATCCAGCGTGAGGACGGCACCGTCCGCAGGCCAGGCAGCGACGCCGGGTGCCGATTGTCCGGTCTCGCGCACCAGGACGACACGCCGGTGGGGCGCCAGCCGGTATCCCCCGCCCGTTGTCCGCTGTGCCAGAACGCGCCGGCCGCTGGCGTCGGTGAGGGTCAGCGGGCCGCCGCTGCCGACAACCAAGGCCGACCGCCCCTCGGCGAGGAGGACGCGGACGGTTTCCGCCTGCACGATGCCGGGGCTAACGAGGCCGGCGCACAGGAGCGTTGTGAAGCAAGTCATGCGCAGTCGCCGCATATCCGGCTGCCCGATGCATCCGCCGATCATCGGCGGCTGAAGAATGCGACCAACACCGTGAGGACGATGCTGATCACGAGGCTGGTGGTCAACGGAACGTACAGACTCCAGGTCTCCCGCCGGATCATGATGTCCCCCGGCAGTTTCCCTAGGAAGGGCACTTTTCCCACGAACAGGAGGAGTCCGCCCAGCAGGGCCAACACGACACCGGCCAGAATCAGAACCTTTGCGAGCGAATCAAACACGGTCAGACAACCCTTCGCATGCGCCGGTCGGCGGCGGGGCGGGGCAGGCGTGACACAATTCCAATGGCCAAGCTCGGCCCGTCGCCTGTGATCCTCGGCCCTGGGCGACCGGTCTGTGCGTCATCGTCCGCCGGTCCACAGTTCCCCCTGTGTGTGCGGCGGCGGCACCAGGCCGAAGTGACCGTACGCCAGGCGCGTGGCCACCCGTCCCCGGGGAGTCCGGGCCAGAAAACCAAGCTGGATCAGGAACGGCTCGTACACGTCCTCGATGGTGTCCCGCTCCTCGCTGACGGCCACAGCCAGCGTCTCGATGCCGACCGGACCGCCGGAGAACTTCTCGATGATGGTCTGCAGGATCCGCCGATCCATTTCGTCGAAGCCGCGCTCATCCACATTCAGTCGGTTGAGGGCGTTGTGGGCCACGCGTTGGTCGATCGTCCCGTCCCCCTCGACCTGGGCAAAGTCCCGAACGCGGCGCAGCAGGCGGTTGGCGATCCGCGGGGTGCCGCGCGAGCGGCGCGCCAGTTCGACGGCTCCGTCCCCGGTGAGGCCGACGTTCAGGATCCGGGCCGAGCGGTTGACGATCTGCACGAGGTCGGCCTCGGTATAGAAGTCCAGCCGCAGCACGACGCCGAACCGATCGCGCAGCGGGGAGGTGAGGAGGCCCGCCCGCGTGGTCGCCCCTATCAGGGTGAAGTGGGGAAGGGTGAGCTTGTAGGTCTGCGCGCCGGGCCCCTGGCCGATCATGAGATCCAGCTTGTAGTCTTCCATGGCGGGGTAAAGCGTCTCCTCGACCGTGGGGTTGAGGCGGTGGATCTCGTCCACGAACAGGACATCCCGCTCCCGGAGGTTGCTGCTGAGGATGGGTGCCAGATCCTTCGGCCGATCCAGCACCGGACCGGACGTTGAGAGGATGTTGACGCCCAGTTCTGAGGCGATGATATTGGCCAGGGTCGTCTTGCCGAGGCCGGGCGGGCCCGAGATGAGTACGTGGTCCAGAGCCTCGTTCCGGCTCCGTGCCCCCTGGATGAAGACCTGGAGGTTGTCCTTCACCTGCTGCTGGCCGACATATTCATCCCACCGGGTCGGGCGAAGTGTCTGCTCGACCTGCTGGTCCTCCGTCAGTTGAGTCCGTGCGGTGATGCGATCCGGGGTCTGGCCCATGGTCGATGGCTCGTCAGGTGCGCTGGTCGCCCACGCCGCGGAGAGCTGTCTTGATCAGCTCCTCGAACGCTGCGCCGCGACCGAGTTCCGTCCGGGCGGCCTCGGCCGCCTGCTGCGCTTCTTTGCGGTTGCAGCCCAGGTTGACCAGGGCCGACACCACGTCGTCCATCGCCCGATCCAGCGTGGCCGGGGCCGCCGCCACGGCCTTGGGGGAGAGCGAGGCGCCCGCCGCTTTGTCGCGCAACTCCACTACCAGCCGCTCGGCCAGTTTCTTGCCCACGCCGGGTACGGCCCGAAGCCGAGTGACATCTCCCTGGGAGAGGGCGGCCACCAGGTCCTCCACCGAGATGCCGGAGAGGATGTTGGTTGCCAGGCGCGGTCCG
>Ga0316616_100000483_pt1 | contig 12809 bp, 11 predicted proteins | sample OWC_Aug_M1_C1_D1_FD_207660 | JGI IMG/M metagenome (GOLD analysis project Ga0316616, IMG submission 207660) | Wetland soil microbial communities from Old Woman Creek delta, Ohio, United States - OWC_Aug_M1_C1_D1_B | ecosystem: Environmental > Terrestrial > Soil > Wetlands | place: USA: Ohio... | reverse complement strand
AGAATTGCCGACGTATATCCCAGGGCAAGATATCTCAATAACTGACCCACTCCTGCCGTTAGCCCGCAAACGATCGCCAACCTTAGCGAGCTTGCGTCTTCACGGAGAAACTCTCTCCGGGTCGCAGGATTCACGAGTGCGGAAGGCCCCACGACCAGGGATGCAGCCAGGTAAGCGAGAAAACTTCCCGCGATCGGAGAACCCCCTCCCTCCTTCAGGGCCAGTTTAATGAAGATCGCGCTGCTTCCCCAGAAGACGGCTGCACCCGCGCCGTAAAAAAAACCTTTATACAGGGTCGAATGATCCACGTCCTTGCCCTGAATCGCTCCTGAGACCGGGTTCGCCCCTGTCAGAGTTTCTTCCTTCAGAAGAACCACCAGGGGGCCTACAATCGAGAAGAGGATCCCCAATGTCATCAGGCCATTCACCTCCTCGTGGAGGATAAGCAGTGCCAGAATGATCGTAACCACGGGATTGAGGCTCGTTACCACGTTGGAGCGATTGGATCCGATGAACTGAATGGATCGGTAGGCCCAGGTTCTCCCCAAGGCAAAGTGAATGATGCCGGAGAGGACCCAAAAGACCAGGGCCCTCCAGGGAATCTCAGAGAGGTTAAAGAGATGTCCTGTCAGCGCGAGAATTACAAGGAAGAAGAGTGTCCCCGTCAAGATGGAGATGACGGCGATGTAATTGGAACTCACCCGGAGAACCCCCCGCCGGGTGATGATCGAGTTCGCAGCAAAGCCAACAGCTGAACCGAGCCCAAGGAGGGTACCGATCATGGAGTCATTGTGGCATATTCCTAACCGTGCGTCAAAACGAGTACCTTGATACTTTCTTCCAGGTCCAGTTTCAACTAGGCTCACCACTCGGGAAGGTCACGGTGCCACCTGAAAGTCTTCTCGTTGTTACTCAATAATTTACGAATTAACCCGTTACAATGGTCAAGTTGGAATAGCTTACGGTAAAGCGGAATGTTCCGGTTAGCACATCTTTTTGTGGATTAGACAGCTCATAATTTGGAGAGTCGTATCGCCTTCTAACAAAAAAAGGGGTTAGAAGCATTAGCACCTATTTCCCTCATTTTCACGCAAAGACAAGGCATTAACAGCAGCACTTTTTGCGAAAATAAACTCCCCCACCCTTTTTGCGTAAGCGCCACCCGAGAAAAACCAACGGGAAGACGTGGTTCTCAAAACCATTCGACCACATGTTCACGCTGTGCAGCGGAGAACGTGCAGTCCCATGTTGCTATCTGTTACATAAATGTTTCCCCGTTTATCTACAAGGACATCCTCCGATGCAACGGCCAGCTTGTCACCCCGCCCCGAGGTAAGCCGTTTCTTCGGATCGGGAGGGATATAGTACGCTATCTCTCTGGGCAAGAGGGGATCGCTTATGTCATAAACTCTTACGCCGGCATTGAAATAAGCGAGATAGACTCTGTCATCTCTGTCCTCGAGGCAAGGATGATTGTGTGGTTCGTGCCAGTTATGGAGTCCAAACCATCCTGGCTTTTCATGAAAGTTCTTATAAGGTGCGCCCGGGGGCGGTTCAGGCACGGGGAAAATAGAGATGAGTGTGGGGTTCGTCTCGTCAGAGATATCCACGATGCCGCCAAAACCAAGGGGCAAAACACCCTTGGAACCCGTTGCCTTCGTGTAACTTTCCATACCAATCCCTTCGCTACTGATAATGACGAGTTTTCGCTTGGTCAGGGGTATGGCCGAATGCAAGGCAATAAAGGCGCCAAGGGGGGGCTTGGTTTTGAGCTGGCCAACAAACTTGGGTAGTTTCATATCTGAAATATCGAGAATGACCAGCCCCGCATCACAGTAGGCGAGATAGGCACGGTTTCCCTTGGGATAGGGCCCATGAAGCTGAAGCGATGGGTGCGTTAGAATGGGTCCTGTATACTTGGCGCCGCCAGCACCAAATTGTTCAGGTACCCACCACCTGCCTGCCTCTACGGGATGGGTGGGATCAATGATATCGATAATACGGTAGATGTGGCCAGTAAATCCGGGGCACGTTGCTGAAAGATGAACATACCTCCCCCCATCGTAGTAATTCCGGTGGGTGCCGATCCAGTGGCCACCCCCAGTCTTCCAGTATGCCAGATGTTTGGGGTTCCCCGGATCTTTGACATCCCAAATGCGGATACCCTCGTCACACGGGTCATTGGGACGTCCTTCCTTTAGGGACTGCAAGCTCAATTGTAGCTGGGTGATCATGATGCCGTCGGCGACCTGTACTTTGAGAGTTGATGTGGCTGGCTTGCCTCCGGGCTCTGGAATAAACTTCATAAATATTGGAGCCGAAGGATCGGTCACATCCATGATGGTCCAGCCCTGATGACGATAATGAGCACAATAGAGATACCACCTATTATCAACCACCTGCATGGCCATCTGAAATCCAGGTCTGCCCCCCATATCGTGGTATCCAACAAGTTCCATGTTCTTAGCTATCCCTTCTTCTATCTCCATCCATTTCTCCTTTCAATCTATCTGGACTGCTTATGGGCGCCGGGCTAACCCCCGGTTTCATAAGGGTTAAAGAGATAGGCTATTTCTTATCGAGCCTAGCACCTTCCGGTGTGGGGAACCTGGCAACAGATGATTACCCAATTTTCGCCCTCATCCGTCTGATTTTTCGCAAAAGGATGGGTGAAATCAAAATTAAGAGAGCAATAATCAAGCATGCAGCTGAAATCGGTTTTGTCAAAAATATTAACATGCTTCCCCCGGATATGAGCAGAGATTGCCGCAAGGAGTTCTCAAGTATAGGGCCTAAGACGAATGCCATTACCAAAGGAGCGGGTTCATAGTTAAACTTCTTAAAGAGATAGCCGATAATCCCAAAGATGAGCATAATCAATACATCAAACTTACTAGTATTTATGCTGTAAGATCCAATAATGCATAAAAGAAGTAAAAAAGGGAAAAGAATCTTGTAAGGAATTTTCAATACTTTCACCCAGAGACCGATCAAGGGGAGATTCAAAACAAGGAGTAATACATTTCCGATATACATACTCATGATTGTTCCCCAAAAGATTTCCGGATGTTTGTTGATTAAGAAGGGGCCAGGGTGCACTCCATGGATGATCAATGCCCCCAAAAATAAGGCGGTGATCGCATTTGATGGAAGTCCCAAAACAAAAAGTGGGATAAAGGCGCCTGAACTTGCTGCATTATTAGCAGATTCCGGTCCGGCCACACCTTCGATTACACCTGTACCAAATTTTTCAGGGCGTTTTGAAAGTTTCTTTTCCAATGCATAAGAGACAAAAGTGGAAATAATCGCTCCACCTCCAGGTAATACTCCCAAAAAGAATCCTAAAAAAGTCCCCCGAATAATTGCCCCAATAGATTCCTTCCAATCCCTTAAATTGGGCAGCAGCCCCTTTATCTTTGCCTTAAAAACCTCAATATTTAGTGACTCCTCAAGATTTACCAAAACTTCACCAACTCCAAAGAGACCCATAAATACTGGTGCTAATCCAAGCCCATCTTCCAGATCTATTATGCCAAAAGTAAATCTTACTCGTCCTGTAACAACATCGATTCCAATTTGACTTAAGCCGATTCCTAAAATTGCCATAATAATTGCTTTGACCGCAGAGCCATGGGCAAGATAGCTCAAAAGGGTTAACGCAAGAATAATCAATGAAAAGTATTCAGGAGGGCCAAACTTAACTCCGATTGCTGACAATGGCTGTGCGACAAACATAAGGATTATTGTCCCAATTGTCCCCGCGATAAAAGAACCAAATGCAGCCATTCCCAATGCAGGGCCTGCCCTGCCCTGACGGGCCATTTGATATCCATCCAAACACGTAATAACGGATGTGACCTCTCCTGGAATATTAACCAAAATAGAGCTAGTAGACCCTCCGTATTGAGCTCCGTAGTAGATCCCTGCCAACATAATAATCGCTGAAGTTGGATTGATTCCAAAAGTGACTGGCAGGAGCATTGAGATGGTCCCCACGGGACCGATTCCTGGGAGGACTCCGATAAGGGTTCCGATGAAGACCCCAACGAAGCAATACAATAAGTTAGCCGCTGAGAAGGCAACTTGACAACCTAATGCGAGATTTTCAAAGAAACCAGACAAAGCATTGCCTCACCAGAATTTAATTAACCCTCTTGGAAATTGGCATCGAAGCCAGACAGAGAAAACAAGATAACTCAGGATAGATGTACTGACAGATAAAATTAGGGGAATAAGCCACTTCTTTGGTTCGGAAAGTTTAAACAAGAATAACATACATATGAAAGTAGTAAAGATAAATCCTAAGGGTTCTAATAATAAGATATAAAGAAATAAGATTAATAAAGCTAAAAATGGATTGACAAGTTTTTTCCAATTCCACGCCACCGACGGCTCTTCATTCTTGGCTTCTTCCCCTTCCTCTAATCTCGCAAAAGTAGTTGGGAAGCTGAGGATTAATCCAAATATTCCTAACAATACCCCCGATAAGAAAGGCATAAATCCTGGACCAGGGGTACGGAAATCCCCTAGCTTTAATCTAACCGACCCGATACATAAACCAATCCCTAAGATAAGCCAAACCAGCCCATCTAAGCGAACGCGCTTTTTCATTTTAAAACCTTAATTAAACTCCGTCCTTCAGCTGGCTAACGGACGAATCTCCCTCAATAGTGCCTTTCAGAAAGCAAAGGAAGATATGCAAAAAATCTTAAAGTATCTACTTTTCAACAAGCCCGAGGGTATTAAGAATTTTTCCCATCGCAGGATACATCGCTCTCCATTTCTCTGAGTATTCTTTACCGCTCAAATAGGCTTCTTGAATATAATATCGTTTCAACATCTCCTGAAAAGAACGGTCTTTCATTGCATTCTTAAAAACACCCTCAAGCTTCTGTCTAATCGTTTCCGGTAGACCTTTTGGCCCATAAATACCCATATAGGACAACACATAAAAATCATGCCCCTTCTCTAAAATAGTTGGGACATCAGGCACTTCGGGCCAACGATTTTCACTAATTATCAATAGGAGCCTCAATTTTCCTGCCTTGATTTGAGGAATGAGATCACCGGTCCCCATTACGACTGAATCGACATGACCCCCTATTGCTGCGTTAACTGCATCCGGTCCTCCTTTGAAAGGAACACCCGTCCATTTAATCCCTTCTTTCATAGTAAATTGTTCCAAAACGATATGTGGCATCATGCCAACCCCTGGGTGAGCATATGTAAATTTGCTAGGATTACTTTTTGAATAAGCGATGACGTCTTCAATACTTTTCCATTGTGAATCCGGCCTGACGCAAATTCCATTATTGTATTTGGCAAAGGTCATAATATCAGTGACGTCTGTAAATGGGTCGAAGGGAGTCTTCCGTATCTGAGGTTGGACAATGTAAGTGGCGGTTATCGTAGTACCCAACGTGTAACCGTCCGGTTTCGATTTCAAAACAAATGCCTTTGCGATTACTCCTGCAGCCCCGGTTTTATTCTCATTGACAATAGGCTGACCCAATTCTTTTTCTGCAGCCCTGGAGAGCAGTCTTGATAAAGTGTCGTGCATTCCCCCTGCCTGCCACCCGTTGACAAGGGTGATGGGTCTATCGGGATAGGTTTCTGCAGATAAACCCTCCTGAACACAGAAGGCTACGATGAAGAGCGTGGCCACAAGAACTAATTTTGATACATGATTTTTTGAATGAAACATAAGCTTTTCCTCCTTTCATATATGTGGGAAAGTTGTACGTTCTTTGTCCAAATTGTTGTGTTATCACCTCAAGACTGGGGGCTTCTGTTTTACTTTCAGCAGCTTTTCTCTATCATACGCTTTCACTTTTTTTTCAGCTTCCCTCAGGACCCTCTCATCGTACAGGCCTGATTTCTTCATTCCCAAGCACAACATCTCCACTTCGATTTTAGGCCTTGGTAACCGCGGATACCTCATATGCATTTCTGGAATTAAGCCTGCTAACCAGCCATGGAGCTTATATCTCTCCACAAAGCCCGCAGGCTCTACTCCAGGAAGCATACCATAAACGACATCAAATATTTCTTTCAGGCGGTTAGCAAGAGCCATAGCCTCGGTCAGTTTTCCTTTCATCGCGTTTTGCATTACTTCCATATCCCACTTCGCAGAGAAATTGGAACCTCCGCTCAGAGTCCCCCTTGACCACCCCATCGCATGGGTAATAAACAGCTGGGGCTCGGAGCTGCCCGCCGGACACGTATTTACTTGCGTATCCTTCAAGACCTGGTAAGCTTTAAAAAAAATGTTTAAGTTGCCCCGGGATCCCACTTTCCATGCCTGGAAGTTTTTGATCTGTTCAGCAACCTTTTTGCATGTCTCAATCATGACTGAATTATGGCCGTGGGTTGCCCCTCCGGGGGGGCTAGCGTAAAAGGCGATGGGTAGATTAATTTCTTTATCAAATCGCTTTAAATGGTCAATGATATATTCTTCATTCATCGGAGGAGGAAACCCGGGGTGCATGAGGGGAATATGGAATAAAATACCCTTCGCGCCCACTTCTTTCCCATCCCTTGCCATCTCCACCTGCTCCCAGAGCGAATCCGAATGAACACCGCAAAAAACTGGGACTTCGCCTCTCGCCTCTTCAACTGCCATTTGGACCAGCTTCTTTTTCTCCGCTCTGGTTGTCGTGTCTACCTCTGTCTCGACACCTCCGGCCACCAGATATCCCCATTCTTTAATCTCACCTACGAGCCTCCTGAAGTGCTTTCTCGTCTCTTCTTCGTCTATCTCTGAACAGGTTTCATCTTTCCAGATAACAAAAGCTGAAACTCCACATCCTTCAATGGCCATATTATAATCCTCCTCTCTATTCGAATTGTTTCGATGTACGCCTGTCGATGTAAGGTTATCTCTTCGCCCAATCTTTCAAGATGATGGCGTCCTCAGGACAATATACGTAACAGCGTCCACATCCCTCACATCGGTTCACGTCAACAACCGCCTTCTTCCTGGATGGATCAACCCTGATCGCAGCCGGCAAGGAATGAATGACCCATGTACAAAGGGTTTCACACTGGCCACAACCATTACATAAATCCTCATTGACGATGGGGGCATAAGGTTCGTACTCTTCTTTTCCTGCGTATTTCAACGCCTTCCCCTTGATTTCCCCTAAGGAAGAATAGCCCTTTCCTTCCATCCACTCAATGATCTCCTTGTTGACCTGGTGAAATAACTTGGGTCCTTTTACCATCATCCACGTGCATATTTCCACGGCAGTTGCTCCAGCCATGATATGCTCAATAGCGTCCCGTCCATTGCAAACACCGCCGCTTCCAATGATCGGTATGGAAACATGTTGAGCTAAAGCATAAACATTCATGATGGCCAGCGGTTTATGAGACGGCCCTCCGGCGATTCCGCATCTTGTCCCTAGGCCAAGGGGTGGTACACCCGTTTCTATGTCAATGCTCGTTGCACCGGGAGGCATGCATGCCTTGAGGGCGTCTGCTCCCACCCGTTCCATCTCTTTGCCGTGCTTTACGCAGTCCCCTTCGCTGAGATATGGAAGCTTTACGATTACAGGGATATTCACATTTTTCTTGACTACCTTTACGACTTCGAAAGCAAAGCCTGAATACAGAATCACAGCCCCGTGTCCCCATTGGTGCGCATGGGGGGTGCCAAAGTTGAGCTCCACCATCGCGCACCCCGCTTTCTCGCACTCTTTGCTCAGATACAGCCACTGATCCATATCCGGAGCCCCTCCGACGCTACCGATCACAGAGACATTCCCTTCCATCGCAACGGGAAACTCTTTCTGAAACCAGTCCTCGGGCGTGAAGGGCTCTCCCCGGCTACAGGACACGACGCAAACCTTATTATTCGACTTCTTCCCCAACTCGGCTTGCCTTCCCGTCCAAGCCCAGGTTTGTAGAACCGGTATCTTTGACCCTCTTCCCCAACTCAACCCCATACCGATACTAAGGGTCTTGGTCACGATGGCGCCCGGCTTTCCCTCGATGGCAATCTTCTTGATTTTTTCCCCCCGATTTGTCGCCTGTCCTGATCCACACTGTAAAGGATTATCAAATTTTATCCCTGCCAACTCTATTGAGATATCTGCCATAGCCTCATCTCCCGTATATTCTTGACCAGTATCAGTTTATTCTCTCATTCTTTTTTAATCGTCCAAACGCACTGATCATTAAGCAAATTCGACCCTGATCCATCTTTACGATCCAAGAGTGACATCCCCTCCAGACAAGAATGTTCCGATGATATTTCCTTTTGTAACAGGCAGAAGCAATTGGGATGGATAATCCGAATTGTGGTAAATTGTTACCCACGACGGGGTCGATCGCGACAGGTGGCCTTGGGCAACCGCCTCCAGGGAAGTTTTTGGCTTCTCATCGTCAACACAACGGATCCGAATTCCAATTCTGTGCCCTACCTTGAAAAGGTTCCCTATAGAATTAATCTTTATACTGAATTCAGAGATCTCATTAGGGATCAAAGGTTCTCTCCTCGTATGAGAGTGAAATGGCTCCCACGGCTTCGATTTCGTAGGATCGACCGCCCTCTGTGAACCTCTTAACCAGCCTCTGGTAAGCAATCTTTCCCGCCCCTCCGGATCCACCTCCAGCAAACTGACGAACCACAATACATCGTTATCCGTTGTGGAGGCAAAGAGGTTTAACACTATGGGGCCGACGACCTCCGTATTTTCTACAAGCGGAGGGGTTAGAAATTTGAGGCCACCCCGCTCGTTAAAGGAGTTATCCTCGAAAGAAGAACTCCCCTCGTGGGGCCAGAATTCGTGCTCGCTCAAAAGACCATTTGAATGCAGATAAAAGGGTGTCCATCTTGTCTCCGGCAAGGGCCACTCACTCGCAGTCTTCCATTCACCCGTTCCCATAATGAAAAGCCGGATGGGTGGTTCCTCCATGATTCCGTTATCGATCCCTTTCAGCCAATAGTCGAACCACCGCAATGACTCATACTGATATTGATATACCGGACGGTCAAGATAAATCGGGGGTCCGATAACCATCTTTTTGGGCGCCGGGGCTTTTTCCCAAGCCCTGAATGCGCCCGGCAAGTGTAGTCCATATATCCCCCAGCACCCCCCTAAATAAGTCGGGATCCTAATATCTTCGTGCCTTATGTTACGCTCCTGGAAATACTCTGAATCAAACCTATTGAGGACAATATCGACCATTAACGGATTTGCATCTCTGTCAGGGTTTTTTAATGCCTCCACCAGAGCTGGCACGGCCCGGATTTCTTCGTCATTCAGTGCTTCATCAATCGCCGCTTGAAACCGCATTTCGCCCCACTTTTCGCGAGTCCAACTTGACCACTTCACTGTAGGTCGATAATTAGCCGTCCTCCTAAATATTCTGTTGGCCCACCCACTCACAAAGCTGTGGAAAAGGATTCCCCCGTGGTAATAATTGTCCCTATAAAAGTCGGTGTATCCAAAAGGCGCAAAAATAGTTCTTAGATGCGTGGGATTCAATGCGGCAACCTGCAACTGAGTAATAGCGAAATAGGAGACTCCAAACATTCCTATATTTCCATCGCACCAGGGTTGACCGGCTATCCAGTTAATGATCTCACATGTATCCTCAACTTCCCGAGGACCACGGTTCAAAAAAGGTCCTTCGGATTTACCTGTTCCGCGTACATTCGCAATCACTTGGGCATACCCTCGGCGAACATAGAAATTGATATCGCCTGCCTCTATGGAGCCATTCAAAAGGTAAAAGCCCTTGGGCATTGTAGGCGCGGATTGCGAAGGCTTGTCAAAGGGATGAACACCTAAAATCGCCGGGAATTTCTCTCCTGCATCCGGACGAAATATGTCACAGTCTATCTTGATTCCATCGCTCATAGGGATTTTCACATCACGCTCTACAACAATCCCATATCTTCTTTCTGAAGTCCGCCAAGTTTTAGAAATCATCGATGCTCCTCCCCGATTGACTGGTTATTTTCAACTCAACTCCCATTCCTTTTTGTAATATCCCCGAAGGATGCGGCTCTTTAAGTGCTTGATCTTCCTTTATTTTTAGAGGCGACGTAACCCCTACATAAGTGGAGAAGATAAGGGATTTGGAGAATTATGAAAATCCTCATTATCTTCAATGTTGCCCTAAATCCAGATGACCAGCCCTAGGGCACCATTGATCATCCAACGCTCTGTTTATACAGTTTAGGCAGAAACTCAGGGAAGCGGCCCATTTCCTCCTTATTATGTTGACGAAGAGCATCAATGAACTGCTGAGGTGCATTCTTTGATAGGCGAAAGGTTGAACGCATTCTTATCCCATAGGGTTCTGCCCGATACTCATGAGTGATCCAGACAACCGGTTTGTTGTCAGGATCAATAATGCTCGTGGCATTTACATACCTGTAACTTGTTTTTATCGGAGATGAAGCTGGATCTTCGATTCTGATTCGGAGTTTTCGAACAGGGAATTCGCCGATCTTCTCCACGACATTGCGGATGCCCCCCACAAGTGTTCCTTCGGCGGGAGGAACTTCCCAGTCAGCAGATACATGATCTTTAGGGTGCCACAGCTTGTAATTGCCAGGCGTCATCATACTTCTCCACCACCAGTGGAGCATCTCCGGCGTGACGCCGTGTATTTCATGTTCAATGATCAAATCGAAAGTCTCGGGCCCTAACCTTTCGAAGGCCTTATCCGCAAGGGCATCTAGTTCTTTTCCTTCCACTTTAGCTCCCTCCCTGTAGAACTACCCTAATTTGTATGGCTTCATTCGAACATCATCTCATCTGCTTTTTATAGAGAGCCGGAAGAAATTCCGAAAATCTCCCCATTTCCTCCTTATTATGTTGCCGCAGTGCATCGATCAGTTGTTTAGGCGTGTTGGCAGAAAGTCGGAATGTTGAGCGCATCCTTGTTCCATAAGGCTCCGCCTGATACTCGTGTACGATCCACGTAACGGGCCTGTTGTTTTGACCAATGATACTGGTCGCCCTGACATGGCTGTAAGTTGCCGAAATAGGGGAGGATGCCGGATTCTCCACACGGATGCGTAGTTTCCTTGCAGGAAACTCCCCAATCCTCTCCTCGGCAACATGGATCGCTCCAATATTGCTCTCTTTGGAGGGAGGCACCTCCCAAACAGCCGATACGTGATCTTTAGGGTGCCACAGCTTATAATTACCAGGCTCAATCATATTCTTCCACCACCAGTCGAGCATCTCCGGGGTGACGCCGTGCAATTCATGATCAATCACGAGATCAAGCGTTTCTGATCCTATTTCCTCAAAACCGCCACCCGTGTTTTCATCAGGCTTTTTTACCGTCACAAAACCACCCCCTTTGTCTCCTAATTTTAACTACCCCCCTTCTTTTATTCCCGGCGAATCTTCCTTGTGCCCTTTCTACAGTTTTGGTTCAGCAAAGCCGGATGCCGGATGAAAGAATTCTCGAGTATCGGAAACTCAGCCCAAAGCGGAACCATGAGGGTAGTAATTCTTGGCTGTGTCAAACATGGCCTTCACATTTTCAAATTTCGCATCTACTGGGCATTCGCAACCGGTGCTCAGGATAAAACCACCACCTTTTCCAATCACATCAATAAGCTTCGTGCAGTAAGCGGTTACTTCATCAGGCCCTCCAAGAGTCAGCAGGGTTGCAGGTATATCCCCCATAATGCACATGTGACCATTTAGTATTTCTTTTGCCTTAACAATATTCGTTGTACCATCCAATTCGCAGATGCATTTGCCCTTGGGTAATTCCTTAAGGTATGGGAGATTCAATGTCCAATCAGCATCCATATGCAATGCGACAGTCAATCCGGCTTCAACAAAGGCATCAACCATCCTTTTTAGCTGAGGGAAGAAAAACCGCTCGTAAACATCCAGGCTGAAATAACAACCGGCACCCCGGTGCATCCCAACGGCAACGCAGGGTATACCTGAGGCTTCTGCATCATTAATGGAATTCTGGATAATGTCAGGAACCATGGCCTCCATGGCTGCCAGAACCATTTCCGGGTAGCGGTGCAGGTCCATAATGAATTTAGGGAACGTTCGATCCATGGACAAAATCGTTTCTACACTGAAGGCGCTTGCTCCAACTGTCACATCAACACCGCGTTCTTTCCACCACCTGGCGTCCTGTTTACTAATTTCGAGCAGTCTTTTCTGGGAAGCATCAATCTTCTCGAGAGGAATTCCGAAGACACGCGGGAAGTATTCCTCGCAAAAGCCGTTCCAGCCGAAGTTGGTTATCTTCTCGTAGTCTTTAAGGGTCATATTCTCTTTTTCTTTGAACTGGATACCAAAATGGTTGGGGATCCCTTCGGTTCCCGGGAGAATAACTTGGAATGCTGGGATGTTTAGGCGCCAGCTACTGGCAGGCAGACTAAGACCGGCAAATATTTGAGCGTCGTAACCTCCCAAGTCGTCATACGTATCGTGGTATGCCTTTAGTATCGAGGACCCTGCTTTCTCGTCCGCTCCGCCGCTAATACCTATTACCGGGGCCCCTTTTTGACGGCACGCAAATGCCTGGATTCGCGCATCTGTTGGAATTCTATCTGGAATCCGAAGGTTAATTGCAGACCTTATTCGCTCTTCAGAGGTCATTAGCTTCCTGCTCATTTTTTGCCTGTTCGTGCATACTCTTCGCAGATCTGGATACCCTCAATGGCATTACGGGTAAAAGAATCAGCACCGGTAAACTCTTTAACCTTTTCATCAACAATCCCACCACCGATGATAATTTTCACCTTCTCCCTCAGTCCGGCAGCTTTGATTGTCTCAATGGTCTCTTTCATTGAAGTAAACGAAGGGGTA
>Ga0316616_100000482_pt1 | contig 12815 bp, 7 predicted proteins | sample OWC_Aug_M1_C1_D1_FD_207660 | JGI IMG/M metagenome (GOLD analysis project Ga0316616, IMG submission 207660) | Wetland soil microbial communities from Old Woman Creek delta, Ohio, United States - OWC_Aug_M1_C1_D1_B | ecosystem: Environmental > Terrestrial > Soil > Wetlands | place: USA: Ohio... | reverse complement strand
CTCAGTCGACTTATTTATCTGGTAGAAGAAGAGTAATATTATTCCGACGGTGAGGAAAGCTGACGGCCAGATACTTGTTATCATCCTTATGCCAAACTGTGTATGAGCTGTCTGCTCCACATTGGCGACATAGCCATACATATTCAGGAGAGAACCTGCCAGAGCGCCTCCAATTGCCAGTCCTACTTTCAGCCCGATTATTATTCCTGCAAATGTTATTGCTGTTGCCCTGCGATTATTCTTCCATTCCGAAAAATCTGCTACATCGGCCATCATTGCCCATGGCAGTGACATGGCTGCAACTCCCCACATAAACTGGAATAGGGTCTGCAGAAGAAGCGTAAGCCCGATATTTTCCGGTGAAATGACAATGAACAGAGTCGCAAATAATACTGCGAGAACAAGTCCGGAACGGAATACATCCCTCTTCCCGAATTTATTTGCAAGAGGTCTGGATACTATCAGTCCGATAATACAGGCAAGCTGACTGATGATATTGATTATACTGAATGCGTTTCCTGCAATGTCGGCATTTGGTCCTATCATACCAATTTTATCAATTAATCCGAATAATCCCTTGTTAATGACTTCAAGCATTGATATCATACTTGTTTTATCAAGATAGTATTTGAAGAAATACAACAGGATGCTGTTCCTTATCCCCAGGAAGATGAACAACATTGTAAATACAAGGAACATTATGAGCCAGGGGCGGTTCTTCAGGAGATCCATTATATCCTGCTTAAGAGGAGCCGGTTCCTTGGTAGCGGGTTTGATCCTCTCTTTTGTAGTAAAGAAAGTGATCAGAAAGAATATTACAGCAAGTACACTGAATATACCCATAGTTATCTGGTAACCTTTAGCGCTGTCACCTTCACCATAATGATTTACCATTGGAAGGGCAAATCCCTGGATAGCAAGAGTGGCGATGGTGACGATGATGAACCTGATCGAAGAGATACTGTTTCGTTCAGCCATATCACCTGTTATTACTCCGCTAAGAGCTGCATAAGGGACGTTATTTGCTGAATAGATTATCATCAGGAGTATGTATGTAATATAGGCATAGATAAGTTTTCCGGATGGGCCAAAGTCAGGAGTAGTAAAGGCAAGGAAACCTATTATTCCGAATGGTAAGGCTGTAAAAAGTATCCAGGGACGGAATTTACCCCAACGTGTATCGGTCCTGTCGGCCAGTACGCCCATTACAGGATCAGCAACTGCACCAATGAGTCTTGCAACAAGGAAGAGCCAGCCGGCTGCAGCTGCTGAAATTCCAAACGAATCGGTATAGAAACTCAGCTGTAAAAGCATGATTGTCTGAAAAATAAAGTTGGCTGCGCCATCTCCAAGGCTGAAGCCGACTTTTTCCTTCATAGAAATTTTTTCTGCCATTTTTATCAGTTTAGGATTAATTATTCACGAAGATAAGAATTCAAAAAGAAAAATTTAGATGCTAATCATCCTTTAAAAATAGAATATTTTTTCGTCTTGTTCATATTGTATATTGATTTTAAATAATGCAAATTGCAGAAAAATGCAAATATGTGATGAGACGATCAGGCGTGGAATGGTTAACATTTTGTAGCTTAAAGCCTTAATAAAACCAGCTTATCTGTCTGTATATCCATGGAGAAAAAAAAGATCGACCGTCGCAATTTTATCAGCAGATCCGTTTCTGCTGCTATGGCATTTACAATATTGCCCAGGAACGTGTTAGGCGGATCAGGTTTCACGCCTCCCAGCGATCAGCTTACTAAAGGTATCATAGGCGTCGGAGGCATGGGATTGGGTCATTTTGATTATGAGGGAACAAAGCTGCTGGCTGTTTGCGATGTTGACAGGAACCACCTGAAGAGTGCAATTGAGAAAGCTGGCGGGAATGTTGACGGATACCACGATTTCAGGGAATTGATTGCCCGTGATGATATTGACATTATTCATATTGCTACTCCTCCTCACTGGCATGGTATCATCTCTAAGACAGCAGCAGAGGCCGGAAAGGATATATGGTGTGAGAAACCCATGACCCGGACTATCGGTGAAGGAACAAAAGTTGTCGAGGCTGTACGGAAGACAGGAAGCATGTTCCGGCTGAATACCTGGTTCAGGTTCAGTGACCAGTTCTATGGGATGGAGACAACGGTGAAACCATTGAAGAAAATAGTTGAGAGCGGCATCCTGGGATGGCCTCTTAAGGTGACAGTAAGCGGCATAACCGGTTTCGACTGGAAATTCTACTGGAGCGGTCTCCACCAGCTTCAGCCTGTGCCTGTTCCGGACGAGCTGGATTATGACCTCTGGCTCGGCCCGGCTCCATTCAAACCTTACAATCCAGAAAGAGTGCATTCAAAATTCAGAGGTTACTGGGATTACGACGGAGGAGGACTGGGTGATATGGGACAGCATTATCTCGATCCTGTCCAGTACTTACTTGGAAAAGATAATACAAGTCCGGTGTATGTGGAGATCGATGCTCCTCAGCAACATTACGATGCGGTCGGTTCATGGAAAAGAATAACCTATACATATGCCGATGGTTGTACAGTGATCCTTGATGGTGAAAACAGGGACAAGGATGCTGCTTATTTAGAGGGACCATACGGTAAGATATTTAAAGGTTTCAGATCAGATATTAAAGACTTCGATAAAATCCTGAATTCATTACCGGATCCCGAGCCCCAGATAACAAGCTTTTCAGAATCCGTAAGAACGAGGAGGAAATTTGCCCTTAATGAGATAAACGGCCACAGGTCATGCACTCTCGTAAATCTTGGGGTAATAGCTGTTCGTCTTGGAAGAAACCTGAAATACGACCCTGTGAAGGAACGATTTATCGACGATGAAGGAGCAAACAGGCTGATCGATCAGCCCATGCGTGATCCATGGAGAATTTGATTTTTATTTATTGAACAATTTATAAAGTTGAACATGAGAACCGGTAAAACATTTCTGATAATATTGATTTTTTTTGTGTTGTCGTCAGTCTCATCGGCTCAGGATAGAAGAACGCTGGATACAAAGATTGCTGACCTTGTATCGCAATTTCCTGCAGGCAGCGCCAGCTACCTGGAGAAACTGATGAATGAGATGACAGATCTCGGACCGGAAGGCTGGACAGTGATATGTTCACAGATACTTCCTCCAGGCTCCGGTGATGATATAAAACAGCGCTTCGCAGTTGAGTCATTCTCAAGATATCTCTCCCGCAATAAAAATGAGACGTCAAGGTCTGAATGGGAAAAGATCTGCATATCATTCGCTTCAAGCGCATCTGATAATAATGTAAAAGACTTCTTCATAAAACAGCTTCAGCTTGTTGGCAGTAACGAGACAGCTGAAGCCATGAAAAAGTATCTGTCAGATAAGATCAATTGTGCCGCAGCGATTTCTGCTATAAGTGCCGTTGGCGGTGAAACAGCAGAGCATATTCTGGCCGAATCGTTGAAAGAAAGGAACCTGCCATGTGCAGCAGCAGTGATGAACGCTCTTGCATCAATGAATTCAGAATTGGCTGTGAATGAATACATACTATGGGCATCAGATCAGAACGTAAATACAAGGGCTGCTGCATATAATGCACTGGCCCACAGCGGTGATCCACGTGCTTACCCGATCTTGTTGCAGGCAGCCAGAAGCTACTCCTACAGGTGGGAGCATACTGGTGCAACAGCATCGTTGCTCAATTATGCACGCCGTGTGGGAGAGAAAGGTGATATCAGGACTATGGACAATATCTGTAAGCTATTGATATCGAAATGTGAGGATGACCTTAGCATTCAGAATAAAACCACAGCTCTTGAAACCTATGTTCAGTTCCATGGAATTGATGCCATGCCTGAGATCCTTAAAGCTGCTTCACATTCGAATACTCAGTTCAGGAATGCCGCGATAAGCATGTCGGGATCTATACAGAATGATGAAGTTGTAAGCAGGTGGATCAGCTTTTATCCAAAGGCCATAGCTCCGGCAAAACCTGAAATAATAATACTGCTTGGAGAGAAAAAGGATAAGAGAGCTCTGAACCTTGTCTCCGGAGCTTTAAACGATCCGGATATTAATGTAAGGCAGGCCGCAGCTGCATCTATCGCAGGTATTAAGGGTAAAGAAGCTGCTCCGGATCTTATAGCATACCTTGAAAAATACGACAGCAACAGGGATCAGGAGGCGGCTGTATCGGCTCTGAAAACGATTGCAGGCAATGAAGAAACTGAACTTCTGAGACCGGTGCTGAAAGATGGCCGCTCAGCAGCGAAGAAAAGCGCAATAGAGCTGATGGCGTGGAAAAAAGACCATAGCTATTTTTCTGATATACTCCCTTTTTCTTCCTCCGAAGATCCTCTTGTGAGAAGTTCTGCTATCAAAGCTCTTGCCGATCTTGCCGGTCCGGCAGATCAGCAAGAACTGATAAGACTGCTTGATGTAACAGAGAACGGCTCTCATATATCTGATCTCCAGACAGCTCTGATCAATGCTGCCAACCAGGAAAGCGACCCTGAAATGAGATCATCAGTAATTCTTGAAGAAATTAATAACGTTACCGGTAAAAAGAAACTCATACCTGTCCTTGCAAAAACCGGCGGTGCCAAAGCTCTTTCCCTGGTTCTGAATGAATTCGGGAACGGTGATCAGGAAATGAGGGAAGTATGTTTCAGGGCTCTGACTTCATGGAAGGACTATTCAGCTTCAGCAGCTCTTTTTGAGATATGTGCCTCAGGAAATAAGACATATGAAGGTCCTGCTTTCGAAGGGTATCTGCGACAGGTAAAAGCCGCAGGGATAACTGATGAACAGAAGCTGTTGCTCTACAGGAAGATAATGCCATACGCTGTCTCAGCTGAAAGAAAGAACCAGATCCTGACGGAAACAGGTAACCTCAAGACTTATCCGGCATTATTCTTCGTTGCGCAGTATCTCGATGATGCTTCTGCATCGGCTGCTGCAGCAAAAGCTGCAATGTATATTGCCCTGCCTTCTGTCAGTTCAAAGAACGGAATGGAAGGAGATATTGTACGTGAGATACTATATAAAGTATTGGATAAACTGTCAGGGCAGGAGCTTGAATATAACAAGGAAATGGTGAGCAAATATATTGCATCAATGCCTGCCGGAGAGGGATTTGTAAAGATATTCAACGGGATTGATCTCACAGGATGGCAGGGACTTGTTGAAAATCCGGTTGCACGGGCAACAATGAAAGCAGCAGAACTGGCAAGGAAGCAGGCAGAAGCTGATAAGAAAGTCCCGCTTAACTGGAGCGTGAAAGATGGATGTATTGTATTTAACGGTGAAGGAGATAATCTTTGTTCTGTAAGGGAATATGGTGATTTTGAATTACTTGTCGACTGGAAGATATCCAGGGGAGGTGACAGCGGGATCTATCTCAGGGGCTCACCCCAGGTTCAGATATGGGATATCCAGAGAACTGATTCAGGAGCTGAGGTCGGTTCCGGCGGGTTGTATAACAATCAGAAGAATATTTCAAATCCTCTGAAGGTAGCTGATAACCCGGCAGGGGAGTGGAATTCGTTCCGTATACTGATGACCGGGGAAAAGGTTTCCGTATGGCTTAATGGAGAATTGGTCGTTGATAATGTTACGATGGAAAATTACTGGGACCGTGCTATCCCTATTTTTCCGAAGGGGCCCATTGAACTTCAGGCTCATGGCACTGATCTGGCATTCAGGGATATTTATATAAGGGAGATACGGGACAACGAATATAACCTCACTCCCGGAGAAAAGGATGAGGGATTTGTTTCACTGTTCAATGGAAGGAACCTTGATGGATGGGTAGGCGACAAGGTGGCTTATTACGTTGAGGATGGAGTAATTCTGACACGAGCTGAACTTGAACACGGAGGTAATATCTATACCGATAAAGAGTATTCAGATTTCATACTGAGGTTTGATTTCCTGCTTGCTCCCGGAAGTAATAACGGGCTTGGTATAAGGGCTCCCTTGACCGGCGATGCAGCTTATGTGGGAATGGAGCTTCAGATAATAGATAATACAACAACGGTTTTCGGGAAGCTTCAGCCATATCAGCTGCACGGTTCAGTATATGGTGTCATACCTGCAAAACCAGGATACCTCAGGCCGGTAGGAGAATGGAACAGCCAGGAAGTCTATGCAAAAGGAAACAGGATCAGGGTGACACTTAACGGCACCGTTATTCTCGACGGCGACATTGCAGAAGCCAGCAAAAACGGGACCATTGACCACAGGGATGATCATACCGGATTGAAGAACAAGACAGGACATATCGGTTTCCTCTACCACAATTCACTCGTAAAATTCAGGAATATCCGGATAAAGGACCTGACTGGAATAATGAAGTAATTCAGGTCTATTTCCCGGGATAACCGACTGTCTGCGAAAGTATTATCACCTGGTTTGATCTCAGTCCCATGGCCGGGGCCAGCTTCTCCTTCTGGACCAGGCCTCTTACAACACTTACAAGGCCGGCTGAGGCACAATAAAGATATACATTCTGGGATATAAATCCGGTGTTCGCATATGACCAGAGAAGATCCGAATCTTTTATTGTATCGCCTTCTCTCCTGCTCAACTTAGCCATATCAGCCACAAATATAAGGTTTAATGGAGCTGCAGCTACAAAGTCCTGAGAACCTGTCAATCCTCTGATATCCTTATTGCTGATCTGGATCAGCTTATGGGCAGAAGGTTCGTAAAGATAAAGACCTGAGGACAGTGCAACGAATACGTCTATCTCCTGTAAATTCATTGCTGACGGAGCGGTCCTCATTTTTTGTTCAGGTCTGTTATAACCCCAGGCAGCCCAGAGAATATCGGAGATCTGCTGCTGTGAAAGATTATCCTGCGAATAACTACGGGCGCTCTTTCTTTCATTGAGGGCCTGCATCAAAGGTTTACCGCCTTTTTTATCCGGCGCAGGAAGCGTTATATCCTGTGCTTTTAATGGAATGAATACCACAAAGCATAACAAAAAGGAAAGAAATATATTTACTTTTCTCATTGAATTTGTTTTTTATCAGCTTGTTTTAATTTAATCAGGTCTTTCTGAACATATGAGCTATCTTTACTGCAGCAGACACCCTCTTTGTCAGGCTCTCCCAGTCTTTTTTCTGGATCAGTTCCCTGGTGATGAGATTTGATCCGATACCAACACATGTGACGCCAGCTTCGAACCATTCTCTCAGGTTCTCGACTGTGGGTTCAACCCCTCCCGTAGGCATTATGCTTGTCCATGGACATGGTCCTTTGACAGATTTGACAAATTCAGGTCCGCCAACCGATGAGCCCGGAAATATCTTCACTATTTCGGCTCCAAGTTCTTCGGCATAGCTTATTTCAGAGAGTGATCCGCAACCCGGTGACCATAGTATTTTACGCCGGTTGCAGACCTTTGCCATTTCGGCATTAAGTACCGGGGAGACTATAAAATTAGCTCCGAGCTGAATATACAGGGAAGCTGTTCCGGCATCAATGACTGATCCGGCTCCCATGATCAGGCCCGGGATCTCTTTCTCAGCCCATTTATTCAGTTCGCTGAACAACTCATGGGCAAAATCGCCTCTGTTGGTGAACTCAAAAACATTTATCCCGCCATCGGCGCAGGCCTTTATTACCATCCTGCATATCTCAGGATCTTTATGATAAAACACGGGTATTATTCCGGATTCCCGCATTTTAATTATTACATCAATTCTTGTGAATCTGGCCATGATATTTTTCAATTAGTACAAATGTATCTAAAAATTGTTTTTGCGCAAACCGGTGCCTGCCTCTTTTATCTTCCTTCCTTTATTTTTTATCTTATTAATAATTATCTTCGTTCATTAAACTTAAAAAATGGCTTTAAATTATATCTGGATCGCCTTCTTCCTTATAGGTTTTGCAGTTGCCCTGGGGAAACTCATTTTAACAGGTAATATACAGATCTTTAATGATCTGGTAAATGCGGTTTTTTCAAATGCAAAGACAGGTTTTGAGATATCTCTCGGTCTGGCCGGAGCACTGACTCTCTGGATGGGACTGCTTAAAGTAGGTGAGAAAGGAGGGGTTGTAACAATGCTGGGTAAGGCTATCGGGCCATTGTTCCAGAGGCTCTTTCCGGAGCTTCCTAAAGGACATCCTGCCTATGGATCAATAGTGCTTAATCTGGCTGCCAATATGCTTGGGCTGGATAATGCCGCAACACCGGTCGGCCTTAAAGCGATGAAAGAGATGCAGGAGGTGAATCCTGACAAGAACACTGCTTCAAACGCACAGATCATGTTCCTTGTGTTGAACGCTGCCGGCCTGGTTATTATACCTGTTAGTGTGATCGTTTACAGGATCCAGCTCGGAGCAGCAAATCCGGCAGACGTTTTCATCCCTATTATGATCTCTACCTTTTGTGCCCTTTTGACCGGAGTGATCAGCGTAGCGGTAATTCAGAAGATCAATCTTCTTGATAAAGTGATCCTGTCATATCTCGGAGGTCTGACAGCTATAGTGGCTGGTATTGTAATATATTTCAGCAACCTGCCCAAAGACCAGATATCGGCTGTCTCAACATTCACGGCTAATTTTATTCTCATTTCGGTTATCATCCTGTTCATTGTACTTGCAGTTATCAAAAAGGTAAATGTTTACGACGCTTTTATCGAGGGCGCAAAGGAGGGGTTCAATGTGGCAGTAAAGATCATACCTTTTCTCATTGCAGTCCTGGTAGCAATCGGCATTTTCCGTGCTTCAGGTGCCATGGATTTTATTATCGCCGGCATCGCCCGATTTTTCGACTGGCTTGGTATAGACACCAGGTTTACGGGAGCTCTGCCGGTTGCATTCATGAAACCATTGAGCGGAAGTGGAGCCCGGGGTCTTATGATAGACGCAATGACCACTCACGGCCCCGACTCATTCATCGGCAGACTGGCTTGTACGATGCAGGGTACTACTGATACAACATTCTATATCATTGCAGTTTATTTTGGTTCCGTAGGTATAAAAAACACCAGATATTCAGTTGGCTGCAGCCTGCTGGCTGACCTTGTAGGATTCACTACGGCCATCCTGGTTGCATATTTATTTTTTGGATAAGTTCGTTTGAAAAAACTTACATAGAATAGATCCGGTATGAATAAAGTATTTATATGCCTCTTGACAATACTTATTATGATTTCCTGCAGTAATGAAAACATCGGTAAGAGAGATCAGGTTTCTGTGGATACCACGGAAATGACAAATAACTTCTACGATAATACTGAAACATTTTCTCTTCCTCTGAACGAACTGGTGGTCGAAGGCGAAATAGCCAATCCCGGGAAAGTAGATTTTACTTCACTGCAAAAACGATCCGTGATTGTAAAAGAAGCTCTTCTCGATGAGCACTCGGGAAATAAATTTACCGGAGCCTTCAGATATGACGGATATTCTTTGTTCGATATACTTGAAAGAAGTGTAATTAAGAAGGCAAATGCTGAAGAATATAATTCAATAATAGATCTTTATGTAGAAGTGGAGAATCTAAGCGGAGAGAAAGTCGTATTCAGCTGGGGAGAGATATTTTATCCGAATGATCTGCATAAAATAATTATAGCAACAGATGTAGCCAGGATAGTTCCGTCAAAAACAAATGAATTATGGGAACTTCCTTCATCTTCAAAGATAGTGGCGTCTGCGGATCTGATAACCGAAAGGAACATTTCTGATCCGGTAAAAATAACTGTACATTCTTTCCCGAAATCATATCAGGTGACAAGAGAAATGTCTCCGATGTACTCCGGTAAAGTAAAACTTCTAAACGGAAACAGGATTGTGGGAGAGTTGACTTCATTACCTGATGCAGTTAAGAACGAGACATACAACACAGTTTTTTATGGACGAGGCAAAGGTATTCACAGCACTTCTCCCTTTACCGGTACTATGCTTAAAGATATCATTGCAGCGTATTATCCCGTCAGCGTGGCGAATTTAAGAAGCGGTATTTTCTGCATCGCCGGAGCTGATGGTTACAGGTGTGCAATGTCATTCTCAGAACTGTTTAACCGGAACGATCAGAGGGAATTCCTTCTGATAAGGACCAAACCCGGAGAAGACGGGGGTTTATTCAGGATCTTTGCTGCCTGCGATTTCTTTTCCGACAGAGCTATTAAATCAGTCAGCGAAATACAGTTAAACTTTTAAAAGATCTTGTTCTCAATGAATAACAGGGAGATTGCGGAACAAATTCTTCTGGCCGGGATTAAAGGAGTACTCCCCGGAAAAATAATCGGTGATCTTATTTCAATAAAAGGCTCACTTCTCAGGATTGGATATCTGAGCTTTGACCTTGACAAGATCAGTAACATCTACATCGTGGGAGCTGGAATTTCAAGCGCTGCCATAGGACACTATGTCGGGAACATACTTGAAGGCAGGATAAGCGCAGGTTATATAGTCACTGGGTACGGTCATTTTTGCCGGCTTCATAAAGTTGAGGTAGCTGAGGCTGCCTGCCCGGTACCCGACAGGAACAGCTTCATGGCTGCGGACAGGATAAAGCAGATAGCCGAAAATGCCAACGAGAATGATCTGGTAATCTGCGTGTGGTCGGGGGGAGGTTCATCCCTTATGGCAGATCATCCCGCAGTATCTTCACCTGAAGATGTAAGCTATATGTATGAACTTCTTGAAAAAAACGGTGCGGATATCAGAGAGATGAATACTATATTAAAACATCTTTCCGGGATTAAGGGAGGGTACCTGGCAAAGCATATCTGGCCGGCAAAAAGTGTGAGCATCCTTCTATCAGACGTACCGGGCGATCATCAGGACTTAATCGCATCGGGACCAACACTTCCGGATGATTCAACATATGATGATGCCATAAGAATCCTGGAAAGTAAAAATCTTGTCTCAGAAGCTCCGATAAGACTTGTCAACTATCTCTTTGAAGGACGCCAGGGGAAATGGCCTGAGACGCCAGGTACAAGTGATCCGGTATTCGGAAATAGCACTTTCGTTATGGCTGGCTCAAATAAAACAGCTCTTCAGGCATCAAGAAATGAAGCTGAGCTGATCGGACTTACAACATTTATTGTCACACCGGAACTGAGCGGAGATGTTTCGAATGCATGCTCCTTTATCATTGATAAAATATCTGAATACAAAAACAATGACGATATTAAGAAACCGGTCTGCCTGCTTTTCGGCGGCCGGACTACCATAAGGTTAACTACTGATGGCCGGGGAGGAAGGAACCAGCACCTGTCTCTGTCTGCAGCTTTACAGATAAAACATATCCCGGGCATAACGTTGCTGGCAGCAGATTCGGATGGAAATGATGGTGATACAGGTATGGCTGGTGCAGTTGTCGATTCAGGAACTGTGAACCGTGCTCTTGCAGCTGACATCAACCCTGAAAGCTTTTTTTACGGGTTTGATTCATTCAGTTTTTTCAGGGCTGCCGGTGGCCATATATACACTGACCGGACAATGACGGATGTGATGGACATTATAATAGCAATTATTGATTAAGTGATTTATTTAAAAATTCTGGTAATTTTAGACTTCTGAAAAATAGAAGTCATTTTTGGTATCTCACATATGAAAAGGATTTGTCTACTGGCATTATTTCTGGCTGTCCTGGCAACCCTTAAAGCCCAGCAGGGATCACCGCTTCTTACTCATTATACTGAAAGCAGGGACATTGAGAACCAAAACTGGGCAATATGCCAGGATGAGAACGGAGTAATGTTTTTTGCAAACCGTAAAGGCATACTTACATTTGACGGAGAGGAATGGGCCCTGGTAAGATTATCTACAATACCATATTCGATGAAGAGAAATCCTGGCGATGGTATAATTTACATAGGAGGATATAACAACTTCGGATATCTCGAAAAAGAACCTGCAGGAGCCTACGAATATGTTTCATTATCCGGTGAACTGATCGGTATAGGCATTATTACCAGGATAGTTTTCAATGATTCAATTGCCTGGTTTTACGGAGAAAAATCAGTTATCAGATTTAATCTTAAGGAAGAGGAATTCGAACTGATGCTGTATTCCAAACCCGGTTTCCCTTTCACAGGACTGGTGGTTACACCCAGAAATACTTTTGTTAATGTCTTTCAAAAGGGTCTCCACCGGATTGACAGCGATACTTTGTTCCCTATCGTAACAGGTTATCTTACTGAAAATGAAGATATACTCTTTTCCCTCCCATACAACAGGAATAATGTATTGTTAGGATTGGGAAGCGGAAAACTTTCGCTTTTCGATGGCATGAAACAAGTTGATTACAGTATTAAAGATGATAATTATCTGAAAGAGAATATTCTGTCTGAAGGTATTGTTCTCGGTGATACTGCTTATGCATTCTCCACTCTGGAAGGGGGAGCAATAGTAGTCAGCAAGCTGAGCGGGAAAGTGCTTTTCACGATAAACAATCAGAATGAACTGCCCGATGATGAGGTTTTTGCCATAGGTTCTGACAAGTCAGGCGGTCTCTGGTTGTCTCATCAATATGGCCTGACAAGAGCTGATCTTAACCTGCCCGCAGGCAATTATACAATTTTCCCCGGATTACGGGGTAACCTTTCAAATGCTCTCACTTTTAAAAATGAACTGTACGTAGCAACCAGCGAGGGTGTTTATTACCTGTCTGAAGTAAAAAATTTTACAGAAGTTGATGTTCTGATTAGAAAGGAACCACCGGTCAGAAAGATAAATGCCACTGCTGCTGACAGATCGGATAACGAAACACCAAAGACAAGAAGAAGCATTATTTCCAGGATTCTGGGCAGGCATTCTGAGCAGGAAAGTGATGATGGTTCTGATGAACCTTCCGTGGCAGACGAAAT
>Ga0316616_100000481_pt1 | contig 12817 bp, 9 predicted proteins | sample OWC_Aug_M1_C1_D1_FD_207660 | JGI IMG/M metagenome (GOLD analysis project Ga0316616, IMG submission 207660) | Wetland soil microbial communities from Old Woman Creek delta, Ohio, United States - OWC_Aug_M1_C1_D1_B | ecosystem: Environmental > Terrestrial > Soil > Wetlands | place: USA: Ohio... | reverse complement strand
CCGGCACGAGGTTGCGCTGACCTACGTTAACCGGCTGTCGCTGCAGCCGGCCGAGGGGTTTGATCCGGCGATCAACAGCCTGCTGGCCCTGGTAACCATGGATTACGCCACGCGCTACAACGCCGAACATGTGATCGATTATGTCTTCAAGAATGCGGTGACCTTGACAGATGTGATGAATACCCCGGTTCTGTTGACTTCATTATGGACGCATGCTCCGGTGTACGACACCGATGATGATGGCGACGGCTGGTCGGAGGTGCAGGGGGATTGCGATGACAGCATGACCACCGTTCACCCTGAGACGGACGACGTCTGCAGAGACGGCATCGACCAGGACTGCAACGGGGTCGATGCGACCTGCATGGTTGTGCCGAACCTCGCCGGCCAGACGCAGGCCGATGCCTCTAGCACCATCCTCGCCGCCGATTTGTCGGTCGGTGCGATCGTCTATACACCGAGCGACACCGTTGAAGCCGGCCGCGTCCTCAGCCAGGAACCATCTCCCGGCACCTCCGTCCCGGCCGGGACCGCCATCCATCTGGAGGTCGCTTCGGGGCCGTCAACCGATCCCGGGGACCCGGAGCAGTATTTCCCGAACAACCTCGGCGACACCTGGTATTACGACATCAGGGAAACCGAAACCGGGGGAGCGCCCTTCAGCGATATTGCCAAGCGCTCGGTTGTCGGGAGCAAAGTCGTTCTCGGGCAGCTCGCTTCTGTCTTCGAGCAGCGCCTGCTGTCCGACAATACGGTCATTGAAAACTATTTTGCCAAGAAGGCTGGCGGGGTGCTGAATCTCGGCAATAACGACCCCGAGGATCCGCTCTCGCCTCAGCTGATCCCCTACTGGGAGCTGCTTTTCCCGATTCAGGTCGGCCAGCTACCCCTAGTCAGCAAATCGGGTCTCGATTTTGGCAGCGATCTGGACGGCGACGGCATGAATGAGCGGCTCGATCTGTCGCTGCACTCAAGCATCACCGGCGTCGAGCCGGTCACGGTGCCGGCCGGAGCCTTTGCCGCCGCCGGGAAGCGGTTGTCAATTCTCAACGGTGCGCTCTGGTTGTCGGAGTCCGGGGCAGTGGTGTCGATATCGGGCCGCGAAGAAACCTGGGCCGTTGCCGGGGCGGGGGTTGTCAAGAGCACCACGACAGTTACGGTCGAGACTGAATCGAGTACGACAACCGCTGAGGCCCGGGGCTACGCGGTGAACGGCGTCGGACATGGCCTGGGCTGGCCGGCGACCATCGCGGATGACCTGTCCCCCGGCAACGGTTACCTGCCGGTACCAGTCGGCAATCCCGTGGTTGCTTCGGATGGAACCAACTTTCTGGTCATGGTCAGGAAGGCCACCCGCACCTCGACGGAATGGTACGCCCAATGGGACGGCATCGTGGTCGATCCCGACGGCACCGTCCTGAAAAGATTCCAGGTCACGCCCCCGGCCCGTGTCTACGATTTCGAGAGCGGGGAGCAAGCGGCACTGGCCTTCGACGGGAACAGCTACCTGTTCGTATATGAGCGGGACAACAACTTTGCCTCGTCGGGAGAGTGGCCGTCGCTGGACGGGGTGCGGATCTCCCCCGATGGGGATCTGATTGGCAAAAGCGCCGTCCTCGCCCCGCCCGGTGCGAGTTCCCCCGCCGTTGCCTTCGACGGAAACAACTACCTGCTGGTCTACCAGTATCGTCCCCAGGGCTCCGGCCTTTACCAGATCTACGGAGTCCTGATCTCTCCGGTTACCGGGCAGGTGACCGGCGTCGGCGCATTTCCGGTCACCCCTGTGCCGGGTTACCAGACGGAGCCGGCGATTACCTTTGACGGCACCAATTATCTGGCCGTTTGGGACCAGATGCAATGGCCCGGGCAGGCGCCGGGCGTCCGTGCGGCCCGCGTGAGTCAGGCCGGTGCGGTTCTCGATACCAACGGTTTCGCGGTCTTCACCCCGGGGGATCTTTCCAGCCTGCCGGCGGCAGCCCAGGCCGGTCACCCGAAGGTCGCCTTTGACGGAACCAACTTCCTGGTGGTCTATGAGCGCTGGCACCAGAACCTGGTCATTCAGCTGTTTGCGACCCGTATTTCGCAGGCCGGGACGCTGCTGGACGGGTCCGCGAGCACGGGCGGGTTCCCGATCACCGCCAACGTCGACGGGTACGCGGTGGACGCCACGCTGACCTTTACCGGGACGGAATATTGGGCGGCTTGGCTGTCGGGGGGGATGAGCGAAGCTTCCCCGGGCGGGATCTACGGTGCACGGATCGGGGCCGATGGGAAGATCAGGAGTCCCGGGACGGTGGGGATGCGCATGGGCCCGCCGGCAGTATATGTGAATTATCCGGCGATTGCCGCGAAGGCATCGGGAGGTTACCTGGTCTGGTTGACCCCCTGTTGCGCAAATGTTCCATACCAGGCAGCCGGGATGCCCCTCTATCCATTCGGGCCATGACGCCTAGCATCGAACGGACGTTGTTTAAATAGCAAGCTCGTCGATAAAACCGAGATAACAACAACGCCCCTTTGCGCGGTCTCAAATTTGATAAATGGCGATAAAGCGCTACTATTCTGGTATGTCTGAAGAGGCCGGCTGGCAGCGACTCGATTGCGTGGGCCATTTGTCGTGCCAATCATAAAGCGTCACCCGCGCTTGGAGCAGAGGCTTGAGTTGCGCTCTTTTCTTTGTTCCTGGGGTTGCTCGCGCAATTGGTCGTGATGCAAGTAGCCTCCCGAGCGCGCACCTGACTGACATCCATCCGGTCGTGGGGACGAAGCCTTGACGCACGCCGCAAGACTCGGTATGAGGGCACCAGATCCAGAACCTCCCGACCTGCATGAACTATCTGAAATCTGCAGCAAGTTTTTATGAATTTTATTATTGATGGCGCGCTCTCTCAGGCATGCGAATTCTTGGTATGAACTGGCGATCTTAGTTTGTCTTGTACAATGGAGACTATGATGACAAAAAAATTATCGTTGATTGGCACGCTGTTGCTATCGGTAGCCGCTTGTTCTTATTGTTTCGCTGCCATAATCGATACAGGCATTGGAGTTTCTTCCGTCACAATCGACAACACGAAAACAAACCCAGTGCCCATCACTGGAGATGTCGGTTTGAGCGGCACCCCTACAGTTATTATTGGGGATACCACATCGCCAATACCTATCAAGGGGGATGTCGGCCTGACCGGAACTCCGACAGTTTCCATAGGAAATACCACAGCGAACCCCGTCCCGGTCGGAGTAGTTAAAAGGACGACCCAACTGCTTGGCATGACACAATTCATCGTTCCACAGAACGATAGTCTCGATATCGCGAAAAACATTGATGTTAGCCATTGCGGCGAAGTAAGATTTTCTTCCCGCTCTGTTACGCCACCAGCAAAGTATCCTGTTTACTGTCGCCTCTATGATAGCCTGACGGGTGCGCTGTTAGCCGAAGGCAGTTCGTCTTTCGACAACTCACATACTTTGCTAATCCAGACCCCTACAGCAAGTTCACTCGATATCAAGTGCATTAACTACGATTCGCTCTCAGCCTCGATCAAGGCAGCTCTTTACTGCCGATGACAATACAACTCTTTTGGCAACATCATTCCTGCGGAACCCTGTAAAGATTCCGTATTCATCTGACACAAAGGCCAGCGAGAGATTCCTGGCCTTGATTTTTTCCTGTGAAACTTTAATTGAAAAAACTTGCAATCGGTACAGTCTTGGTATAATACCTCAAATCATTCAACAAAAAACCAAAGGAGACCAACATGGCAACACTATTGGAAATGGCCGTCGAGATTGTATCCGCTCATGCATCGGCAAACAACATGACTAAGGACGAACTTATTGCAGAGATCGCCAGTGTCTATCAGGCCCTGGCCTCACTGGAAAAAGGCGAAACCGTTCAAGGCGAACAAGCAGAAGAAGCTAAGCCTGCCATCAGTGCCAAGAAGTCCATCGGCAAGAATGCAATCACCTGCCTGATCTGTGGCAAGAGCATGAAGACCTTGGCCCGTCACCTGATGACGGCACACGGTCTGAAGCCTGGCCAGTATCGCAAGCAGTTCGGTATTTCGAGCAAGCAGTCCCTTGCGGCCAAAAGCTATTCCGAGTCCCGCCGGCAAATGGCCATCGACCGTGGTCTGGGTGAAGGCCTTGCCAAAGCTCGTGCCGCCAGAGGGAAAGCTAAGGCGGCTACTCCGAAAGCCAAGGCGGCTCCCAAGGCGAAAGTGGCCAAGAAGAAGTAATCACATTTTAGGGTAGGAACCATAAAGGCCGGGGAGAACTCCCCGGCCTGCTGACATCCTCCACCTGACTTCGGGACCCTACGCTTCAAGCCATATTCCGGGGATGAGGGCCGGGGTTTCCGACCGTCGTCCGATCCGGAGACCCTTCCCTGTCTCGATCACTTCACCTGCCGTGGCCGCTCCACCCACATGCCGGCAAGCCGCATCAGCCCCGCTCCGGGGAAGTGACTCCGTAGCATCTCCGGCCCGCTGCCAGGAAAGGCATTTTCCCTTGAGCATTCAAGGGAGATAGGGTAATTTTAACCTGTTATTGCGGGCATCGAGAGGGAGCAATGCTTGAAACTGCACGGAGGAGGCCTTCATGATAATTGCTAATGACGATAGAGCAGATGCTGTTGTTACCCTCGTTTCCGGCGCCCTGATAGGGGTCGCCGTCATCCTGCTGGTCATGCGGATGCGGCGCAAGCGGGCAGCTTGTTCCGAAGCAGATGACGAGGACTATTGTTATGACGGCGGAGATCTATTCGTTTGAAATTTAAATAACGAAAATTTACGGAGATGATAATGCAACATTTTGTTGCTTGCTTATTGTCAGCCGCGCTTATTGCCGGTTGTGCTTTCAATCAATATCAAGACGACATATCAAATAATCAATATTTCAAAACAAAAACACATGCAGATGCCAATGCAGCGTATGTTGGCGAGTGGACTGCCGCAACCAATATCGGGATAAGATCCATAAAGATAAAAGAAGATGGAAGAATCAAGGTGTGCCTGGCTTCGAGCTCAGGAACCGAGGATGGCAAGATCTACATGGACAATGGCAAGCCGGCGATTATAATCAGAACCGGGGCGAAAGTTACCATTGTCGGCATGGATAAAGATTTTTTGTTGCTGGAAGTATATGGCAAGCAAGAGAAATATCATGCGGGACTGGTTGATGCTGCCTGTGTACCCGCATTCAGAAATTTTGACTAATCGATATCTGTTAGGCATGAGCGCCAGTGAAATACCACGACTCGTCGGTTGAATTACACCTTCTCCGACACCCTTGCTCGCGGGGAGGCTAGGCGTCAGCGGCCCGACTGACCTTATCAGAGACAGCGGCACCGATGAATCAGCAGTTATTCTTCAGCGTATTGGTGGTCATTTACCTGATCGGCGCCATCCCCACCGGCGTGGTGCTGACCCGCCTGATGGGGCTGGACGATGTGCGCTCCCAGGGGAGCGGCAACATCGGCGCCACCAACGTCTACCGCGTCGCCGGCAAGTTGCCGGGCATTCTCACCCTGATCGGCGACATCCTCAAGGGGTTCCTGCCGCTGCTTGCCGTTAAGCTGTGGCTCGCCCCGACCCCGCTGCAACTCGGCCTGGCCGGGGTGGTCGCCATTGTCGGCCACTGCTACCCGGTCTACCTGCGCTTCAGGGGGGGCAAGGGGGTGGCCACGGCCATCGGCATCTTCCTGCTGCTCGATCCGCTGGCCCTGCTCGGCGGCGGCCTGGTCTTCCTGCTGGCCGTCGCCCTCACCCGCTACATCTCCCTCGGGTCGGTGCTGGCGGCCATTGTCGCCCCGCTGCTGACCCTGCTCCTTGACCGACCGCTGCCACTGGTGCTGAGTGCCGGCGCCATCGGCATCCTCATCGTCTGGCGGCATCGCGACAACCTTCAGCGCTTGTGCGCCGGCACCGAGAACCGCTTCGGTGCCAAGCCGCCGGTGCCCTGACCTTGCCACACCATCCCCGCAGAATGCCGTAATGGCGACCAAGCCGCGCCGGAATCCGCCGGACCAGACGCGCCGCCGGAAAGTTATCCTCGGGCTGGCGTTGGTGGCCGTCTCCGGCCTGCTGCTGGCCGGGGCTTTCGGTCTGCGCCAGTGGCTGTTCCAGCAGTGGCCGGTCACGCCGCCCGGCGTTCAGCGGGTGAAGATCGCCCCTGGGTCGGGGCTGCCGCAGATCGCCGTGCAACTGGAACAGGCCGGCGTGGTCGGCGATGCCGAACGCTTTGCCCGGCTGGCCCGCTGGCGCGACGTCGCCCAGAAGATCAAGGCCGGTGAGTACGAGTTCGCCAAGACCGCGACCCCGGGGGAGGTGCTCGAGCGGTTGGTGGCCGGTGATGTCATCAAGCTTCGCATCACCATCCCCGAAGGGTTCACCTTGCGCGAGATCGCCGCACGGGTCGCCGCGGCCGGCATCGGCACGGCGGAGCAGTTCCTCAAGGCGGCGACCGATCCGGCCCGCCTGGCCAAGGCCGGCATCCCGGGCACCTCCCTGGAGGGTTACCTTTTCCCGGAGACCTACACGGTGACGACGACCACCACCTCCGAGGAGGTCATCCGGGCGATGGTTGCCCAGCTCGAGAAGCAGCTGGCGACGGAGCTGCTGGCCGCCGCCCGGCTCCTTGGGCTCGACCGCCATGCCTTGGTCACCCTGGCCTCGATCATCCAGAAGGAGGCCGGCAACGAGGAGGAGATGCCGCTCATCGCGGCAGTGTTCCACAACCGGCTGCGCAAGGGGATGCGCTTGCAGGCCGACCCGACGGTGATCTACGGAATCCGTAATTTCAACGGCAACCTGACCCGCCGCGACCTGACCACGCCGACGCCATACAACACCTACACGCGCGCCGGGCTGCCGCCGGGGCCGATTGCCAGCCCCGGCCTGGCTGCCTTGAAGGCAGCGGCCAACCCGGCGGCCAGCAACGCCCTGTACTTCGTGGCCCGCGGCGACGGCCGGCACGAGTTCAGCGTGACCCTGGAGGCCCACAACCGTGCCGTCAACCGTTATCAGCGAGGCGGGAAATGACGCAGCGCATCCTGATTGCCGAAGATTACCTGCCGCTGGCGGAGAGTCTGCTGCAGCTGCTCAAGGGACGCGGCTATCAGGCGGAGCATGCCGCCGACGGCATCACTGCCCTGCGCGCCATTGCCGCCAGCCCCCCGGAACTGCTGATCCTCGACCTCAAGCTCCCCGGCCTGCACGGCGTCGATCTGCTGAAGAAACTGCGGCAAAGTCCGCGGACCGCCCACCTGCCGGTCATCATCGTCACCGGCGTCTACAAGGGGGAGCAATCCCGGCAAGCGGCCGCCGCCCTCGGCGTCCGCCACTACCTGGAGAAACCGTTCAGGGCCGGCGACCTGCTGAACGCCGTCAGCCAGCTCCTGCCGGCCACCGCGCCGCCAGCCGCCCCGGCGCGCCCCTTTGCTCACCACCTTCAGGAAGCCTTCCGCACCCGCTTTTCGGGGCAACTACTGCTCAGCGGGGCCGATTCCAGGCGCACCCTCGGCTTCATCAACGGCGTCCCGGTGGCCCTGTGCCCCGGCTTCCAGCACCGCGACTTCGGCGACTACCTGCGGGCCCGGGGGGCCATCTCCGCCGCGGAATATGCCTTCTACACCGGCCCCGGCGGCTTCCGCCCCGAGGCGCTGGTGCAACTCGGCTGTTTAAACTGCGATGACCTGCTCGAAGCCGAGATCGCCTACCTGAACCAGGAGCTGGAACAGGCCTTCGGTGCGCCGCCGACCCACGCCAACTGGCAGGCCATGGCGGTCCCCGAGATCGTGCAGCTGGTGGCCCTGAATGTCCCGCAGCTCTTCTACCGGGGTTTTCATCGCCATCCCGGGCGAAGTGCCGACCAGCTGCTGGCCACCTGCCTCAACAAGTACCCGGTGCCGGTCAACGCGTTCTATCGTCATATCAATTTTCTCGTCCTCGACGAAGAGGAACGGCGCCTGCTTCGGCATCTCGACGGTCGCCACACCCTGGCCGACTGCCCGGGGGACCCGGTGGCCGGGGCGCCGCTGCTGCTGACGCTGTTCGCCCTCGACATGCTGCGCTTCAGCGACCAGCCAGCCGAACCGGTCGACCCCGGTGATCTGCCGCTGCGCACCTTGGTCAATGCCTGGGCGGAGGAGACCGTCGAAATCGATCTGCCGCTGGAAAGCTTCGACGACCTGGTCGAGGCCGAGACAGCGGCGGCGGAAGCCCTGGCCGCTTCGGCCCCGGCGACCGCCGCGGCACCGGGCGAAACGGTGACCGCAGCCGACGATCTGGCCCAGGGCGTACGACTGATGGCCAAGAGCCTGGAAGGGCGCAATCACTACGAGGTGTTCGGCATCAAGCCGGCCAAGTTCTCCATCGAACTGCTCAAGGAGCGCTATTTCGCCATCACCCACCAGTATGGTCCGGACAGGTTGATGCAACTCTCCGGCGAGGACGCCACCCTGATCGAGGAGATCCTCGCCACCGTGGCCAACGCCTACAACACCCTCTCCGACGTGATCAAAAAAGAGCGCTACGACGAATTGCTTGGTGCCGACAAGATCGGTCTCGGCCAGAAGGGAGACGACCGCTTCCAGGCGCAGGTGCAGGCCGAGTCAGGCAAGGTGTTCATTGACATGGGCGAGTGGGAGAACGCCGAGAAGGCCCTGCAGGAGGCGGTCAACTTCGACCCCGGCAACGGCGACTACCTCGCCCACCTGGCCTGGGCGATCTGCCGCAACCCGAAAAACGCCGCCAGCCGGACGATGCAGGAGAAGGCCCGGCAAATGCTGAACCGCGCCATCACCATGGAGCGCACTCCACCGGGCTTCGCCTTCAAGGGCTGGCTATTACTGGAGAGTGGTCAGGACGCCCTGGCCGAAGCCGAGTTCAACAAAGCCCTCAAGCTCGACGCTCGCTCGACGCTGGCCCGCCGCGGCCTGCGCGCCCTGCAGGAAAAGAAGGAACAGCAGAAAAAAGGGTTGTTCGGCCGAATGTTCAAGCAACCTGGTTGATGAAAAGGGCCTTCGCTCGGCCTGCCTCCGCTTCCGCCACACCCTCTCAACGCCCCGCCAGCCGCGACAGGCCGCTCTTGACCGTCGCCGTGACGAAGGGGAGCAGCCGCCCCTTCTCGCGCAGGATCCGCAGAAACATGTCGGCCCTGGTGCGGGGCGGTTTGCTCACCGGCCTGGCCACCAGGCGCAGCGCGTCCTGGGGACAGCTGGCAAGGCAGGCACCGCAGCCCAGGCAGCGCCGCTCGTCGATGCCGGCGCTCGCCGCCCCCGGTTCCAGGCGGATGCCGCGGACGTTGCAGGCGTCGAGGCACTGGCCACACTTGCTGCAAAGTCCAGCATCGACCACTGCCAGGAACGGGGCCTTGGCGATGCCGTCGACGAATCCCTCCTGCACCCCGGTCATCAGCTCGCAGCAGCACGAACAGCAGTTGCAGATGAACGACGGCTGTTCGCGGATATTGTCGGTGACGTGGGTCAGGTTGAGGCCGCGGGCCGTCTCGAGAATCCCGAGCAGTTCAGCGGTGGTCTTGTGCTGCATGAAGCCGCGCCGCACCAGGAAACGCGCCCCCTCACCGAGCGCGATGCACAGGCCTTCGACCGGCGCCCCCTTGGCGCAGGATTCACCCAGGTGCTCCTTGCGGTGGCGGCAGAAGCAGAGGCCGGCCGCGCCGAAGTCGGCCGCCTCGACAATGCGCCGGGCATCCTCCCAGGGAGTGACCTGCGAGTTGACCGGAATCCGGTCCGCGGAAGGGAGGGCCCTTGTCAGCTGGGTGCGGGTGCCGAAAAACTCTTCTGCCTGCCCCGGGCGAATCTCGTGCAGGTACTCCTGCATCAACCGGGCAAGTTCGGCCAACGGCAGGTCGCTGCGCCGCTTCATGAAGGTGAATTCGAAGAAACCGATCAACCCAGGCATCAGTAGCCAGTAGGTGGTGTCGCCGCAGGGCAGGTCCATGACCAGCCCCTTGTCGGCCATCGCCTCCAGCTGCGGCTGCAGCTGATCGGCGGGCACGCCGGTGGCGATCGCCAGTTCGTCGAGGGTGGCCTCGGTCAGCGGAAAGCGCGCCGCGATCAGGGCCTCTTCCTCGGAAAAGAGCAGGGCGAGGATCTCGCGCAGGGTCTGGTGATCGACCAGGCCAACGGGATAGCGATTGAGGCGGTCGATGAGCGGAACAAGGTGGGATTTTCCGGAGATCAGGTGACCCATGGGAGAGCCTCGCGCTGGGGTGTGACGAAGATGCCGTCAGAATACTTGGACGGGCAGAATAAGCAAGAGGGACCGATTTGCACCAGTCCCTCCTGAGAATTTTGTCGCGGCGGAGAAAATCTCAGCGCCGGTTGCCCATGATCCGCAGCAGCATCAGGAACAGGTTGATAAAGTCGAGGTAGAGGGTCAGGGCACCGAGGATCGCGGCTTTCTTCTGAGCTTCGCCGTCGGCGAAGCCACCCTCGCCGATACGCTTGAGCTTCTGGGTGTCGTAGGCGGTCAGGCCGACGAAGACGAAGACGCCGATGTAGGTGGTGACCCAGGTGATCATGGCGCTCTGCAGGAAGAGATTGACCAGCGAGGCGATGACGACGCCGACCAGCCCCATGAACAGGAAGCTCCCCCAGCCGGTCAGGTCGCGCTTGGTGGCGTAGCCGTACGCGCCCATGGCCGCAAAGGTGCCGGAGGCGACCATGAAGGTGCTGGCGATGGAACTGCTGGTATACATCAGGAAGATGCCGGCGAAGGTCACCCCGTTCAGCGCCGAGTAGAGCAGGAACATCAGGGTGGCCACCAGGGAGCTGATGCGGTTGATCGCCGCCGACAGAGCGATGACCAGGCCGAGTTCGCCGATGATCAGCCCGTAGAACACCAGGCGGTTGCCGAAGACCAGTTGCAGCAGCCCCTCGCTGGTCAGGGTGAACAACGCCGCCAGGGCGGTCAGCGCCAACCCGGCGGTCATCCAGCCATAAACCTTGGGGAAGAAGCTGGCAGTGGCGGCGGTGCTTAGCGGGACAGGATAGGCTTGATCGCGTTCGAACATGATTCTCCCTCTTTTAGGTTTGGTATTGCCGAGGGTTGATTATAGCAGAAAAGCGCTGTGCGCTGCACGTGCTTAAGCTGCGGGTTAGTCAAGCCCTTCGGCGAGGAGCGAGATGGTGTGGGCAGCGCGCACAGGTTTCTCCTGTTTGTCGAGGCCGCCGTGGATCTGCATCAGGCACCCCGGACAGTCCATGGCCACGCAGGTTGCGCCGGAACGATCGATGTCGGCAACCTTGTCGCCCAGGATATTCCGGGCGATATCGGGGTGGCTGGTGAAGGAGTAGGAACCGCCGAAGCCGCAGCAGCGGTCGGCGTGGGCCATCTCCACCAACTCAAAGCCGGAGCCGGTCAGCAGCTGACGCGGCTCGCGCCAGACGCCGGCACCGCGCTTGAGGTGGCAGGAATCGTGGTAGGTGACCTTTTCCGGTGACGCCAGACCATTTAGCAACTGGCCACCATCACATTTCTCGACAATGAAGCGGGAAATGTCAAGGGTGATGGCGGCAAGCCGCTCGGCCTTCTCCGCCCAGCGCGGGTGATCGCGCAGCAACTCCTTGAAGTCGCGCTGCAACGCCATGGTACAGGTCGGGCAGGTGGTCACCACGAAGTCGGGATCGCCGGACAGCATGGCCGCCACATTCTGCTCGGCAAGCGCAGTGGCGGTCTCGCGGTCACCCGAGTACAGCGCCGGCACTCCGCAGCAGTTCTGTTCCTTGGGGAAAGTCACGGTCACGCCGAGGTGGTTGAGCACCCTGATCAGGTCGCGCCCCAGTTCGGGATAGACGAAATCATTGAGACAACCGGCAAAGAACGCCACCTTGTAGCGCGGCTTCTCGACCTTTTGCGGAAGGGTGGGCCACTGGTCGCGCAGGGCCTTGTCGGCGATGGCCGGCAGGGAGCGCCACTCGGTGAGCCCGGCAAAGAACAGTGGTAAGTGACGGATGGTGCGTTCGCCGCGAGTCACCGGCTTCTGCAGCAGGCTGGCGGTGCGGATCATGGTGTGGAACAGCTTGCGGTTGCGCATGATCCGCTTGAAGACCAGCGCCTTGCCGGCGCCGATCCCCTCTTCCTCGCCGAGCACTTCACGCAGATGCAGGATGATGCTTTCCAGGTCGATGCCGCTCGGGCAGACCGCCACGCAGGCGCGGCAGCCGATGCAGGCGCGCACCAGCTCGGCGGCGTTCTCCAGGCCGTGGAAGAAGGCCGTGAGGATGATGCCGATGGCGCTGATATAGATATGGCCGAAAACGTGCCCGCCGACAGTCTGGTAGACCGGGCAGACGTTGGCGCAGGCCCCGCACTTGATGCAGCGCAGGGCGTCGCGGCAGTGCGGTGACTCGGCCAGGGCGCTGCGGCCGTTGTCGAGCAGGACGATGTGCAGCTCCTTGCTCCCCTCGCCGCACGGCACCGCCCCGCGGATCCAGCTGACGTAGGAGGTGATCAGCTGGCCGGTGGCGTTCCTGGGCAGGACGTCGATGACCTTGTGGGCGTCCTCCAGGGTCGGCACCAGCTTCTCGATCCCCACCAGGGCCACATGGATTTTCGGCAGGGTGGTGGCCAGCCGGGCATTCCCCTCGTTGGTGATCAGGGCGATACCGCCGGTTTCGGCCACGGCGATGTTTGCCCCGGAGATCCCCATGTCGGCGTCCAGGTACCCCTGGCGCAACTGCTCGCGGGCCAGTTGTACCAGATGGGGGATGTCGGCCGGCTCGACCTTACCGGTGACCTTGCCGAACAGCTCGGCGACCTCCTCCTTGGTCATGTGGATCGCCGGCATGACCATG
>Ga0316616_100000480_pt1 | contig 12827 bp, 10 predicted proteins | sample OWC_Aug_M1_C1_D1_FD_207660 | JGI IMG/M metagenome (GOLD analysis project Ga0316616, IMG submission 207660) | Wetland soil microbial communities from Old Woman Creek delta, Ohio, United States - OWC_Aug_M1_C1_D1_B | ecosystem: Environmental > Terrestrial > Soil > Wetlands | place: USA: Ohio... | reverse complement strand
AGACAACTAAACGACCGCCCGCGAAAATGCCTCGGATTCGAAACCCCTGCCGAGGTCTTCGCTCGCGAAATCATGTGCTTCCAATCCAGTGTTGCACTTCAGACTTGAAACCGCCGGTATAATTCCGGCCTCTCCGCCTGCCCCGACTCACCTTCCCATGGCCGACATTCTTTGCCTCAAGGGCGATGCCGCCTTTTCCGCGTTTCGTCTGCAACGCCTGCAAGCCCGCCTGGCCGCGGCCGTGCCGGATATCGAATCGGTGGTGGCCGATTACTGGCATGTGGTGGCGCAAAAGCGCGCGCTGGATGCCGACGAGCGCGCCAAGCTGGCGACGCTGCTGGAAGAGAAGGCCGCCGACGCCGAAGCCGGCGAACTGTTCCTGGTCGCGCCGCGTATTGGCACCATTTCGCCGTGGTCGTCGAAGGCCACCGATATTGCCTTCAACTGCGATCTGGCGCCGGCCATCGAGCGCATCGAGCGCGTCGTCGCCTTCCATGTCTTGCTCAAGGGCGGTCGCGCCCTGAGCGTCGATGAAAAGAAGATCGTCGCCGGCCTGCTGCACGACCGGATGACCGAATCGGTACTCGCCAGCTTCGCCGAAGCCGGCGAACTGTTCCGCCATTTCGCGCCGAAGCCTCTGGCTACGGTCGACGTGCTGCAAGGGGGCAAAACCGCGCTGGTCGACGCCAACAGCTCGCTCGGCCTGGCGCTGTCCGACGACGAAATCGATTACCTGCTCGACATCTTCACCAAGGCCAGGCGCAACCCGACCGACGTCGAACTGATGATGTTCGCCCAGGCCAATTCCGAGCATTGCCGCCACAAGATCTTCAACGCCTCGTGGGTCATCGACGGCGAGAAGAAGGACAAGACGCTGTTCGGCATGATCCGCGAAACCCATGCTGCCGCGCCGCAAGGCACGATCATGGCCTACGCCGACAACGCCTCGATCATCGAAGGCGCAACCATCCAGCGTTTCTACCCGGATGCCGACCGTGGCTATTCCTACAAGGAAGAGCTGACCCACATCCTGACCAAGGTCGAGACGCACAATCACCCGACCGCCATTTCGCCCTTCCCGGGCGCGTCGACCGGCAGCGGTGGCGAAATCCGTGATGAAGGCGCCACCGGCAAGGGTTCCAGGCCGAAGGCCGGCCTCTGTGGTTTCTCGGTCTCCAACCTCAATCTGCCGGATGCGCCGCAGCCCTGGGAACATGCCTACGGCCGTCCGTCGCGCATCGCTTCGGCCCTCGACATCATGCTCGAAGGCCCGATCGGCGCCGCCGCATTCAACAACGAATTCGGCCGCCCGAACCTGACCGGCTATTTCCGCACCTACGAGCAGGATGTCGCCGGCACGGTACGCGGCTACCACAAGCCGATCATGATCGCCGGCGGTCTGGGCAGCATCCAGGCGGAGCAGTCCTTCAAGGAAGAAACCTTCCCGGTCGGCACCAAGTTTGTGCAACTCGGTGGTCCCGGCATGTTGATCGGCCTGGGCGGCGGTGCCGCCTCGTCGATGACGGCCGGTTCGAATGCCGAAGACCTGGATTTCGCCTCGGTCCAGCGTGGCAATCCGGAAATCCAGCGCCGCGCGCAGGAAGTCATCGACCGTTGCTGGCAACTAGGTAGCCCGAAAGGCGACGGGCAAGAGGCGGGCGATGGGAATCCGATCCTGTCGGTCCATGACGTTGGCGCCGGCGGCGTTTCCAACGCCCTGCCGGAACTGGCCCACTCGGGCGGCGTTGGCGCCGTGTTCGATTTGCGCAAGGTGCCGACCGAAGAGCCAGGCATGTCGCCGGCCGAAATCTGGTCCAACGAATCGCAGGAACGCTACGTGTTGGCCATTCCGCCAAATCGCATCGCCGAATTCCAGGCGATGTGCGAGCGCGAGCGCTGCCCATTCGCTGTCGTCGGCGAAGCGACCGGCGACGGCCACCTGACGGTGACCGACGCGCATTTCGGCGTCAATCCGGTCGACATGGAAATGGAAGCGCTGCTCGGCAAGCCGCCGCGCATGACGCGTGACGTCAAGCACGAGCCGGAAACTTTCGTTTCCTTCGACGCCACCGCCATCGAACTCAAGGACGCCGCCTATCGCCTGATGCGGCTGCCGACCATCGCCGACAAGACCTTCCTGATCTCCATCGGTGACCGTTCCGTTGGCGGCATGACCGCCCGCGACCAGATGGTCGGCCCGTGGCAGGTGCCGGTGGCCGACGTCGCGGTGACGACGATGGGCTATCAGGGCTACCTCGGCGAAGCCTTCGCCATGGGCGAGCGCACCCCGCTTGCCGTTTTCGATGCGCCGGCTTCCGGCCGCATGGCTATCGGCGAAGCGCTGACCAATCTGGCCGCCGCCGATGTCGGCAGCCTCGACAAGGTCAAGCTGTCGGCCAACTGGATGGCGCCGTGCGGGGTCGCTGGTGAAGACGCCCGCCTGTTCGACACCGTCGAAGCCGTCTCCGACCTGTGCAAGGCCATCGGCGTCTCGATTCCGGTCGGCAAGGATTCGCTGTCGATGCGTACCGCCTGGGACGAGCAGGGCGTCAAGAAGCAGGTGGTATCGCCGCTGTCGCTGATCGTCACCTCGTTTGCTGCGGTCGACGACGTGCGCAAGACCAAAACGCCGCAACTGGCCGTCGATCAGGGCGAAACTGAACTGCTGCTGCTCGACCTCGGCAAGAACCGCCTCGGCGGTTCCTGTCTGGCCCAGGTTTACAACGCCACCGGCAGCGATGCGCCGGATGTCGATGAGCCGGCCAAGCTCAAGGGTATGTTCGATGCCGTGCAGAAACTCAATCGTGAAGGCATGTTGCTCGCCTACCACGACCGTTCCGACGGCGGCCTGTTCGTCGCTGCCTGCGAAATGGCGTTTGCCACGCGCCGCGGTGTGTCGCTTGACCTCGATGGCATCTGCTACGACGCCGGGGCCGGCGATGTCGATGGCTCCGAGAAGCTGACCAACCTGTTGGCCGGCCGCGATTTCGAGAATATCGTCCGCGCCCTGTTCAACGAAGAACTCGGCGCCCTGATCCAGATTCGCCGCGCCGACCGCGAGAACGTCACGCCCATCCTGCGTGCCTGCAGCGTGCCTTACCATTTCATCGGTACGCTCAACGAGTGGGACGAAATACGCGTCACGCGCAACGCCAAGCGCGTGTTGCGCGAAAAGCGGGTCGACCTGCAACGTGCCTGGTCGGAAACCAGCTACCAGATGCAAACCCTGCGCGACAACCCGAGCTGCGCCAAGCAGGAATTCGACCGCATCCTCGACGTTACCGATCCCGGCCTGACGCCGAAGCTGACCTTCGATCCGCAGGACGATTTCACCAAGGTTTACACGCAACTCAGCGGCCGGCCGCGCGTTGCCATCCTGCGCGAGCAGGGCGTCAACAGCCATTACGAAATGGCCGCCGCCTTCGACAAGGCCGGCTTTGCTGCGGTCGACGTCCATATGAGCGACATTCTCGCCGGCCGCGTCAGCCTCGGGGACTTCAAGGGGCTGGTCGCCTGCGGCGGCTTCTCCTACGGCGACGTGCTCGGCGCCGGCCTCGGCTGGGCGCGGACCATCCTGATGCACGACGGCTGCCGCGACGAGTTCGCCGCCTTCTTCAATCGTCCGGATACCTTCGCACTCGGCGTTTGCAACGGCTGCCAGATGATGAGCGCGCTGAAGTCCATCATCCCGGGTGCCGAAAACTGGCCGGCTTTCCGTCGCAACAAGGTCGAGCAGTTCGAAGCCCGTTTCGTGATGACCGAAATCCTCGAATCGCCGTCGATCTTCTTCGCCGGCATGGAAGGCTCGCAAGTGCCTATCGTCGTTTCGCACGGCGAGGGTAGGGCGGTCTTCGACAACGCCGACGCCCCGGCCAAGGTGTTGTCGGCTGTCCGCTACGTCGACAACAAGGGCGAGCCGACCGAGGTCTATCCGTACAACCCGAACGGTTCGCCGAATGGTTTGACGGCAGTGACCACGGCCGACGGCCGCTTCACGATCATGATGCCGCACCCGGAACGCGTCTTCCGCACCGTGCAGATGTCCTGGCACCCGGAAAACTGGGGCGAGGATTCGCCGTGGATGCGCATGTTCCGCAACGCGCGGCGCTGGGTTGGCTAGGCCTGCGGGGAATTTGCAGGGTGGCTGCGGCCGCCTTTGTTGCTTTCAAGCTCGGCCAGACCGCCCGCGACTTCGACTGATTCAGGCACGAGTATGGGTTATCCTGCACTGCCGGCGCCAGCAGGCAGGCTTCTGCAGCGACTGGAGGTCCTGATTGGCGCCGGCGAAAATTTCCCGAGCGCGTTCCTCGCGCGCCAGTTCCTCCCGGCAGATGCCGGCCATCAGTTCGAACCATTTCTGGATCTGTTTCATGTTCAGGGCTCCTTGGCTGATAAGGCAGGAATGGGGGTTCTGCAGCGGCTTTTTTCGACCGCAGACGCAGCTTATCAGATAGCTGTATAAATGTACAGTATTCGTGTTTCCTCGAACCCAATGTAGTCTTTCGAATTGTCATCGTAAGGCAGATGAAAGGACCATGTCTCGCGCCAAATCTCACTGGTTGCCACATGCGGGTACTATCGCAACCTACGTCGGCAGAAACCGGGGCAACAAGCGCAACGTCAGGGTCATAGCGGAAGCGGTTGCCGGAAGAATGGTTGTCGAGGCCATCGGTAAACAGGGGGTCCCGGTTCGCTTCACGGTAAAGCGGGAGAACCTGAAACCGATGCAGCCGTGCCTGTTCGATTAGAGAGTTCCTGAGGCAGGATCCGGAGGAGGTGTCATGAACGCAATTCACATGCCGACCGCGTTACTGTCGGGCGTTGCCGAGATGGATGATCAGCACGACCGGCTGTTCAACGAGATCGTGCAGGTCAAGTGTGCGTTGCTCGATGTTGCGGGCGATCACGCAGATGGCTTGGCGCTGCTTTCCCGTTTTGCCGAAGATCTCGTCGCGCATTTCGCATGGGAGGAGGAGGCCGCCAAGGCCGAGGGTATCCCTTTCGACGAGAGCCACATCAAGGAGCATCACAAGATTACTGCCTTCGTTCAGGCAAAGGTTGGCGAGGTCAGTCGCGGCGAATGCAATATTCCAGCACTCATGGTTTTCATGGAGCGCTGTTTCGAAACCCATGTCGTCCAGCATGACCTGAAACTCGGGCGTGACCTGCAGGCGGCGCACGCGCCCCATTAGTCAATCGGCGTCTTGTTTGCTCAGCATTGGAGGCTATTGAGGCTGTCTGACGGACGAACCGCCTCGGGCGAAATCGCCAGCGCGTGATCCTGATCAGCATCCGGAATTCCCGGAAGTCTTCCTCCCCGGCGATCCGGATGCTGGCCGAGGATCTCGCTGCAGGCATTATCCCGGCGTCCCGAGGAGTGCGGCGGCTGGACTCTGTTCCGGGCGAGCTTTTTTGCCGGCGGCATGGATCGGAACTGTCCGCGCCTGCCCTGCGGAATCCCGCATGCACCGGAGTCGAGGATGCGTTGCGCCGAGTGGGCCTGATGATCGGGGCGGGGCAGTTCCGCACCAGGCGTGCGGCAAATGAAGGGCAGCGAAACTACGGTATCATTATCGCTTCTGGCGAACCGTAGTTCGTCGTCTTGAACGTATCCGAAGGATTTTTCCTCTCATGTTTGACGCAGTTCGCAACAACAAGAAAATCGTCCAGATATTTCTGGCGCTGATTACGCTGCCGTTCGCCTTTTTCGGTGTCGATTCCTACGTGCGCAATGCGGGAACCGGGGACGCGGTGGCCAAGATCGGCGATGTCAAGATCAGCCAGCAGCAGTTCCAGCAGGCCGTGCGTGAGCAGCAGGAACGCTTGCGGGCGCAGATGGGGCAGGTCGATCCAAAGATTCTCGACACCCCGGAAGCACGCAAGGCGATACTCGATGACCTCGTAGACCAGCAGTTGCTGACGCTGGAAGCGAGCAAGAAAGGTCTGTTCACCAGCGACGGCGCGATCCGCAGCACGATCAGCGGGATCGATGCCTTCAAGGTCGATGGAAAGTTTTCGCAGGAACGCTATGAAGCGATGCTGCGCGGCCAGGGAATGACGCCAGCCGGTTTCGAGGCGCGTCTGCGCCAGGATCTGACATTGCAGCAACTGGCGACGGCTGTCGGCCAGTCCGGTGTCACGGCGCGTACGGTCAGCGACCGCATCCTCGCGATGCAGGCCGAGAAGCGCGACATTCAGGAATTCCGCCTGCCACTCGACGCCTATCTCGACAAGGTCAAGCTGGCCGACGGCGCGGCGAAAAAATTCTACGACGACAACAGCAAGCAGTTCGAGGTGCCGGAGCAGGCCAGGGTTGAATTCGTCGTGCTGTCGATGGAAAGCGTGGGCGCCGCGCTTGCTGTTTCCGATGCCGAGATCAAGGCCTGGTACGACGGTCACAGGGATCGCTTCCAGCAGGCGGAAGAGCGTCGTGCCAGCCACATCCTCATCGCCTCCGAAAAGATCGGCAAGGACAAGGCGAAGGCCAAGGCCGAGGAAGTGCTCAAAGAGTTGCGCAAGAACCCGTCAGCCTTCGCCGACCTCGCGAAGAAGAACTCGGACGATCCGGGTTCCGCCGCCAAGGGTGGCGACCTCGGGTTCTTCGGTCGCGGCATGATGGTCAAGCCGTTCGAGGAAGCAGTCTTCCGCCTCAAGGACGGCGAGATTTCCGCTATAGTCGAATCGGATTTCGGTTTCCACATCATCAAGGTCACCGGCATTCACGCCGCCAAGGAAAAGGGTCTGGCCGATGTCAGGGGCGAGATCGAGGCCGAGTTGAAGAAGGCCGCTGGGTCGCGCAAGTTTGCCGAGGCCGCCGAGGGTTTCAGCAATATCGTCTATGAACAGGCCGACAGCCTGAAACCGGCGGCGGACAAGTTCGGCCTCGTCGTCAAACAGTCGGAATGGTTCGGGCGCCAGGCCAATCCGGCGAATGGTCCGCTGGCCAACGAAAAGCTGTTGGCTGCCGTGTTTTCCGAGGATTCGGTGAAGAACAGGCGCAATACCGAGGCCGTCGAGATCGCGCCGAATACGCTGGTCGCCGCGCGCATCGTCGACTACAAACCGGCCACGCTGCAGCCCTTTGACAGTGTCAAGGGCAGTATCGAGACGTTGCTCAGGCGTCAGGAAGCACAGGCCCTGGCGGGCAAGGATGGCCAAGCCCGTCTCGAGGCGCTCCGCAAGGGCAATGACAGCCTCAACTGGGGTGCGGTCAAGAGCGTTTCCCGCCTCGACCCGCGCCGGATCCCGCAGCCTGCGGCGCCGACCGTCTTCAAAATGGATACCTCCAAGCTGCCGGCCTACGCCGGCGTCGATCTGCCTGGCGCCGGCTACGCGCTGTTCAAGCTGGTCAGTGTCAATGCCGGTGATGCGCTCGACGATGCCCGCAAGCAGGCCCTGTTGCGACAGTTGAACACGCTGGAGGCGCAGGAGGAGGTGCAGAGCTACCTTGCCGCGCTGCGCAGCCGTTACAAGGTCGAAATAAACAAGGCGGTGCTGGAGGCGAAGGAAAAGTAATCTGGCGGGCTGGCCACGGGCCGGGCCGATACGGGAAAACGCCGACCGGGCAGAACCGGTCGGCGTTTTTCTTTGCTTTGTGCGGGTCGACCGCGCCGCTGGCTTTTCAGCCGGGCAGCGGCTCCGCATTTCCCAGCGCCGTGGTGTTCATGCCGCCATCGACGTACATGATTTCACCGGTGATGCCGCTGGCGAGGTCCGAGAGCAGGAAGGCGGCGGCGTTGCCGACTTCGTCGATGGTCACGTTGCGGCGCAGCGGGGCGTGATGCGCGTTGTAGGCCAGCAGCTTGCTGAAGCTGCCAATACCGGACGCCGCCAGGGTCTTTATCGGGCCGGCCGATATGGCGTTGGCACGAGTACCTTCGGGGCCGAGGCTGAACGCCAGGTAGCGCGTCGCAGCTTCGAGGCTGGCCTTGGCCAGACCCATGGTGTTGTAGTTGGGCATGGTGCGCTCGGCGCCAAGGTAGGAGAGGGCCAGCAGCGAACCCTTGCGCCCTTGCATCATCGGTCTTGCGGCCTTGGCCAGCGCCGGATAGCTGTACGACGAAATCTCGTGGGCGATGCGGAAGGCCTCGCGCGAGATGCCGTTCAGGAAGTCGCCCTCTATGGCCTCGGTCGGCGCGTAGGCAATGGAATGGACGAGGCCGTCCAGGCCATCCCAGCGCTTGCCGAGTTCGACGAAAACGTTGTTGATCTGCTCGTCGCTGCTGACATCGAGCGGAATGGTGATGTCACTGGAGAATTCGCCAGCGAACTTCTTGATGCGATCCTCGAAACGCTCGTTCTGATAGGTGAACGCGAGTTGTGCGCCTTCACGGTGGCAAGCCCTGGCGATACCGTAGGCGATGGAGTGCTTGGACAGCAGTCCGGTGATCAGAATCTTCTTTTCGGCAAGAAAGCCCATGCGATATTCTCCCTGGAGGGTTTAGCCTTGGGATTATAAGGCATCACATGTTGGGATAGGTTGGCCCTTCGCCTCCTTGCGGCACAACCCAGTTGATGTTCTGGGTCGGATCCTTGATGTCGCAGGTCTTGCAGTGCACGCAGTTCTGCGCGTTGATCTGCAGTCGCGGGTTGTTGCCCTGTTCGTCGCGCAGGATTTCATAGACGCCGGCCGGGCAGAAACGCTGTTCAGGCGCGTCGTATAGTGCCAGATTGACGCTGATCGGCACTGTCGCATCCTTGAGTTGCAGGTGGCAGGGTTGGTCCTCCTCGTGGTTGGTGCTCGAGAGGAAGACCGAGGACAGCCGGTCGAAGGTGATCACGCCGTCGGGTTTCGGGTAGGCAATTGGCGGGCAATCGGCGGCAGGCTTCAGCTTGGCGTGATCCGGCGCCTTGTGGTGCAGGGTCCATGGCGCCCTGCCGCGCAAAACGACCTGGTCGATGCCGAACATGAGAGATCCAAGTTTCATCCCCTTGCTCATCCATGGCTTGAAGTTGCGCGCCCGATAGAGTTCGTCATGCAGCCAACTGTTCCTGAAGGCTTCCGGGTAGGCGGCCAGTTCGTCATGCTGGCGTCCGCCCTGGAGCGCTTCGAAACAGGCTTCGGAAGCAAGCATTCCCGACTTGATGGCGCAATGTGTTCCCTTGATCCGCGCGGCGTTGAGGAAACCGGCATTGTCGCCGACCAGCACGCCGCCCGGGAAAACGAGTTTGGGCAGAGACTGGATGCCGCCGGCGGTGAGGGCACGGGCGCCATAGGCGATGCGTTTGCCACCATCGAGGAACTTGCGGATTTCCGGATGCGTCTTGTAGCGCTGGAACTCCTCGAACGGTGACAGGTGGGGGTTGGTATAGCCGAGACCGACGACGTAACCGACCGCGACCTGATTGTTTTCGAGGTGGTACAGGAAGCCGCCGCCGTAGGTGTCGGGGTCCATCGGCCAGCCGCCGCTATGGACGACGAGGCCAAGCTGGTGATTCTCGGGCTTGATGTCCCACAGTTCCTTGATGCCGATGCCGTAGGTCTGCGGGTCGGCGCCGGCATCCAGGTTGAATCTTTCGAGGAGTTGCTTGCCGAGATGGCCGCGGCAGCCTTCGGCAAGAAACGTGTATTTGCCGTGCAGTTCCATCCCCATCTGGAAGTTCGGGCCTTCGCTGCCGTCATGCAGACGCCCCATGTCGCCGGTGGCGACGCCCTTGACCGAACCGTCGGCGGTGAACAGCACTTCGGCACCGGCAAAGCCGGGATAGATCTCGACCCCAAGCGCCTCGGCCTGCTCGCCAAGCCAGCGGCAGAGATTGCCGAGAGAAATGACGTAGCAGCCGTCGTTATGGAAGCACTTCGGCAACAGGCTGTTGGCAACCTTGGTGGCGCCCGTTTCGCTGAGGATGAAGAAACGGTCTTCGCTGACCGGCGCGTTGAGCGGGGCGCCGTCCTGCTTCCAGTTGGGCAGAAGCTCGGTCAGCGCGCCGGGGTCGAGGACGGCGCCGGACAGGATGTGGGCACCGATTTCGGCGCCCTTTTCAATCAGGCAGACCGAAATTTCGCCGCCCTTTTCCGCTGCCAGTTGCTTGAGGCGGATTGCCGACGCCAGTCCGGCGGGGCCGCCGCCGACGATGACAACGTCAAATTCCATCGCTTCGCGTTCCATCATCTCTCCTCGTCAGTTCGTTGTCGTGTCGTGGGCAATACGGTACAGTATGGTGTCTTTTTTTTCAACCCTTCCGGGGAAGCGGACCAATATGGAAAAGCGCTGGAAACTCGTTCATGTGACGACCATGCCGATTCGCTGGGGCGACATGGACGCCTACGGCCATGTCAATAACACGGTCTATTTCCGCTACATGGAGCAGGCCCGCGTCGAGTGGATCGAAGCGATGCAGGCGCCGGTACGACCCGGCGGGGACGGGGCGGTGATCATCAACGCCAGTTGCAGTTTCCTGATTCCGCTGAACTACCCCGGCACGGTCGAGGTGCGGACCTATGCCAGCCATCCCGGGCGCTCAAGTTTCCAGACCCACGTCGAAATGCGTATCGTCGGCGATGAGCGGATATATGCCGAAGGCGCCGCCAAGGTGGTGTGGATGGATACCCGGACCGGCAAGTCGGTGCCCTTGCCAGACCACGTGCGGGCCGAGGTGGAAGGGGAGTAAACTCGCAGCCCTTCGCGTCGCCATTCCGGAAAACCATGAGCCAACGAAAGACTTGGGAAAAGTTGCTGTCCGCCGAACGGCCGGGTGCCGGCAAGGCGCCCGGAAGTCCCGAGCGCACCGCCTTCCAGCAGGACTACGACCGCATTGTCTTTACCTCCGCCTTCCGGCGGATGAAGGACAAGACGCAGGTCTTTCCGCTGTCCAAGAGCGATTATGTCCGCACGCGGCTGACCCACAGCCTCGAGGCCAGTTGTGTCGGACGTTCGCTCGGCGCGCTCGTCGGCCGCGAAATCATCGCCCGCCACGGTCTGCGGAACGTCGAATCGGGCGATTTCGGGGCGATCGTCGCCGCTGCCTGCCTCGCTCACGACATCGGCAATCCGCCTTTCGGGCACGCCGGCGAGGACGCAATTCGCGAATGGTTCCGCAGTTCCGGACTGCTCGAACGCCATACGCTGACCGTTGCTCAGCGCGCCGATTTCGAGCGCTACGAAGGCAATGCCCAAGGCTTTCGTACCGTCACCCGCCTGCAGAGCCCGGCCAATCCCGGGCTGCAACTGACCAGCGCGGTACTCGCGGCATTTACCAAGTACCCGCGTCCGTCTTCGGTCGCAACCGAACTTGACGGCAAGAGCGGCAGGAAATTCGGCTTCTTCCAGCAGGATGCCGCCGCCTTCAGCTACGTGGCGCGGTCGACCGGTCTTGTCGAGCGAATTCCGGGCACGGCGTGGCGGCGCCATCCACTGGCCTTCCTGGTCGAGGTGGCGGACGACACCTGCTACCTGATCGTCGACCTCGAAGACGCCGCCCGCCTCGGCTTCGTACCATATCGCGACGCCGAATATCTGCTTGCCAACCTCGCCGGCAGCGCCGTCAATGCCCGGCGCTTGGGTCGCCTGCACGACCCGAAGGAGCGCCTCGAATACCTGCGTGCCAAGGCCATCGGCCGCCTGCTGGAAAGCGCCGCGGCGGTCTTTCTGGAAAACGAGGACGCCATCATCAAGGGGACGTTCGATGACGAACTGCTCGAACAGTCGCCGGTTGCCGGGCCGCTGCAGGCGATCCTCCGCCTGGCCAAGGACACCATCTATACCGCCCGGCCGGCGCTCGAGATCGAAACTGCAGGTTTCGAGGTTCTCGGTGCGCTGCTGGCCCTGTTCGGCAACGCGGTCGAGGCGCGGGCGGGGCATGGGCGATTCACGACTCGTGACCGGATGCTGCTCCAGTTGTTGCCGGCCCAGTTCCTCGGCCACGGCGGCGAACCCGATCCCGATCCTTATGTGCGCCTGCTGCAGGTTGCCGATTTCGTCGCCGGGATGACGGATTCCTACGCGGTAGACATGTACCGCAAGCTGAAGGGTTTCGATCTGCCGACTTGACTGCTAGAGTACGTCGCTTGCCTTCACCAGCGCCAGGCGTGTCGATACGGCGTTGAGCGCGATGAGGTGCAGCATCTCGTTCACGGTGGTGCAGCAGTCGGTCAGGATGGATACCTTGTACTTCTCGGCTGAGCGGGAGATGGCGGTGTGGGTCACGCAGTTCTGGGTCATCATGCCGCAGACCAGCAATTCATTGACGCCGAGTTGTGACAGCGTCGATTCGAGCGTGGTATCGACGAAACTGTCGGCAAAATGCTTGATCACGACCGGCGCACCGGGTGCTGCCGCGAGGATGCGCGGATGCACATCTACCCCCGGGGTGCCTTCGTTGAAGAAGGGGGCGATGCCTTTCCCGCTGTCGGCAACGTGCTGAACGATGATTACCGGGATGCCCTGCGCGTTGGCCTTCGCGATCGCGCTTTCGATATTTTCCAGCGTTGCCCCGGTATTCCACAGCGGAAACTTGCCGTCGGGAAAATAGTCGTTTTGCAGGTCGATGACGATCAGGGCGCGCTTGGCTGGCTGTGACATGTTCATTCCTCGATGGATTGGCGATGGGCCAATTATTCGTTTGCCGCAAGCGGGCGACGAGTGGCCCGAATGACAAAATTCGGTAATATCGGGCCAATGCAGCTTGGCCTCGCGAGTGAGAAAATGCCGAAACATGCGATTGCCGTGATCGCCTTCGACCGGATCAGTCCTTTCCATCTGTGTCATTGATCGGCATTATGGAGCCACCGATGATCGGCGTAATGGAGCCAGTTTGAAGCGGTAAAAACGGGCTAAATCGGGGCTTAAATTGGGGTGGATTTTACCTGTTTTTGGGGTGCTGATTTC
>Ga0316616_100000478_pt1 | contig 12829 bp, 13 predicted proteins | sample OWC_Aug_M1_C1_D1_FD_207660 | JGI IMG/M metagenome (GOLD analysis project Ga0316616, IMG submission 207660) | Wetland soil microbial communities from Old Woman Creek delta, Ohio, United States - OWC_Aug_M1_C1_D1_B | ecosystem: Environmental > Terrestrial > Soil > Wetlands | place: USA: Ohio... | reverse complement strand
GGCAAAGAGTTCCAGTGCCAGATGGATTACTTCGACGCGGAAAAAGACAACTTCCCCTACCGCGACGGGATGTTCGACACGGTGCTCTGCTGCGAAGTCCTGCCCCACATGCAGCGCGATCCGATGTGGATGATGTATGAGATCAACCGCATCATGAAGACCAACGGCACTCTGATTCTGACCGTGCCCAACGCGGTTTCGATCAAAGCTGTTTGGAAGGTGCTCAACGGATTTCACCCTGGGTTTTTCAGCAACTACATCATCTCAGGCGAACCGCGCCTGGCCAGGGAATACTCCCCCGGCGAGCTGAAAGACCTGGCCGAAGCCAGCGGATACCAGGTGGTGGAAATCAAGGGCTGCAACTACGCGGTGGATTTCAGCGACACGGACCAGCACACGATGGATCACCTGAAAGCCAACAATTTCCCGGAAGTGATCCGCGAGGAGTGCTTGATCCTGGTCGCCCGCAAAATGACCGAGCCTCAATCGCGCCATCCCAAGTGGCTCTACTACTGATGAAGATAAAAGTCGTCATGCTCTACGACGAGGGACGGGCGATGCTGGGTGACATCAGCGCCCCGATAACCCAGGCGTATGCCCTCAAGCACGGCTACGAGTTCGTGTGCTACCGGTCGCTGTTCAATCCGAAGCAACCTGCGTCCTGGAACAAAATCACCGCTGTCCGCTCACAGATGGACGACTGTGATTGGCTGCTGTGGCTCGATGCCGATGCGCTCATGGTGCGCGACGACATCAAGCTGGAGGATGTGGTCAAGACCTTTTCGTGGGATAAGCCGCTGCTCGTCTCCCTCGATAAGTGGGGCGTTTGCTTCGGCATTTTCCTGGTCAAAAACTGCGCCTGGTCAAAGTCGTTGTTCGACATGCTCCCTCACCTGGGGTCCATCGTTCCGGCTGATCCGTTCGACACGCACGACACCTGGGAGCAGAATGCCATCAAGTGCCTCATGCACTATTTCCCGGATTTCCGCAGCAAGATTTCGTTCATCCCGGAGTGGTTGATCTGCAACCAGGACTCCAACTTCTGGCCGGACGCCTGGATGATTCACTACTGGGCAGCTCTGAACCCGGTTGGCTTGGAGGGTCTGCGCCAGAGAATGCTGGCCTGCGTGCGTGATGGGTGGTCAACGAAAGTGCATAAGTCATGAGGAACTGTCTTATCTTCGGTTCAGGCAGGTGCGGCACGTCTGCCCTGGCCGGTGCCTTGGCCAAGTCAGGAGTGTTCACCGGGCTTCACCCGGTTGGAGCTACCAGCCAGATGCCACACGGCTATTTTGAAGATCACCACATCTGCCACTGGAACAACGAGCTTTTGAAACAAAGCTGCGACTACAGCGGCATTCTGATTGCGCCGATTCCGCTGGAAGCCCGTGAGCGGATGCCCCTGGCCAAGTTCCCTGTGCCGATGAACATGCGGCGTTACTTCTGGTTCCAGCCGTATGCTTTCAAAGACCCGCGCTTTGCCTTCACCTACCTGGCCTGGAAGCCCTTCTTCGTTCAGCCGCACGTCAATATCGTGCTGTTTCGCAATCCTTCCGATTTCGTGGACAGCGCCCTGCGGCTCCGGGCGGACCATCCCTCTATTTCACGCGAGAGGACCGCACTGGAGGGTATGTGGGCCAACGCTTATCAGCATGTCCTGGCCAACGACGATGGCACCTTCTTCTACGTCGAGCACGACGAGCTGATGAACGGAAACGCGATGACTTTTCTGGAAACGCTGCTGGGTTACCCCATCCGCCAGGATTTCATCGAACCCAAGCTATCGCACGTCACAGACGCCAAGTGCCCGGACGCCTTATGGCCGATCTACCACGAGCTGCGCGACCGCGCTGCTAATAGGGATAAAACTTTGGCTGCCACGGCTTAGGCAGCCAGCGGAAACCGATGTCGCGGATGGCGTCGGTGATGAAGGTGTAAATCTTGAGCGCCTGGATGGACTTCTCCGTGGTGTCCTCGCCGACAATGTTTACAATTTGCTGTTCCGGGGTCAGCTCCTTGGTCGAGCCGTCCGTGGTGGGATGAAACGGAATGCGGCCAGGAGCTATTTCGCACAGGGCTGTGGCGGCGGACAGGACCAGCTCATCGTTTACGACCGAGTTGCGCCAGGCCGAGCCGCGCATCCGCAGGCCCATCTGGCAGTCGTCGTAAAGGCTGATCGCTCGCTTGAGGAAAGCTTCGGTGCGCTCATTCCGAACCAGGTAGAACCACTGGGTGTAGCACTCATGGATCGTCCGGCCATCGGGAATCTCGAATGCCTTCTGGACCTGCCAGAGCGGGCCGTGGTCGATCACGTTGCCCAGGGCCATTGGCCTCGTGGCGTGGCTGACGCCGTGGCTGACTGTGGCGAAGTCCAGCCCGGCCATCTCGTTTTCAAAGAAAGAGGTCACCGTCCGGGGTCCGAACCAGGCGCTATCGGCGTCCAGGAGGATCGTGCGCTCGAAGGGCGAGAACAGGTGGGCGCGGAGCTTGAATCCCAGGGGATTGATCCGCCCCTGGTAGGTGTATTCGTGCCGTGGCCCCAGCTCGATCAGCTCGTCAAAGACATTGATCTCCTGCGGCTCCAGGCCGCACAGGGTGCGCGGCTCGTAAAACACGGCAATCTGTGCGGAGGGGTCGCGGAACTTGATGGTGACAGCCAGGTTGTAGGCGTAAACGCCAAAGCATGGCTCACCCATCGCAACGATGCAGACACCTTGCGGTTTCATGTCAGCTCGGAATGGCCAAGGCTCCCAGGGACGGGATTTTCGGCGGTTCTTCGGGCTTCGTCGGTTCTTGCGGCATCCGCTGGATCAAGTTCAGGGCGAACGCAGCTTTGTTCTGGCCATCCTGGGCGATGGCAGCCTGCTGCTGGTCCTGCTCGAACTTCCTCGAAATGTCGATCATCTGGTTCAGTTCCATAAACTTCGTTCTTAACTACAGCATGTCGCCGGATAGGGTCAAACGCGAGATTGGCAACGTCTTTGAGGTCATCAAAGACCGCACGACGGACGATGAAATCTACATCGTCTGCCCCGTGCCTGGCTGTGGAGATAGAACGGGAAATCGCAGCATCAACGTCAAGACCTTACGGTCGCATTGCTGGCGCTGCCACGACCCCCAGCCGCACCACGTTGCCGCCCTGTTCAAGTTGAAGGGGCTGAGCTGGACGGATGATGGCAGCGCCGGGTTTGACGAGTTCGGCCAGACGCTCCGGGGCGACATGAAGCAGGCGGTCACGCCGGTCCAGAACATCGAGCTGCCGGAGGGGTTCAGCCCGCTGGCCAAGAACCGAAAGAGCTGCTACTGGCGTTTCTGCAAGGACATGGCCGAGCGTAAGCACCTGGGCATCGAAGACCTGGAGGAAGCGGGGGCCGGATTCACGCGGACAGGAAATTGGGAGCCTTTCTGCATCTTCCCGGTCTATGAGGGCGTGCGCTGCGTCTATTACCAGGGCCGCACCTACTCCGACGAGGGCTTCGAGACCACCAAGAAGTTCCCCAGCAAAAAGGAAGTGCCCTATGGGCCGAGCTACTGGGTTTACAACCTGGACGCGCTGGCCGACCCGAATATCAGCCTGGTAATCGTGGTCGAGTCGATCCTGAACACGCTCTCGATCCGCCGCAAGCTGCGGGAGCTGGACATCCAGCACATCGTCCCGGTCTGTATCTTCACGCATCGTCTCAGCCGGTCCCAGGTAGCCAAGTTTCAGCGTTACCGGCACATCAAGGAGTTTTGCATCCTCTACGACAGCGATTCCACCGGCCTGGCCGTGGAGACTGCGCTGCGGCTCAGCTCTGTGATGCCTGTATCGGTTGCCAAGATGCCGCACGGGAAAAACGCGGACGGCACGGCCCGGCTGACCAATGACGCCAACGACGACGTGGATGCTGCGCTCTACGCCGTCACCGAGCGGGAGAGGCCCCACAGCGTGGACCGGGAGATTATGCGCCTGGGCACCGACCTCCCTGGCCAGCGCGGAGCCGGAGCACATTTGTAAACAATTTCAACCGCGTTCTACCCGAATATGAAATTGAACGCTATGCCGGGTCGAGTCGTGGTGAAGCAGCACGCTGCCAAGTTGAAAGGGGCAATCCATTTGCCTCCCAATCGCGCCAAGCTTTACGAGATCGGTGAAGTCATCGCGGTCGGTGCCCTGGAGGGCTACGGGCCGGAGGGCAAATACAGCACCAAGGAAGTTTACACGCCGGGCGACCTTGTGCTGTTCCAGCTCCCCCAGGCATTCGCTCAGACCATCACCTTTGACATCAAGGGCGTTCTGAACTGCTTCCTCCATGTTGAGGACATTCTCGCCAAGCTGACGCGGGACGAAATCGCCCTGGACGCCTTCCAGATCGTCGGGCGCTTCATGTTGCTCGAACCCAGCGTCCGGCACGAAAGCCTTATCGTTCTGCCGGATAATGCAGAGGAGGCCAAGAAGGAAAACCTGCATTTCAGCGTGCTCCAGTGGGGCAAAGACGTGAAGCACGAGTTTTTCAAGGGCCAGGAAGTCTTCCCGGACAAGGGCCGCGTCAACCCCATGAGCATCGAGCGCACCGACCTCGTTTTCGTCGATCAGCAGTTCATCTACGGCGCTTTGGGCACGGAGTGATCCGTGGGTAGTTAGGTCGATGATAACGCTGACGCTCAATGGCGATCCGTTACCGCCGATCCTGACTGCCGGAGTTGCGGTAGAGCTGGACATCCTGGTTGACGGGGTAGTGCCGCTCCAAACAGTTTGGACTGTCTGGACGACGGTAAAGATTGCTGAGGGAACGGGTTCCAAGGTCGTGTTCACGCCGGTTTCGCCGGTGACCACGATCATCAGCGTCATGGCGGTCAAGCCCGATTCGACCAGCCAGACTCAGGCATTCACGGTCCAGGTCATGGGCTACCCCACCGGCCCGGTAGAGACCTGGATCAACTGGAGCCAGCTCAAATACGCCAAGGGCGACACGATTGACGCCGACATCCTCTTTTCCAGCCCGCAAGGCTTGGGCTACCAATCAGTTACCTGGAACCTCTACCGGAACAGCATTTGGCAGGCTTCGGGAGACACCAACAAGGTCCACTACCAGAACGCTGACCACGGCGTTTATCGGATCGTGGCCCGCATCACTGACTTCCAGAACAACATCATCACCGGCGACAGCTCAACAGTCGTAGCAGGTGATTTTGAAGTCCAGTCCGCGCTGCGCCCGCTGCCAGGCAAGACCAAGCAGTTTCTCGGCTACGTCTATACCGGCGAGCAGATCGGCGAGGCTGCGTTTTCGTCCTCCATCGGAATGTCCGTTTCCGCGATGGCGGAGGAGATTTACCTGTTGCCGGGCACGACCTATTTCCAGGTCGAGCTGGACCCGGAATCGGTCAATCCTCCCGACCAAGTGCTCGTCCGAACCCCAACCGGCAACTGGTCTGTCCTGGGCCAGCCGCCCGGCGCGGTTGACCTGCCGTATGAGTTCCTGGAGAACACGTTCATCATCCCTGCTCCGGCTGACATTCGGCTCCAGCTTTCGACCGAAAGCTTCGCCACGCACATTGGTCCGATTTTGCCGTTCCGCTTTCGCATCCGCATCAAGTGCTTCTATGACCGCCAGGAGGTTTACGCTTTCCAGCCGTGCCCCGGTTCGTCTTCGGTGGGCGGTGCGGGGATGCGGGCGCGGCGGTTTGCGGTCGTGTTCAGCGATCTGGACCTGCTGACCGACACGGATACGACTGAGCAGCGCATGGGCAGCAGCCCGGCGACGCTCCAGCACTACCGCACGGACATCCCGAATACTCTCCCGATGCCCTTGAGCCTGGATGGCCTGCCAGACCTTTCTGACGAGACGCATCGGATGTTCTACACGAACCAGAATTGGGTCACGTCCTACGATCCGACTGTTCCAGGTGTGCTTGAAGTGGATGCCAACAGCACCTACGCCATCGAGAACGCACGCCCGTTTACAATTTCGTTCATGATGCCCGCCTACCCGACGATCATCCAGCGCCCGCGCCGGGTATCCGGGAAAGTCGCCGTTTACCTGGCCAATGGCTTTGTGAACCAGGGCACGGTCGTCACCCTGCGTCTTCTGACGGCGGGCGGGTATGGGACCGAGACTGTCAGTGTTCCCATCACTGCCGACGCTTTCAGTCCTGATCTGGAGACCTACCTCAAGATCGGAGAGGCAGACGTTGACATTTCTGATGGCTGCTTCATCGACAATGGCCTGGTCGGGATCGTGACGCTGGACGAAACTGGCGCTGACCTGGGCACCTGGCCTATGGGCACTGTTCGACCCGACCCTGTTCCTCTGGAGGGCACGATCTATTCAACGACATCGGCTCCCTTCGCCCGGTTCGACGGCGCGTGCTACCACAACACTGGCCTCGTCGATGTGATGATGGGCACGACCACCAGCTCCAGCGGCACCTACACGGTTGACGTGTCCGGCACGATCTACCCGATGGTCGCTGACATCGTGGCTTGCTACGATCCGAAGTGCGCTCCGGTGGGCATGTTCTGCTACGGCCAGGAAAACGTGGATCACAAGATGCACGTTCCTCAGCCGCTCTACGACCCGGCTCCGTTCGTGGCCCCTGCCGACAACGTGACTCTCTGCCACTGCAATCCCTGCTTGATCGAGGAGTGGGTCGGCACGCTCTACGGCACGTTCCCGCCGCACGATCCGTATGTGGCCTATACCAACGGAAGCATGTGCGGAGTGCCCTACGGCTTTGTGGCTTGCAACGGCACCAGCAGTCCGTTGGTGATCCCTTACCCCGGCACGACTGTTCCGCCTGATTACGTCTGCTTCCAAGGCACCTGCTACGGCCTCTACGGCAGCCTGCCCTTCACGACTGGTTACCAGCCCGTGCTCCGCAGTGACGTGGAAGTTGTTTACGATTGCCAGGATGTGATCTGCACGGGGTCCGTTTCGGGCGGTATGGTGTTCCGCTACCGTGACCCGGAGAACCAGCGCGACGTGGATGTTTACATGAACCATGTGGACAATGGGATGCCATTCTTCGCTGTCGTCCCGGAGACCTACAACGACGGCATCAATGGGTTGACCACGGGCGAGGAGACTGTCGGAATTACGGCCAACCGACCTGAGCAGCCTTTCCTCAGCGTCGCGGGCCAAGGCACGCTGTCGATTACGGTCAGTGCCGACAGCGAAAAGCAAATCGTGCGCTACCGCAACAGCGTGCCTTCTTACTTTGTGCTCCGCCAAGGCATTCGGAACATCATCATCGACGTTCTGCCCGGAGACGTGCTCGCGTTCCGCATGTATGCCAAGAAGGCGGCGGTCAACGTGACCTGGAAGCCTTGGGTGCCACGGCCCCGCCTTTACGCGGCAGGGACTCTCTATCCTGCCAGCCCGACTCCGATCCGCTCGGTGGGCTTCACGGGTTTGACTGACCGCAGCGAGTATCGCTTCTACGGCACGCTGCCCGTGGACATCACTGCGAGTGAGATCAATCCTGACAGCATTTTGACGGTCCAATCGGCAGGCGCAGAATACGTTTTGGTGCGCTGCCGTGGCATCAACGATTCAGTTCCGGCACTCCCTTATCCCTCGACCTGGTATGGCAGCAACACGCCGCTGGCCGGGCCGCTGGTCTTCAAACTTTACGCAGGGCGCGAGGACGCGGGATTCAATGGCGACATGGATGTGTGGCTTGGTGAAGAAGGCGAGCTGCCGCACATCCTGGCTGCCAATCCGTTCCAAAGCCTCGTGCGCTACGGAACGCCTCCGCCCACCAACCGGGTTCCCGAAGTCGAGCGCAACAGCTTGCGGGTGGTTGAGAATGCCTACCTCTATCGCTGGCCTTCGGCTTATATTTCGGACAGTGGCACGCGCATCGTCGTGGCTGCGCCTCCAGTGGAACGCTACGCTACGGTCATCCATGACGGGGGCATCTACACCTGGGCTGGGACTGAGCCTGGCGCAGCGTTTGACCTGCTGGAGTGGAATTTCAGCGGCAGCTTCGTCCCCAAGGAGGGCGTGACTGTTGAGTCCAGGGCGCTGCCTGACGGCACCCGCATGTTCATCGCCGTGGTCGATATGCGCCACGCCAATGTTTACGTGACGTATCCTGGAGGCACGCGAGACACGGTTCGGCAGACGACCCTTGACTTCGCCCAAATGGTCTATTCCGACCTGGCGTTCAACGGCAACTTCTTCCTGCCGTTCCCGTCCTTTGACTTGAACGCAGCGAGCGTCGGCTTCACTGTTTCGAGCACGAATAAATTCTCGCCGTTCGAGCCGCAGCCCATCGGCTTCGGATACCCGAACCAGAGCTACGCGATACTGCCCTACGCTCCGGCGCTCAACTTCGACGCGAACTTCCACGCGGCTGTTGTTCATCGCAACCCGGCGTTCGGTGACAACAAGCACATCCTCGAAGCGATGCAGCTTGTAAACACGGTCAGTGGCAGCGCCCAGGTCATCACCAATGGCGTCAAGACGATCCCGATTTACGGCACCAATGCCGGACAGCTCAGTGCCATCAGCGGCTACAGCAACAGCAACTCCTGGTATGACTTGATCCGTGCCCGCACCGTCGCCGGAGTCACCCTCGATCAGCAAACGCTTGTTATCTGCGTGGTGGAAGGCGTCAGCGGGTCCAGCGGAGGCCAGGGCGGCATGAGAGTCGGCGACATCGCGGACATCCTCATCCAAGACTACAAGGTCTATAACGCCATCAACCTCGACGGCGGAGGAAGCTCTGGACTGGTGCTCAAGGACCAGAACACTGGCACCTACCACCTTCTCAACACCAGCCCGGATGGGCCGCTAGGAAGGGCCGTGGCCGTCAACGTGGCGATCACGCTAATCTGACATCGGCGGCGGCAAGAACTTGTCTGCCGCGCTTAATCGTTCCAGGTCTTTATCCAGGTCGCGGTTTGCCATCGCGGCCTGGATTTTTGCCATCAGGTTGGGGTCTTTCTGGATGAAGTCGCGGGCCGCGAACAGGATGCTGCGGAAGGCTTCTTTGAGCACGTCGGGTGAATCCTTGGCCACGACGATGTAGAACGGGGGCATGGTCCCGCGCCGGTAGGAGGCGATGACCTGGATCACGTATTCATTGTCCTCGGTGGGGCACGCCATCGTGACCTTGGCGTTGATCTTCTTGGGGTCATACTCGTAGCCAGGGTAGCTGGTGACGTGGGCCAGGCGCGGAGGCTCCTTGACCATCATCTCCAGGATGAACCCGTCCATCTCGATGCAGAAGCCGCTGTGGCCCACGTCGGCTACGGTGTGGAACCCGACTTCTCTGAGCAGGGCATTGGCAGCCCGCAGCGCCTTGAAGTAAAGCGTGGCTCGCTGGTGCTTGGTCAACGGACCCGCTGGCGGCACAGACTGCTGGACCGCATGAATCTTTGGGTCGTATTTGACGACCGCTCCAGACTCGCTGGCGATGAAACCGATCTCTTTCTTCACGCCAGAAAGAACAAAAAGCCGGGCCACTCGGCCCGGCTTTGCGACTGTATAACGACTTGCCCTTGAGTGAAAGGCTTAGCTCGGCAGCGGCTCGTTGTAGTTCGGGTCGTTCGGATTGAGCTGACCCGTCGTGGCATCGAGCTGACCCCACTTCTTGGTGAGGTTCGGGGTGTTGAACGCGGGATCGAAGCCCCAGCCCTGGCGACCGACCTGGCTGATGTCGATTTGCGCTCCCCGGATGTCGCTCTTGTTGCGGAGGACAGCCGAGATGTTGACCGTGGTCGAGCTGATGACCTGGCCGTTCACCGTGGCTTTGACACCTGACCCGAAGAAGCCGATGCGCTTGCTCAGGAGGTTGTAGCTGCGGGTGACGACGCCACCGGCGTTGACGTAAATCTCCGGTCCCAACGTCGCGGCTTCGCCGCCACTGGGCATGACGCCCGCGTAGATCGGATTCACGTCGGCATAGCCGGACGGAGTGGTCGTCGGGGCCACGTAGGCTTTGACGCGGATGTAGGCCGCGACTTTGCCCGTGTTCTCGAAGATGAAGTCCACCGCGCCCAGGCGCTCATTTGCTGTCTGTGCGTAGCCAGCCAGCCGGGATGCGTCTGTCCCAAACGGAACTAATGATGCTTGATTCATACGTTATGTGTTTGTTGTTTCGTTCTGGCACCCCCGGCTTGGCCTGGAGTGCTCTAACCACTCGTAACCACGCGACCCCGTTTTCAGTTGCCTAAGCGCATTGGAAGTTAATGCGCTTCGATGGGGTAGAAAATGTTTACGACGTTTTCTGGAAGATCAGAACCAGGTCGGTCTTCCAGACGAAGGTCGAGGCGAGCTTGAACCCTTCGGTGAGCTGCTTGTCGCAGGCTGCCTGGATGGCGGCGGCGAGGTCCGGCTCAGTCACCAGGTCGATGCGGAAAACTCGTGTGTTCATTTCGGGGCTTCGGGGATGTTGCGGACCTTTTGGCTGATGGCGTCAACCACGTTGCTGTTCAAGCCGCCATCCTTGTCCCTGGCGAACATGAGCGAAGCGCCGGGCTGCTGGACTGCGTTCTTGCCGACCGCCAGGCGTTGATAGACGAGACCGCCTTTGAAGATGTTCTCCATGCGAATCTCCATCATCACGTCAGGCACCGTGGCCGGGCAGTTGGTGTCGCCGGGCACGAAGGCGAACTCGTTTCGGAAATAGCCCAGGCGAGCTTCGTAGAGCTGCGTGGAGGGGTTTTCCGAGATGCTGATGCCCAGGCCCGTTTGGGTCGTGGTCACCACGGACTTGAGACCTTGGCAGCCAGTGGCAGCCAATGCCAGGGCGGCTCCGATGAGCAACATGTGCAGCTTTCTCATACCCTCTATCTACCCTTGATCTCCAGGATCGTGTTGCTGTTGGTTGGGATGCTGGCCGTCATGACGCTGGACAGGCCGACGTTCAACCGACCGGCTCCAGCGTGGACCCCCAGGGTGTTGGCTTTGACGACCGTGACCTCATTGGTGCTCTGAACCCGGAACACCCCCACGCCGAGAACCAGGTGGGTGCTCTTACCCATCGGTATGCACCCGGTGAGCGCCAGCAGGGCCAGCGGAATGAACTTCTTCATGTGCCGGACGAAATCTGATCCCCGTAGGCCAGCATGGCGTCGTCTTCCAGGACGATCCCCGCATCCTGCGGCGGATTCTGTCTTAGGTATCGCAGCATGATGTCCTGCTTGGAGCGTGGGATTGGCTCGCCGGTCTCGGTCCCGTTGGTTTCGACCGTCTGCTGGTAGTCGTAGATGGCCTCGTCGGCGCGGTTGGCCAGGGGGTGGGCGTAATACTTCTCGGTCTCCTCGACGCTTCGGAGCACGACCTTGTAGCGGTCCTCGGAGTCCGCTTTGACGCCGGAGATGAAATCGGCGAACGCCACTTGACGATAGGCCGGGAAGCCCTCCAGGGGCACCCAGGACACGTCGATCTTGTCGCCCTGGATGTCCACGATGGCCACGCGCTTGGCCTCGCCAGACTCGCCCCAGTCCTGCTGGAAGGGTGATCCGACGTAGTGAAGCTTGCTGCCGATGGTTTGGGGCCGATGGATGTGCCCAAGCAGGCCAATGTTTACAAAATCAAGCGACTCCTTGCCCAGCCCGGCTATGGAGATGCCGCCAGGGAGCTGGCACCCCGAAACCTGAAAGTGGCCCAAGAGCAGCACGGGGCGCTTGGCCCGGTGGAGCCGCAGGAAGTTCTGGACCGTGCTTTCGTCATCGTGGTAGCTGATGCACAAAATGTTTACTTTTTCGCACGGAATCAGCTCGCAGCCGTCCACAACGTGGAAATAGGCTCGAAACATCTTCCCGGCGTGGATTTTGGTGTCCCGGAGGAACTGCTCGTGGTTGCCGACCAGCTTCAAGTTCCAGCGGCCCAGGAATCGTTCCAGCCGGTCGCACATCAGGTCGATGACCGGCACGGGGACCGCCGTCCGGTCGTCGGTCGTGTCCCCCAAGTCCCAAAGCGCGTCGCACTGGTGCTCCTTGTAGATGCGCTCGATTTGGTCGAAAAACCGTTCAATGCGATAGAGTTGCAGGGATTTGGTGGGGTCACCAAAACACCGCTCGTGCCCGTCCGTGGCCTGCAAATCCGCGTAAACTAAAGCTCTCATGGAGGGAAGAACGGTTTATAGCGATGACAAATTGATCGGTAATGCGCTTAGATGCGACTGGAGGCTACTCCCAATCCGTTCTGGTAGGTGTGCGAGTTATGTTCGTGAAGCTTTATTGCTTACAGGTGAACGGTCAAGAAGTGTGTGAGGTCACGTCAGAGGTATCTCCACTGTTCTCTACCGGTCGGTCCCGTTTGCCCAAAGACTGGCTTCGACGGCTGGTATCGCAGGCGCTACGCGAGTATTTTGGTGCCCGCAATAAATTCCGCTCCGAAGACGTAGTTAGGGCGTGACCGACCGTGAATTGGCCATTTTGCTGATCGAGAAGCTGGCAGACGCGAACATCGACAAGAAGATCGCCGTCTATGTCAACCGGCTCATGCTGCGGCTTCAATCGCAGCCCGCTCTCATGGCCAACCTCGCCGACGTGACGGTCTTCAAGCCCGGCATCGAAGCCGATACTGACGACCAAGTGGAGGACGGGGTGTTCAATGAGGCGGAGGAGGAGAAAGAAACCAAAGCTCCTGCCGATGGCGTGATTGTCCAGCTTTCCTTCCGACGACTTCCCCAGGAAGTCCTGACTCCTCTCATCCGGCTAATAGCTTCTCCGCGTGAGCCTAAGCTCTTTCGGTTCGTCAAGGACGGGCAGGCCCGCACCGGCGTCCAGATCGAGGTCAGGCCGGAGGACTTTCCGGGTGAGGAGTATGACTACGCCTTCTGAGACCGCCAGGAAGATTGCGGGCACCTTCGTCGAAGATGACCCGTCTCCGAA
>Ga0316616_100000477_pt1 | contig 12838 bp, 11 predicted proteins | sample OWC_Aug_M1_C1_D1_FD_207660 | JGI IMG/M metagenome (GOLD analysis project Ga0316616, IMG submission 207660) | Wetland soil microbial communities from Old Woman Creek delta, Ohio, United States - OWC_Aug_M1_C1_D1_B | ecosystem: Environmental > Terrestrial > Soil > Wetlands | place: USA: Ohio... | reverse complement strand
AAGTGCGCGTGAGCTGTTCCAAGGGCCATCGGGCGGGACGCCATGCGTCCCGCCCACACCGTCATTCTAAGGAAGCGCTCCCCGGCCCGGGGGCGCGCTCCGCCGCCGCGGCGTGACGCGGTTGGCAGCGGGAGAGCCTTGCGGTGAAGCGCAGCGCATCGATCCCGGCATCAAGCCTCGCTCTTGGCGATCTCCCGTGAGGGCACAGCACGCCGGTTGGCGAGATAGCCGAGTCCGAGGGTGCCGCCCATCACGACGGCGTAGATCAGCCACGGCAGCATCGGATAGGCCGCGAGGTACGGCTTCACGAACGGCTCGCTGGTGATCATCTTGGCGGCGGTCCAGGCGAGCACCGCTGCGCCGATGTAGACGATCACCGGGAACCGCTCGACCCATTTCAGAATGAGGGTCGAGCCCCAGATCACGATCGGGATGCTGATCAGCAGGCCGAGGATCACGAGGAGCCAGCTTCCCTGCGCCGCGCCCGCAACCGCCAGCACGTTGTCGAGCCCCATCACGGCGTCGGCGATCACGATAGTCTTCATCGCCCCCCAGAAGCTGTCGGCCGCCTCGACCTCGTGGTCGCCCTTGCCGCCGGGCGCGACGAGCTTGTAGGCGATCCAGACGAGCAGCAGGCCCCCGGCGAGGAGCAGGCCCGGAATCTTGAGCAGCCACACGACGATCAGCGTCATCGACGTGCGCACCACAATCGCGCCGACCGTGCCCCAGATGATCGCGCGCTTCTGCAGGTGCTTCGGCACGTTGCGCGCGGCGAGCGCGATCACGATCGCGTTGTCGCCCGCGAGAACGAGGTCGATGACGATGATGGCGACGAGCGCCGACAGAAACTGAGCGGAAAAGATTTCCAAGGTGGTGGCCTCCCAGCGCGCCGATTATCGGACTTTTGCAGCGCGGCCGAGCGCGCGAGACTCGGCCGAGGCTGGCAAAGGTCTCGCCTGGTGCGCCCGAAGGACGCGACCCGCGGCGCCGGGAGCCGCCTGGCTCCGTACTGACGACGGCCGCGCGACGAGGCCCGACGGCCTCGCGAAGCTACTCCCCCTTGGAAGCGGGCGCCCGTAGATGCCGGGCGGCGCCGATTCTAACAGCGGACCTGCCCGGGCGGGTAAAGACCGCGGGCGCCCCGCGGGAGCCGGTTTGTCCATACCGCGAGGTCCGAGAAAGCGAACGCCGCGGCAATCCGCAGCGTCCGGTCCAAGCCGAGGGCGCAGCCGGCACCAGCCGACCGCGCCTCCGCGCTATTTGATCGCCTGGACCTTGTCGTAGGTCTCTTTCGGCCACGGGAAGGCCGAGCCGTCGGGCTGTTTTCCAGACTGATAAAACTTGTCCACCGCCGCCTTGAACGGCGCGCGATCGACTTTCACGACCTGCTTGCCATACTTGGTCGCGAACTCCGTCACCAGCTTCTGCTCGTTCTGGACGATCTCGTTCGTGGCCCGCTGCGCCGCCTCGCGGAAAACCTCCGCGAAGATCTTCTTGTCGGCGTCGGACAACTTGCTCCAGGTCGGCGCGCCGACAATCGTGAGCAGAGCGTCGGTCAGGTGCGCGGTCAGGTTGATGTGCGACTGCACTTCGTAGAACTTCTTCGCCTCGATGGTGGGCAGCGGGTTCTCCTGCGCGTCGACGGTCTTGTTCTGCAGGGCGAGATAGACCTCGGCGAACGCGATCGGCGTCGGGTTTGCGCCCGTGGCCCGAGGGAACAGCGTATAGAGCGGCGCGTCCGGCACGCGGATCTTGAGGTTCTTCATGTCGTCCGGCTTGGTGATCGGCTTATTCGCGGTAGTCTGCCGGTCGCCGTAGTAGGTCACCGCCAACACTTTGTTGCCGCCAGTCGCTTTCTCGTAGCCAACCGCAAGCTCCTCGAACACCGGGCCCGTCGTGAACTTCTTCCAGTGATCGAAGTCGCGGAACATGTACGGCGCGCCGCCGATGGAGATCGGCCCGTAGTTGCGCCCGGCGAAGAGCTGCCCCGTGTAGATGATGTCGACCGTCCCGAGCGTCAGACCCTGGTTGATGTCGGTCTCCTTCCCGAGCGACGACGCGGGGAAGACCTCCATCGTGTAGCGGCCGCCCGTGCGCTTGGCGATCTCGCCCGCGGCCCACACCGCCGCCGTGTGGTAGGGCTCCGAAACCTCGTAGACGTGCGCGAACTTGAGCTTCTGCTGCGCCAGCGCGACGCCCGGCGCGGCAAGGGCAGCCGCAAGCAGGGCCGCAAGGATGCGTGCCTTCATCGTTCTCCTCCTGTTGGTGATCTTCGGTGTTCTTGCCGGCCCCGCCGCGCCGGAAAGCGCACCGGGGGGAACGGTTAGAATTGCATGCTTTTCGCCGTACCGTCAATCAACGCCCGCGCACGCACCGCATGACCAGCCAGGTTTCCGCCGCCGACCGCAGGAAAGGCGTCGCGCTCATGATCGGCGCGGGGCTCGCCTGGAGCACGGGGGGCATTTTCGTCCGTAACGTGTCCCTCGCAGACCCGTGGGAGATCGTGCTCTGGCGCTCGGTGTTCATGGCCGCGTTCCTCGCCGTCGCCATCGCGGCGATGAACCGCGGCGCCGTGTGGTCGAAGGTGCGCGAGGCAGGCGGCGCCGGCGTGATCTCCGGACTCCTCCTCGCTTCCACCTTCTTCTTCTTCATCCTGTCCATCACCCGCAACACGGTCTCGAACACGCTCGCGCTGATGAGCACCGGGCCATTCTTCGTGGCGATCGCCGGACGTCTCTTCCTCGGGGAGCGCGTGCCGCTGAGGACGTGGATCGCGATCGGGGTGGCGCTCGCCGGCATCGCGGCGATGTTTCTCGAGGGCCTCCAGGGCGGCCGCACGCTCGGCAACCTGCTCGCGCTCGGCGTCCCGACGGCGTTTGCGTTGAACGTCATCGTGCTCCGGCACCATCACGCCTCGGTGGACATGGTGCCCGCTGTCATGCTCGCGGGCGTGTTCTCGATCGTGGTCGCGGCGCCGTTCGCGTGGCCACTCGAGGCCGGCGCGCGCGACATGACGGTGCTCGCGCTCATGGGCGTCATCCAGCTCGGCACGGGCTGCCTTCTGATGACCCTTGCCACCCGCTACCTGCCTGCGAGCGAGATCGGCCTCTTCGCGCTGATCGAGACGACGCTCGGGCCGGTGTGGGCGTGGCTCGGAGTCGGTGAGCGTCCCACCGACCTCGCGATCATCGGGGGGCTCGTCGTGGTCGCGGCCGTGGCGGCCAACTACCTTGCGGGCGCATGGGAGGCGCGCGCCGCCGCCCTCCCGACGGGCGGCGCCGGCGGCTCCGCGGCTAGAAGCGGCCGTCGCGCCTGAATCGGTCGCAGGCGTCGACGACCGCTGCGGCGATCCCCGGCTCCCACGCGGAGTGGCCGGCGTCGGGAACGACGACGTACTTCGCCTCCGGCCACGCGGCCGCCAGTTCGTGCGCCGAAACGATCGGGCACACCATGTCGTAGCGGCCTTGCACGATGACGCCGGGAACGCCTCGCAGCCGATCCACGCTTTCGAGCAGCGCGTTCGGCGGGAGAAAAATGCCGTTGCGGAAGTAGTGTGCCTCGATGCGGGCGAGCCCGAGTGCGACCACGTCGTCGCCGAAATGAGCGAGGGTCTCCTGCGACGGCAGCAAGGTCGAGCACGCGCCTTCGTAGAGGCTCCACGACCGCGCGGCGGGCATGTGCACGTCCGGATCGGGGTCGACGAGCCGCCTGTGATAGTGCTCGAGGAGGTCGCCGCGCTCGCCCGCGGGAAGAAAGCCGGCGAACCTGTCCCACGCCTCGGGGAACACGCTGCGCATCCCGTAGAGGAACCAATCGATCTCGCTCGGGCGGCAGAGAAAGATCCCGCGCAGCACGAGACCGAGAACGCGCGACGGGTGCGCTTCGGCATAGGCGAGCGCGAGCGTCGAGCCCCACGACCCGCCGAACACCAGCCAGCGCTCGATGCCGAGATGCTCGCGCAGCCCCTCGAGGTCTGCGACGAGATGCGGCGTGGTGTTGTCGCGCAGCTCGCCGAGCGGGCGCGAGCGCCCCGCCCCGCGCTGGTCGTACACCACGATCCGGTACGAGGACGGGTCGAAAAACCGCCGATGCTTCGGCGACGCGCCCGCCCCCGGTCCGCCATGAAGGAACACGACGGGAATCCCGTTCGGGTTGCCCGATGTCTCCCAGTACATTTCATGGACCGCATCGAGCGGCAGCATGCCGCTCGCGTACGGCTCGATCTCCGGATACAGGGGCGACACGGCCGCCGGCGCCATGTCGCTCATCGGGTCGCGTCCGGCATCAGCGCAGGTCGTACCGCGGTGCCGCTCAGGGCAGCAGCACGGTCGAACCGGTGGTCTTGCGCGATTCGAGGTCGCGATGCGCTTTCGCCGCGTCCTTCATCGGGTAGCGCTGGTCGATCTCGATCTTGACCTTGCCCGCGATAACTACGTCGAACAGGTCGCCGGAGATCGACTCGAGGTCCTCGCGCTTCGCCGTGTAGTTGAAGAGCGTCGGACGGGTCAGAAACAGCGACCCCTTCTGCGCGAGCAGCAGCGGCTCGACCGGCGGCACCTTGCCGGACGCGTTGCCGAAGTTGACGTACATGCCGAACATCGAGAGGCAGTCGAGCGATCCCTCCCAGACATCCTTGCCGACCGAGTCGTAGACGACCGGAACGCCCTTGCCGCCGGTGATCTCCTTGACCCGGTCGACGAAGTTCTCGCGCGTGTAGACGATCGTGTGGTGGCAGCCGTGCTTGCGCGCGAGCTCCGCCTTCGCATCCGAGCCGACCGTGCCGATCACGGTCACGCCGAGCGCGTTCAGCCACTGGCAGGCGATCAGCCCGACGCCGCCCGCCGCGGCATGAAAGAGCACCGTCATGCCGGGCTCGACCTTGAAGGTGCGCTTGATCAGGTATTGCACCGTCATGCCCTTGAGCATCATGGCCGCGCCGGTCTCGAATGAAATCGAGTCGGGCAGCTTGACGAGCCGATCCGCGGGCGAAAGCCGCACTTCGGAATAGGACCCCGGCGGCTGCGACGAGTACGCGACCCGGTCGCCCGGCTTGACGAGCGTCACGCCCGGCCCCACGGCTTCCACGACGCCTGCCCCCTCCATGCCGAGCGTGAGAGGCATCGGCAGCTTGTACAGCCCGCTCCGCTGGTAGACGTCGATGAAGTTGAGGCCCGCGGCGTGGTGACGCACCCGCGCCTGGCCGGGACCGGGGTCGCCGATCTCGACGTCCTCCCACTTCATCAGTTCGGGGCCGCCGTACTCGTGGATGCGGATGGCTTTGGACATCGATCGACTTCCTCTCTTAAAAGGAAATGCTTCAGTGGACGCAAAGGATGGCAAAGAAACGGCGACGGGTCGAGCCCCGCGGCGCGTCGACGCCCGAGCTCGCGCGCTCACCAAGGGATGGGCTGCCGGTCGCGGAAGAACCCGCCGTTCGGCCCGTCGTCCGCGAGCGTCGCGAGCCAGACCGCGGTGTCGGCCGCTTCCTCGACGCTCGTGGTCGCATGCGGCCCGCCCATGTCGGTCCGCACCCAGCCCGGGCACATCGAGTTCACCTTGATGTTCGTCCCACCGAGGTCGGCGGCGAGTGTCCGCGTGAAAGCGTTAAGCGCCGATTTCGACATCCGGTACGCGGGCGTTCCGACGCCCATGTCGGCAAGCTGTCCCAGCCCGGACGACATGTTCACGATCCGGCCGTAGCCGTGCAGGCGCATGAGCGGAACGAGCGCGCTCGTCACGACGACCGGCCCGAGCACATTGACGTCGAACGTGCGGCGCAGAACGTCGGGCACAATGTCGAGCGATCGCGAGCCCTTGGGATCGAGCAGCACGCCGGCGTTGTTCACCAGCACGTCGCACCGCCCGAGCGTCCGCTCGATCGACGCCGCAAGCGCCCGAGCCTGCTCCTCGCTGGTGACGTCGAGCTGGCACACCTCGATGCGATCTCCCGCGGTGCCGAGCCGTGCCCGCGCCTCGCGCCCCTTGGCGAGATCACGGCTCGCGAGCACCACCCGCAGTCCCCGCGCGGCGAGCTGCCGCACGATCTCGAAGCCGATGCCGCGGTTGCCACCCGTGACGACGGCGACGCGCTCGCTCACTGAAGGCCGCTCTGACACCTGTGCAGCCACCAGCGGGGCACGCTCGCCACGTGCAGGACTACTTGCCTTTCTTCTCGGACGAAGCCGCCGGAGCGGCGGCCTGCTGGAACATGTTCCACCAGGCTTCGGCCGCGCCCTGCATCGGATTCGGTTCGCCGGACTTGCCTGCGCCCGGTTGCATCGCCGCCATTGCGGCGAGGGTCGCCCGCTGCATCTCCATTCCCTGGATGGTCATGCGCAGGATGTTCAGGTTGAGCGTCAGCCAGTTCTCCACGCTGCGCAGATCGGCGATGCGCTTCTCGATCTCCTGCACGTTCATGGTGGGCAGCATCATCCCCGGGCCCGGCATGCCCATCGGCGCCCACATCTTGCGCATCATCTCGAAGGGGTCGCTGGCGCTCGGCTCGGTCATGGCTCGCTTCGCTGCAAGGGGGAGCGGCAAGTTTAGTGTTCGGGCCGGAGAAAGGCCAGCACGTCGTCGCCGCGTGCCATCGTGTCGCCGTAGCCCATCTCGATCAGGGCGCGGCAGAACGGTGCCTCGAAGAGGAGATAGCTGGCGAGGTTCGATCCGTTTCGGTTCATCGCGCCGATCGCGCGAAGCAGGAAGCGGACCGTCCACGGCAGCTCGCGGACGTGCCGCGCCGCGACGCGCTCGATAGGCTCGCTCGGATTCATCACCAGCACCTCCACGTGCCGGAGCGGCAACCCGGACTCGCGTCGCCGTTCCTCCGGGATCAGGCTGATGGTGCGATTGATCCGCTGCAGGCGCTCAACGTCGACCGCGAGGCTGTCGAGGAAGATCGAGTTCAGCGCGTGGCCCGCGATCTGCGCGAGCGACGGGTAGACGTTGGAGCGCACGCGCGGGGGCTCGCCGGGGCGGCGCCCGGTGCCCACGACCAGCACGCGGTCGGCGCCCAGGTGCAGGGCGGGGCTGATGGGCGCGATCTGGCGCATCGAGCCGTCGCCGAAGAACTCGCGGTGCACCTTGACGGCGGGGAAGATGAAGGGAATGGCCGCGGACGCCATCAGGATATCGAGCGTGATCGGCGTCGCTGCGCCAACGCGCTGGCTGCGCTCCCACTCGACCACCTCCGGACCACCCTGATAGAAGGAGACGCTTTGACCGGAGGAGTAGCCCGACGCGGTGATGGAAACGGCGTAAAGCGCGCCCGAGTCGATGTTCTCCTGGATCCGGTCGAGATCCAGCGTTCGCGCCACGAGCTCGCGTAGCGGGGCGTTATCGAGCAGCGATTCGGGGTTGCTACGGTAGAGAAGCGTCAGCGCGCCGAGCCAGCGCGCCCCGCGACCCAGGATCGCCGGGACATCGGTCCGGTAAACGCGGTCCGCGCGGAAGCTCTCCCAGACTCCGATCAGGTTGTCGACAGCAGCGGAGAAATCATCCGCGCGGCTCGCGAGCGCCGCCGCATTGATCGCGCCTGCCGACGTTCCGCAAAGGATCGGGAACGGGTTGCGCCCGGGGCTGCCGAGCAGCTCGCGAATCGCCTTGAGCACGCCGACCTGATACGCCGCCCGCGCGCCCCCGCCCGTGAGGATGAGACCCGCCCGCTGCCCTCGCATCTGCCTCGTCGCCGCGCTCGTTCGATGCCGGGCGTCGCGTCGAAGCGTGCCCGCATGCGGCGATTATGCCGCCGCGGCCCCGCTCAACGCGCCGCCGCTGCCTTGCGGCGCGCGGCACTTGCGTCCATGACCGTGAGCGCGGTCATGTTGACGAGGCGCCGCACCGTCGCAGACGGGGTGAGGATGTGCACGGGCTTCGCCGCGCCGAGCAGGATCGGGCCGATCGTGACGCCGTCGCCCGCCGCGGTCTTGAGCAGGTTGAACGAGATGTTGGCCGCATCGAGGGTCGGCATCAGCAGCAGGTTCGCCTCGCCCTTGAGCCGCGAATTCGGAAAGATCGGCATGCGCACCTCTTCCGAGATCGCCGCGTCGCCGTGCATCTCGCCCTCCACCTCGAGATCCGGCGCATGCTGCTCGATCAGCGCGAGCGCCTGGCGCATCTTGACCGCCGTCGGGGTGTCGTTGGAGCCGAACGACGAGTGCGAGACGAGCGCCGCCTTGGGCGTGATGCCGAACTGCCGGATCTTGTCGGCGGCGAGCGCCGCCATCTCTGCGATCTGGTCAGCGGTCGGGTCGTAGTGAACGTACGTGTCGCCGATGAAGACCGTGCGCTTCGGGAGCATGACGACGTTGAGCGCGTAGTAATTGCGCACGCCCGGCATCCGGCCGATCACCTGGTCGACGTAGTTGAGATGCAGGTGGTGCGTGCCGAACGTGCCGCAGATCAGCCCGTCGGCCTCGCCGAAGTGGATCATCATCGAGCCGATGAGGGTCGCGCGCCGGCGCATCTCGATCTTCGCGTACTGGGGCGAGACGCCGCGGCGCTGCGCGAGGCGGAAGTACTCCTCGTGGTACTGGCGATAGCGCGGGTCCGACTGGAGGTTGACCAGCTCGAAGTCCGCGCCGGGCCGGATGCGCAGCCCGTAGCGCTCGATGCGACGCTCGATCACATCGGGGCGGCCGATGATGATGGGCCTGGCGAGCCCTTCGTCGACGACGACCTGCACGGCACGCAGGACGCGCTCGTCTTCGCCCTCCGCATAGACGATGCGCATCGACGGCGCCGCTTTCGCCGCGCTGAAGATCGGCTTCATGATGAGGCCGGACGTGTAGACGAACTGCGACAGCGTGTCGCGATAGGCGTCCATGTCGGCGATCGGCCGCGTCGCGACGCCCGACGTCATCGCCGCCTCCGCCACGGCGGGCGCGATGGTCGAGATGAGTCGCGGATCGAACGGCTTCGGGATGAGGTACTCGGGTCCGAACTTGAGGTCGGGCTGGCCGTACGCGGCCGTGACGACCTCCGACTGTTCCGCCTGCGCGAGGTCGGCGATGGCGCGCACTGCGGCGAGCTTCATCGGCTCGTTGATGGTGGTCGCTCCCACGTCGAGCGCGCCGCGGAAGATGAACGGAAAGCACAGGACGTTGTTCACCTGGTTCGGGTAGTCCGAGCGTCCCGTGGCGATGATCGCGTCCGGGCGAGCCGCCTTGGCGAGGTCCGGCATGATCTCGGGCACCGGGTTCGCGAGCGCGAGAATCAGCGGCTTCGGCGCCATGCCCTTGAGCATCTCGGGCTTCAGCACGCCGCCGGCCGAGAGACCGAGGAAGACATCGGCACCGTCGATGACCTCAGCCAGCTTGCGCGCGTCCGTCTTGCGTGCGTAGCGCGCCTTGTTCGGGTCCATCTCCTCCTTGCGACCCTCGTAGACGACGCCGGCGATGTCCGTCACCCAGACGTTGTGCATCGGCAGGCCCATCGATACGAGCAGATCGAGGCACGACAGCGCCGCGGCGCCCGCGCCGGAGGCGACGAGCTTCACGCTCTGGAGGTCCTTGCCGACGACGCGCAGGCCGTTGAGGATGGCCGCGCCGACGATGATGGCCGTGCCGTGCTGGTCGTCGTGGAACACCGGGATCTTCAGCCGCTCGCGGAGCTTCCTTTCGACGTAGAAACACTCGGGCGCCTTGATGTCCTCGAGATTGATTCCGCCGAACGTGGGCTCGAGGGCGGCGATGATCTCCACGAGCCGGTCCGGATCGCGCTCCGCGATCTCGATGTCGAAACAATCGATGCCGGCGAACTTCTTGAACAGGACGCCCTTGCCTTCCATCACCGGCTTCGCGGCGAGCGGGCCGATTGCGCCGAGGCCGAGCACCGCGGTCCCGTTCGTCACCACGCCGATCAGGTTGGCGCGCGAGGTCAGGTTCCGGGCTTCGGCCGGATCGCGCACGATCTCTTCGCACGCTGCCGCCACGCCCGGCGAGTAGGCGAGCGCAAGGTCGCGCTGGTTGATGAGCCCCTTGGTCGCGGCAATCGCGATCTTCCCGGGGCGCGGATACCGGTGATAGTCGAGGGCCGCCTTGCGGAGCGCTTCATCCATGGCAAATTCCGTGATGTGAAATGTGTTCTCGCATGACGCAAGTATAGTGCATACGCTTTCGGCGGCGCCTCGTGACGCGACGCGCAGGAGCCGGTGCCTATAATGAACTCAAACCCGCGCCGTCGTGCTCCGCCGGCGGCGCGCTCCCGTCACGGCTGCGATGATCCGCCCCGCTGTTACCGACGCCCTCCTGCTCGTCGACCTGCAGAACGACTTCATGCCCGGCGGTGCGCTCGCCGTCGCCGGCGGCGAGGAGGTGGTGCCGATCGCGAATCGGGTTGCGCGGGCCTTCGCGAACGTGATCCTCACGCAGGATTGGCATCCGTCGGGACACATCTCTTTCGCGTCGGCCCACGTGGGGCGTGCGCCGTTCGAGACGGCCAGACTCGGCTACGGGGACCAGGTTCTCTGGCCGGATCATTGCGTGCAGCAAAGCGTCGGCGCAGCGTTCCATCGCGAGCTCGACGTGCCGCACGCGCAGCTCGTCGTGCGCAAGGGCTATCACGCCCATACCGACAGCTACTCGGCGTTCGTCGAGGCGGATCGGCGCACCCGGACCGGGCTCGCGGGCTATCTGCGAGAGCGCGGCGTCGGCCGGGTGTTCCTGCTCGGACTCGCGACCGACTTCTGCGTGGCGTGGTCCGCGATCGATGCGCGCGCTGCGGGCTTCGACGTGGTCGTAATCGAAGACGGGTGCCGCGCCATCGATACGCAAGACTCGCTTGCGGCGGCGTGGCAGCAGATGGCAGCCGCCGGCGTGGAACGGGCTTGGTCGACGGCGTTCTAGAGATACCGCGCGCGTGGATGCGTGGCGTGCGTCCGTGCCGCGCGTCGGCGCGGCGCGCCGAACTCAGCGCTCGCGGCCGGCTTCATGCAGCGTGCGCTGCACCGGGGAGAGGATGTACTCGAGCACCGTGCGGGTGCCGAGATTGATCTCCGCGGTGACGGCCATGCCCGGGGACAACGGATAGCGCTTGCCGTCGGCCTCGAGGTACGGCGCCTTCACGGAAACGAGCGTCCGGTAGCCCGCGCCCGCGCCGCTCTCGCCTCCCCTGGCCGACCGGCTCTCGCCGACTTCGCTCGCGTCGGGACTCACGCGCTTCACCTCGCCGGCGACCATGCCGTACTTCTGGAAGGGATAGGTCGCGAGCTTCAGCTTGACCGGCTGCTTCGGCGCGACGAAGCCCGCGTCGTCGTGGGTCACCCAGACTTCCGCCTGCATCGGATCGTTTACGGGAACGAGCGTCATCACGACCGTACCGGGCGACAGCACGCTGCCGACGGTGTGCGTCGCCAGGTCTTTCACGATCCCGTCCTGCGGCGCCTTCAGCTCGAGCAGCTCGCGGCGCGTCGACTGCTTGTCCGCGTCCTGCTCGAGGCGCGCGTACTGCGCTTCGACGTCGACGCGCTCGTTCTGCAGCTCGCGGCGGTAGTTCGACGAGAGCTGCGCGATGCGCTTGTGCGCCTGCTCGATCGTGGCGCGCAGCGAAGCGATCGTGAACTCCTGCGCCTTGAGGTCCTGCTCCTTCTCGATGCGGTCGCGGCTTTTCTCCAGCACCATGAGCCGCCCGGCGTAGCCCTCTTTAGACAGCTTGTCGAACGCCTCTTCCTGCTCCCGGTAGAGCGGCAGCATCTTCGCGAGCTTCTGCTGCACCTCCGCGGCGCCCTTGAGATCCTGCTCCGCCTTGGCGAGCACGGATTGCTCGGTGGCGACCGCGTCGAGATAGGCCTGGCGCCGCGCCCGGTACTGCGCGTCCACCTGGGCGAAGAGCTCGGGCGGATCGTCCTTGCGCGCAACAAGCGGCTTGCCCGCCAGCTCGGCGTCGATCCGGCGCAGAGTCAGGCTGCGAAGCGCGAGCTCGTTGCGCAGCGTGCGGATATCGGCCTCGGAGAGCCGCGCATCCATGCGCACGAGCACCTGCCCCGCCCGCACCGCGTCGCCCTCGCGCACTAGGAGCTCCTTCACGATGCCCTGCTCGGCCGGCTGCACGATCTGCAGATAGCTCTGCGGCACGATTCGTCCCTGCGCGACCGCGATAATGTCCAGGCGCCCGACGGCGGCCCAGAGGAATGCGATCGCGCAGAGCGCGAGCAGGATCCATAGGACGAGCCGCGGTAACGGCGACGGCGGCGCGTCCTGCAGCTTCAGGATGCCCGGCGCGAAGTCGAGCCGGTCGGCCTGCAGCCCGCGAAGTCGCTCCACGGCGTTCATCGCCTCACTCTCCGCCCCGCCGGACGACTCGCGGAGCCGGTTGCGCGCCGGCGGCTCCGAGCCGCACGATCTCGTCCACCTGCAACGCCCGCGGCAGTTGATGGGCGATGAAGAGCATCGTGACCCGGCCGCGAAGCTGGTTCACGGTCCGCGCGAACTGCTCGGCGGTGTCGCCGTCGAGGTTCGACGTGGCCTCGTCGAAAATGAGGATGCGCGGGCGCTTGAGGAGCGCCCGCGCGATGGCGAGCCGTTGCCGCTGCCCGCCGGAGAGGCCGATGCCGTGCTCGCCGATCGCGGTCTGGTAGCCGTCCGGAAGCCGCTCGATCACGTCGTGGATCTCGGCCATGCGGCATGCCTGGACCACCTGCTGGAACGAGGCGTGCGGGTTGGCGAGGATGAGATTGTCGTAGATCGTCCCGGAGAACAGCACCGTCTCCTGCGGCACGACGCCGAAGTAAGCGCGCAGTTCGTTCGCCGCGAGATTGCGCGCGTCGCGCCCGTTAAGCCGTATCTGGCCGTCCGTGGGCAGGTAGAACCCCTGCAGCAGCTTCGCGAGCGTGCTCTTGCCG
>Ga0316616_100000476_pt1 | contig 12839 bp, 11 predicted proteins | sample OWC_Aug_M1_C1_D1_FD_207660 | JGI IMG/M metagenome (GOLD analysis project Ga0316616, IMG submission 207660) | Wetland soil microbial communities from Old Woman Creek delta, Ohio, United States - OWC_Aug_M1_C1_D1_B | ecosystem: Environmental > Terrestrial > Soil > Wetlands | place: USA: Ohio... | reverse complement strand
ACTTCCCCCTCCCGCGCCTCCGCCAGCGCGCGGAGCAGCGTGAGGTAGTCCCCCGGAAAGCAGCGAACGGTGCGGGCCACGCCGATCAGACGCGCGGTCGGCGTCATCGGTTTGATGGCGGACGCCATCGTCCCGAGCCGACCCAGGGCGTCCGACAGGACGGCCGTCGGAATGCGAGCGATGCGGCTTAACGGATCACGCACGAATGCACCGCCGAGGCCGCGCGCCGGCGCCTCATGGAAGGAGAGCAATCACGCGCACCGGAGCCGAGGCCGCCTCCAGTCGGAGGGGAGCGATGATCAACTTGGCACCCTTGACCGGCAGCCGGTCCAGATTGGCCAAATTCTCGAGCCGCCAAACACCGGATGGCACGACCAGCAATCCCGGGTCCCCCGGTGCCGCACCGCCGGGCAGGTAGGCGTCTAATCCCAGACCGCGGACCTGGCGTTCCTCGAGGAACACCAGAGCGGCCGCCGAAAACCCCGGCACCCGCGAAATACCCTGCGGGTCGTGGTTGGCGTACCGGACGGCATCCGACCAGCGCTGCGCCCACCCGGTTCGCAACAGCACCGCGCTCTGTTTTGGGATGCGGCCGTTCCTCCGCTCCCACGCGCGCAGGTCCTCTGCGGTCGCCTGATAGTCCGCCACCTGGAGAACCTGCTGCGCGACATCCACGACCACAACCGGAACCAGAAGCTCCCGGAAGGGAATCTGCGCCACTGTGCGTTTGCCCTGTCGGGGCGCTCCCGGCGCATGCAGCCTGGTCTCGAAATTCCTCTCGGCGGCGGCGCGCCCGGTCTGGTCCTGTCGGTTCCCCTCGCCAGAGGCCTCCCGCTGTCGCTCGGGGCCACTCGAGCCGCTCTCTACGGGGTGGGTCAGGTCCACGATCGCGGACTTCCCCAGCATCGCCCGCTCCAGCGCCCCCGCCTCCACCGGGCTGACAGGCAAGGGCAGTAGCGCAGCAGCCACGGCTAGGGCCCCTAACCGCGCACACCACCGTTGCGGTCCGCGGATCCGTCGCGCCATAAACAGAATGCCAGGACCGAATCCTGACGCGCTCCTTTCTGGGAGTCTCCTGCCGGTTTTCAGACATCACGAAGGGTCAAAGGCACCATAGCATAGGCCCAAATAGCTGTCAACGCAGAGCCGGAGCGCGCGCCGACGGAAAAACGTGCGGCGACTGTCTTCCAGCGGTCGGGCTCGCCGTGAGCCGCCTGAAGGTCGCCCGGGCCAAAGACTGTCAGTTCCGACCGGACGCTGTCGCCGCGCCCACGGCGATTGACGTGACGCCGCATCTCGGTTACCCTGGAATTCGGGGTCCGGAAAGGAGGCCGCATCATGACACCAGAGGAAACCCAGGGGACCGACAAGCGCTTTTGCCCCTACTGCTTCATGCAGCAATTCGAGGTCACGGAGACGTCGGTGGGCAGCGTCTATTGCGAGGTGTGCGGCCTCGACGTCGCGATCAAGGATCTGGTGGGTCTGTGAGCCGTGTGCGCTTGGCAGGGCAACTGCTCCTGGCGTGTCTCGTCTGCCTGCTGCCGGCGTCGGCCTTCGCCGACAGCCTGCCCGAAATGGGCTGGCTCGGCATCTCGATCGCCGAGGTGGGCGAGGAGTTGGCGGACCGGCTGGCGTCGGCCTTTGGGCCGGCGACAGGCAACGGCGTGCAGGTCGTCGAGGTCCTCAAGGGCGGCCCGGCCGAGTCGGCCCGCCTCGCGCGAGGCGACGTCATCGTCCAGGTGGATACCCAGCCCATCTGGGATGTCCGGCAACTTCAGCGATTGATTCGATCCAGGCCCATCGGCGGCAGGCTGTCGCTGACCGTCTTGCGAGACGCCGCCCGCCTCACGCTGCCCGTCGTGGTCGGCCCCATGCCGCTCCCGGCGCGGGCTCAGCTCGCCGGCGAACGGTTCGGATTTTCGGTTCGCGAGCTCAGCGACGAAACCGTCGGGCAGCCGCCCGCCGCCACGAGGATCGTGATCGCCTTCGTGGAGACGGATTCGCCTGCCGCGCGGGCCGGCCTCCGGCCGCTGGACGCCATCCTCACGCTCAATGACCAGCCGGTGCGCGACCTGGAAGGATTCGCGCACGCTCTCGCACGCTCGCAGCGCGCCGTCAGGCTGCTGCTGGAGCGGCGCGGCGCACCCGCACCCATCGCCGCCACCGTGGAACTCCCCGGATAGCCACCCGCGCGCCTTGGCGTGTTCTGCATCGGCTGAATCTATTTGTCTCATCGGCTATACTGTGATATCCGTGACACGAAAAGAGACTTTCCGGCACACCGAGTGCCGGCGAGAAGACCCTGTGCGAGGACACGAATGGAGATCCCCATGAGCACGATCGACACCCCACCGGCGGCCGGCGGCTCCCCCCTCAAGCTGACGGAGTATGCCGCCTGCGCCGGCTGAGCGTCCAAACTGGGTCCGGCGGACCTACACGACATCTTGCAACACCTCGACACGCACCGGCACCCCGACCTTCTGGTGGGGTTGGATCGGAGCGATGACGCCGCCGTGTACCGGCTCAACGACCAGCAGGCGATCATCCAGACCGTGGACTTCTTCCCGCCCATCGTGGACGACCCATACGTCTACGGGCTGGTGGCCGCCGCCAACTCGATGAGCGACGTCTACGCCATGGGGGGCCGAGTGCTGCTGGCGCTGAATGTGGCTGGCTTCCCCAAGGAATTCCCCCACGAGGCAATCGCGCGGATCTTCCAGGGCGGCGCCGACAAGGTGGCGGAAGCAGGCGCGGTCATCGCCGGCGGGCACACGGTGGTGGACCGGGAGCCCAAGTACGGCCTGGCCGTGACCGGCCTGGTCCATCCGGATCGCGTGATGATCAAAGGCGGGCTTCGCCCTGGCCACAAGCTGTTTCTCAGCAAGCCGCTGGGGACCGGCGTCATCGCGACCGCCGGCAAGGGGGCGTGCGTCACATCGGTCCACATGGACGCAGCCATCCAGAGCATGACCCGCCTGAACCGGGGCGCCGCGGAGGTCCTGTCGGATTTGGAGATCCGCGGTTGCACCGACATCACCGGCTTCGGTTTCCTCGGCCATGGGAGCGAGATGATCCGGGCCAGTGCGTGCGGATTCCGCGTCCGCGCCGAGGCGGTCCCGCTCCTTGCGGGGGCGGTGCAATACGCCGAACAGGGCCTGTTCGCCGGCGGGCTCGGCCGGAACCGGAAGTTCCTGACCAGCCTGGCCGGGCGGGGGGAGCTGGCGTTGCGGATTGCTCCCACGGTACCCGCCGTCCTGGTGGACCTGCTTTTCGACTCCGAGACCTCGGGCGGCCTCCTGTTCTCCGCCCCGGCGGAGGTGGCCCCAGACCTCGTCGGGCGCTTCGCTGCGAAGGGCGAGGCCGTCTGGGAAATCGGCGAAGTCATCCCTGAGGTCGCCATCGAGCTCGTTTAACAGGCTGCTCAAAAAGGTCCATCTGCGGCGTTGTCGTCCTCGCGTGACGCTGCGACGTATTGATCCAGTACCTCTCGCGTCCCGCATCGGGCGCCGTCTTGCATCTGGACCTTTTTGAGCAGCCTGAGGGAAGGCGCGTGTGTGCTAACGGGCCGATTAAAGCCCGCGAAGGGGAAAACATGGCGCAGCCGGTTCGAGGGCGTGTCCTAGTGTTGGGAAGCGAGGGAATGGGACGCGGGGATGACGAGCTCGGAAGAACGATCCTTGCGAATTTCCTGAAGTCCCTTGTGGCGAACCCCCTCCGCCCCGACAAGATCGTGTGCTGGAATGCCGGCGTCAAGCTCCTCGCCGCCGATTCGCCGACGGTGGGTGTCCTCCAGGACCTGGAGGGGATCGGGGTCGAGATCCTCGTCTGCAAGACCTGCGTCGAGCATTTCGGGCTGCAAGGGTCCCTCCGGGCGGGAGAAGTCGCGACCATGCCCATCATCAGCGACCTCTTACTGCGAAGCGACGTCCTGACCGTCTAGCCCCATCACCTTCCTTCCGTCCTCACCGCGACGCCATCGGTCTACGTCCACAGATCAAGAAACAGATCCCCGTAACGTCGCCTCTTACGGGAAATACGCCCGGGAAGACCAGTTGCGGCGGCGGGGTAACGGGAGAAGGTGAGCCGGGACAGAGACTTCGCAGACCATAGGTCCAAATGCAGGGCGAGGGCCCCTGCCCCGAAAGCCGGGGCAGGGGGCGCCGGAGGGGCGGAACGACTATGCTTTGAAGAAGAACGTCGCCGGGTGCGACGTGTTGGGCGTTCGGGCGTGCTGCGCGTTGGTCTGGCGCGCCGGGATATTGCCCATATTATTCTTGACGACCCGTAGGCCCATCCATGCCGGGGACAACCCGATTGTCCCGATGGACCAGCACTCCTCGCAGATGATCTTCCAAATCTCCTGTGCGATCTTGGCCCGCTCGGCTTCCTTTTTTCCGGAGGCAGAGCGCAGCAGTTCCATAGCGCGGAGCATCTCCGAGTTGGTCGGCTTCTTGCCCTGCTGGCCGTTGGTAACGTACCAGCGCGCGAATGGCATACCCAGCGGGCAGTCCGCCGGATCCACAGGCAAGACGTAGCGGGGGTACAGGTAGAGGTTCTCCGAGCCCCCCACCGTCCAAAAATAGATATGGTGCTCCGAATTCGCGCTCCGGGTGATGGCGAGGTTGCGCTCGGTTTCCTTCACGTCGATGTCGATGCCGAGCTTCTTCCACTGCTGCTTGATCATCTCCGCACATTGTGTGAACGGAATGAATTGCGCGCCCAGCGTTGTCACTTCAACGCGGAGCCGCCCCTTGCCGTCGGTGCGGAACCGGAAGCCTTCGCTGTCCTTCTTGGTCAATCCGACCTTGTCGAGCAGTTCGTTGGCCTGCTTGACATCCAGGGTCGCCCATTTCTTCCGATACTCCTTCCCCGGGCTCGTCGGGGCATCGTCGGGCGGGGCACACGAGCCCGGTGTCCCCAGGCCCAGCCAGAATGCCTCGTTCAACTGGTCGCGGTCGATGCCCAATGAGAGCGCGCGCCGGAAGTCCCGGGTATTGAGCCACTTGGCAATCTCCGGATCGCCGTCATACGCGGTGTTGACAAGCAGCGCCGCATCCCCGCCACTCTGCGCGGTGTCGAGGTGAATGCTGTAATTGCCTTTTTTTTGGTTCTCGATCAGGACGGGCAGCTTGGGCAAACTGATGTGCCGCTCCTGCAGGTCGTACTCACCGCTGATCGCTCGCAGGTTCAGGACCTCGAGGTTCTCGGCCAGGTTCATGACGATCCGGTCGATGTACGGGAGCTGGTTGCCCGCCGTATCCACCGCCCAGTAGTACGGGTTGCGCTCCAACGTCCAGGTGGGGGTATTGATCGGGGTCGCCGTCTTCCAGGGGCCGAGCGTCGGCAACTCGGGGTTGAGTGCCCAGTTGGTCCGGTTGCGGATATAGCTCACCCAGCTGTCGAAGCCGGCGACCTTGGCCTTGCGCGTCACCTCGTCCTCCGAGGAGAACTTGGGGAGGAACTGCTTGAGGTAGTGGGCCGGGGCATATCCTCCCATGAAACTCGCGCGTGCCATTCCCGTTGCTTGTCCACCGCCGATGAGCGTGTCACCCGCCAGAATCTCCACGAACAAGAAATACGGTTCGGGGAACTCGAAGACCACGGTGTAGTCGTCGCGCTTGGAAACCCGGGCGGGCTTGCCGTTCACGAGCAATTCCGGAATCGGGGTCGGCACTAAAGCCCTGTTCTGGTAAAACTCCTCGACCCAGAAGAGGATGTCGTCGGCCGTGAAGGGCTTCCCGTCCGACCACTTCAGGCCCTTCCGCAGAAAGAGGATGCAGATCTTGCCGTCGTCGCTGAGCCGCCAGGCCTTCGCGAGAGACGGGGCCACCTTGTTACCCGTGTAGTCCCACATCAGGAACTTGTCCGTCGAACAGATCCGGTTCCCGTTCTCGGTGTCCGCGGGCCCGGTGAAGCCGCGGCGCCAGCGCCCGCCGTATTTGCCGATCTCCTTCAGGGGCTTGACGACCATGCAGTCGCCCGGCTCTGGGAGCCGCTGCTCCACCGGCGGGAGCTTCCCCGCCTTGACCAGCTCGGCCAGCATGGGGGCCTCTTTGACGGCCTTGGGATACTTGGCTGTGTCCCGGATGATCTCCGGCCCCTCCAGTTTGCCGATGTACTGGGCGCCGATCTTGGCCTCGCCGGCCCACGCCATCGGCGGCAGCGCATTCGCCAAAACGAAGGCACCGGAGGTGAGCGCCGCTTGCTCCAGAAACTGACGCCGGGTGAAGCCCGTCCGCTGTCGAGACATGGGTCGGTCCTCCTTGCGCGAGGCGGGAATTCGTCCGCCGTTTCCCGTATGAAGAATGCATCGAAGCTGTCGCGACACTATGCCCGTTCCCGTCGGAGCGTCAACAACAATCGCGGCACGTCCGGTTATGCAGAACAGGCGGAAACGAACGTAGTATTATCTGTCGAATCTCCGTCGCGACACCACCCGGGGATCTCGGCCTGCCACCGGGCTGCTTGGACGGCGCCACGCCGGGCGGCGGTGAAGATGTTCCCGCGAGTCTGCCCGAGGGCGCGGGCGAGGTCGCTGGCGACCGGCTCGCGGGCCTCGCGCAGGCCGGCCGCGACGAACTCCCCGGTTCCCAGGATCCGCGCATCGGCCTGGACGGGCGCGCCCAGACACCCCGATCAGTGTGGGGCCTGCGAGCACTCGACCTTCATCCGGTGGCAGACCTGGAGGATCTTTTCGACGACGAACGAGGTCCCGTCCGGTTTTCCAGCGGTCCCCGCTACGAGGATCTGTGAGAGGGTATCATCGAGGCGGCTGACTTTCATGGACGCCGAATGCCTCCCCGCGGCAAATGCGATTGCCCGCCCGGGGGCGTCCCGAGAAAGGACGCGCACATCCGGGTTCTCTCCGAGCAACTGGACGGCCACGGCATATACTTTGTCGGCATCCGCCTCGAGCAGGACCGTGGCCGCGTTCACGGTGCCCGGCTGGCCCGCAGTCTGAAGCTCCCCGGCGACGCTGTTGATCACCTGCAGGGCTTTCCGGGCGACGAAGACCCATTGCGCGTCTGCCAAGCCGAAGGAAAGGGACACCAGGACGGCCGCGTGCAGCAGGATTCGTGTGATCTGTCGGTGTTGCAGATGCATGGGAGGCCTCCGTGGGTAGAGTCCGCCGCTGACGGGCGATGCGAGAGGGGGCGCAGACAGCCGAAGCCGCATACCGAATCGGACGCCACCGGACGGCGTTTCCCTGCCAACGATCATCTCGCGGGAAGTCTCGGGGACTTGACAGCCGTCCGGTGGCGTTGGTTACCGCTCGTATCCCACGCCTCCGTAGAGTCGCGGTGACGCGTCTTCGCCAGATCGAGAGGTGGTCGCTCGGATCCGAATCGTCCTCTTCGGCGCCATCGCTTCTCGACCCCGGTGATCATTTCAGGGCTTCACCACCGCCAGCGCAATGGCTTCAGTCACGCGGATGACGACCTGGTCGCCGACCTTGATCTCGTTGAACCGCTCCACCGCATCGCCCACCTTGAAGATGCGGATATTCCCCAACGGCCCCTTCAGCGCGATGGCGCGCGTCTGGTAGTCAATCGCCTCGACGTTCGCCGTGATCTCGACCGTGTCGGCAACGACCCCGCCCGGCTTCTGTCCCTTCGGCGCCAATTCGACAGCCTTGGCCTCCGTCGCTTGGGGCGCGGCATCCGCTTTCCGCACGTAGATGGCCAATTCCTCCGCGTACCGAACCTTCACGGTGTCGCCGACCTTGACCTGATCCAGGTTGCGGGCGTTCTTCGCATTCACGGTAGCCACCCGGCCGTTCGGGCCTTCGAGCGTCACGGTGCGCTTGGCGGTATCCACCGCGGTGACCTTCCCGGACCACTCGACGACATCGACCACCATCGCACCGGGCTTGGACTTCGGCGCACTGCCCTTCTGCTGGGCCATCGCCCACGTCGCCAGTCCCGCCACCAACATGATCGCTGCCACGACCGCTCCACATCGCTTCATCGCTGCCGACCTCCTTCCATTGCCCCGCGTTGCGATAGCGTGTTGCCGGCTCGTACGCCCGTTCCCACTCTTCTTCGCGGCCAAGCGGCGCTACGGACGACCGACGCCCCGAATCCATCATGCGCGTCTCAGATCCGCCGCAATTGCCGTTCCGCGTCACCTTATACCACAGGTCGCCCTTGAGGAGCAGCCCGATACCGGCGGGCAATGCAATGGTCTCGGGTCGTCTGTTGCCCCGGGGCTTCCCGTCAATGTGCGCACCGCATCGACCGATTCGAGATTGCACCTCAGAACCGCGCCGCGCCGTACAGCGCAACCACATGGTAGTAGTTCGCCGAAAAATCGCCTTGCACCGTCCCGGCCAGCGGACCGCGGGATTGATCGATGCTGGCGCTGCCCCCGTCGATGAGCGTGTAGGCCAGACCAAACGTAAACCGGGCATTGGGCTCGTAGATCACCCCCGCCGAATATCGGAGCTGCCCGCCCAGCGGCATCGCCACCGTCCGGTCGGCCGCACCGGCGGGGGAACTGTCGTAGGCAAAGCCCGCCGTGGCGCGCCAAAGGGGATGGAAGCGGTAATGCGCTCCCACGGCAATGTGGAAGGTGTCGTCGTAGTTGGCATTCGCGGTGGTGTTCACCGTCGCATCCGTGACGGTACTGGTGACGCGCACCCCCGTGTAGCCGAACTGGGTCCAGTTCTGCCATCCGAGGTTGCCCATCACCGCCCAGTTCTCGGTGACTTGCGAGTAGACGCTGAACATGACGGCCTGGGGAATGGTCATCTTGATCCGCAGCTCACCCGTGGTTGCGGCCATCACCTGATTGATGGGACTGATGGCGTTCGAGAATTGTGGGGTATCCTTGAACTCGTGCTCGATCGGAGACATGTAGGTCAGCCCGAAGCGGGTGCCCTTCCACGGTTCGACGAGGATCCCCGCGCCGCCCCCGATACCAAACGAACCGCCCTTGTACTCCACTTGGCCGTCGTCGCCAAAGATCGTGTTGTTGAGCGCAACCGTGTTCGTGAGATAGGCGGATTGCAGGGTCAACGCTGCCCCGATCGACAGCCAGTCGGTCACGCGATAGGAAAGAGTCGGCGCGATGTTGGCGGTCAGGAACGCGCTCTGCTGGACATAGTAGCGGCCGACCCAGTCATCTTCGTATTTCACCCCGAGGCCCATGTACGACCCCATCGAGACCCCGACCCGCCAGTCCTTGCCCAGCGGATGCACGTAGAAGAGGCTCGCCGCCGGCGTCACGAGGCCGCCACTTCCGTCCGGCCCTCGCGGGTTGATGTTCGCCGTCCCGGGGCCGGGCTGGAATTTCACATCCCCGATGATGGGTTGGATTCCGAGCATGAGCTCCGGCTTCTCCAATCTTGACATGCCAGCCGGGTTGCTGGTCGCAGTGGACGCATCGTCGGCTCGGGCCGCCACGCCGGCGTTTGCCGTGCCGACCTCGGGCGTCGCGCGCTCATACAGCCAGAGGCCCCCCGCCCAGGCCGCCGAGGTGACGCCCTGCACGAGCACGGCAGTGATCAGCAGCATGCGCACTGCCCCAATCGATCCGCGTCGCTTCATGGCGCCCGCTCCTCTCTCGCATTGGATTTTCTTCACCATTCGGCTTGCGTTCGGCGATTGCAGGAATTCAACCCGACAAGGATACTGCCTTACCCAGTCTTACCCGCCTGCCCTACCCCCGCTGGATCACCAGCGGCCCCTTGACCGCCTCCATCACGTGGCTGACCGGCAGGCCGCGCTCCAGCAAGGTGGTCATGGCCCGGAGGTACTTCCGGATGTGCAGGAAGAACTTCTTGTACCCAGCGCACAGGTAATGCAGCCCCGGCTCTCCCGAGGGTGTTTTCGTGAAGCGATGCTTCGGGCAGCCGCCCCAGCAGGCCTGGAGGACGGGGCACTCCCGGCAGTAGGTGGGTAACATGGTTTCCTTGTGCGGGCCGAAGCCGGCCGTGACGGACGCCTCGACCATGTGGGCGAGATCGTCGCACAGGATATTGCCCAGCCGGTACTCGGGATAGACGTAGTGGTCACAGGCGAAGACGCTCCCGTCGTGTTCCAGCGCCACCGCCCGGCCGCACTGTCGGGCAAAGGTGCAGACCGGGGACGGATTCCCGATCCAGGCATTGAGGGCCCATTCGAAGTTCATGACGAAGACCTTGCCCACATCGTGGCGGACCCAGTCTTCGTAAATCGCGATCAGGAAGTCGCCGTACGCTTCCGGCTCCACCGTCCAGGGGGTGACCTGAGTGTTGGGCTCCTCCCCATCCAGTTTCGCCGGCGGCGCCAGCCACAGCCCCTGCGCCTGCGCTTGACCATCGGGCACGCGTTCGATGATGGGGGTGAACTGAATGAACTCCACCCCCTCCGCCTTGAAGAACCGATACACGTCGAGCGGCCGATTCGCCGTCTCCTTGCCCGCGCAGGCCAGGATGTTGTACTCCACCCCGTGCGCCTGGAGGAGCTTGAGGCCCCGCCTCACGCTGTCAAAGGTGCTCTGCCCCTGGCGGCCTTTCCGGTAGCGATCGTGAATGTCCTTGGGCCCGTCCAGGCTGAGGCCGATGAAGAAATTGTGCGCCTTGAAGAAGGCGCACCACTCGTCGGTGAGGCGCCCCCCGTTGGTCTGCAGGGCGTTCCGGATCGCCTTCTGGCCCCGGAACGGCTCTTGAAGTTCGACAGCTTTGCGGAAGAAGTCGAGGCCGAGCAGCGTCGGCTCGCCCCCGTGCCAGACGCACTCGACGACCGGTGTCGGCTGGGCCGCGACGTACTGCGCGATGTAGGCCTGGAGCACCTCGTCCGGCATGCGGTAGTTCTCACCCTTCTCGAACAGGGCGTGCTTCTCCAGGTAGAAGCAGTACTCGCACTGGATGTCGCACACCGGCCCGATGGGCTTGGCCAGGACGTGGAGGCCGGGAAATGTGTTTGCTTTCGGTTTACCTACACTTGTTTCTTGCGCTGCCATAAGGCCTGATGGTTTTCGACCGTTTCATCGATGAAGCGATCAGGAAAGAGATAATGGCGCGCCCTTTCCTTCCCAATCCATGCATATCACTCAATCCGACATCGCCTTCTTCCGAGCAGCTTCCTCGCGGCGCTTGTGCTCCTCTGTTCTTTCAGCCTGCTTCATTTCTTTCAGGTCAATGGTGACCTTATGGATCTTGCCGGTGAATTTGTACGGTGCCGGGATCCCATAATTCTCAACGACCGGTGTCTCTCCGTCTTGACCCACATCGGTACCCTCCTCTACCGAGAATATCATACCCTGCGTGTGTTCGATCCGGCCTTCGGCTGCTTTCTTGCCACTGACGAAGAGTGTCCCCGTACCGCCCTTGCCGATGCCGCCGCTATCATAGGCGAACTCGTAACGGATGGTCGCCTTGCCAACCGGCACGCTTTGCTTGGCAGCGATGGTAAAGCGCTTCAGGCCAAGGAAGTTGTAAGTATAGGTCGGCTTGCCATCCTTCAAATAGAGACTCCAGCCGCCGAACCTGCCGGCCTGGGCGAGGATCACCCCCTTGGCTCCCCCTTTGGGTATCTGCACCTCGGCAGTGATCGTGTGCGACCTGTTCTTTGTGTTGATAAACACATTTTCCGACATCCCCGTCATCCCCTCATAGACCGTCAACGACATCCGACCGGCCATCAGGTCGGGTCGGCCGACAAGCGCGGCGTTGAAACGCTCCAACTTGCGGTCATCGAGAGGCAGCACGTTGTATTTGACGGCTTCCCTTATGAACAGCTCCTGCATTTCCTTGAGCTTCTCAGGGTTCTTCCCGGCCAGATCGTCTGCAAGGCTGAAGTCGGTCCGGGTGTCGTATAGCTCCCACTTGTCGTTATCGAGGGTTGCCCGGGGCTTCCCGGTCTCCCACGGCGCCCCATGAACCGTACCGGCGAGCCAACCATCGTTGTAAATGGCCCGATTACAGTACATCTCGAAATACTGGGTGAGGTGGCGGTCCTTGGCGTTAGCGTCTCCGAAGGTGTAAAGCATGCTCACGCCTTCGATAGGGGTCTGGGGGATACCATTCACTACCTTCGGCTCCGGAAAGCCGACGGCCTCCAGAATCGTAGGCGTTACGTCGATGACGTGGTGCCACTGTGATCGCAGTTCGCCTTTTGCCGTGAAACCCTTGGGCCAGTGGATGACCATCCCGTTGCGAGTGCCGCCATAGTTCGATGCAACCATCTTAGTCCAGGTAAACGGTGCATCCCCGGCAACGGCCCATCCAGCCGCATAGTGGTTGTAGGTCATTGGGCTGCCGAGCTGGTCATAGAGCTTCAGGATGTCCTCGACTTTTTCCTGTACCCCGTTGATGTAGGTCATCTCATTGAATAAACCGCTCATTCCACCTTCAGCGCTGGCCCCGTTATCGCCGACAATGTAGAAGAGAAGGGTATTATCGAGTTGCCCTTGATCTTCGATGGCCTTGATGAGTCTCCCGATCTCCGCGTCAGCATACTCAGCGTACCCGGCAAACACCTCCATTTGGCGAGCGAACAACTTCTTCTCATCTGGGGTCAGCTTATCCCAGTCCTTGATGGCTTCGGGTTTGGCTGCCAGCTTCGTGTTCTCTGGTACTACACCCAATCTTTTCTGACGGGCCAGGGTTTCTTCGCGCAACTTGTCCCACCCCTGGTCAAACTTTCCCTTGTACTTGGCGATCCAGTCCTTCGGCGCGTGGTGTGGCGCATGAGTAGCCCCCGGCGCAAAATATATGAAGAAGGGTTTATCCGGCGTGAGCGATTTCTGGTAACGCATCCATTTAATTGCCTGGTTGGTCATGTCCGTCATGAAATGGTACCCGGGGTAGGTGGGCGTTTCAATTTTATCCAAACCATCATAGATCGTTGGCGCCC
>Ga0316616_100000475_pt1 | contig 12839 bp, 12 predicted proteins | sample OWC_Aug_M1_C1_D1_FD_207660 | JGI IMG/M metagenome (GOLD analysis project Ga0316616, IMG submission 207660) | Wetland soil microbial communities from Old Woman Creek delta, Ohio, United States - OWC_Aug_M1_C1_D1_B | ecosystem: Environmental > Terrestrial > Soil > Wetlands | place: USA: Ohio... | reverse complement strand
CAGCGGCGGCACATGCGGGGCTTGACGGGGTGGACGGTGCAGCTCTCGTCCCAGAAAACGCAATAGCCGTCTTCCCGCTGCGCCAGCAGATGCTTCCCGCCGGATCGCCGACAGTATCGTTCGACCACTACGGACGGCTCGGTGCGGATGAACGCCGCAATGGCGGCGATGTCCACCGCGTCGACATAGGTGCCGCCGTACCCCCTGCAGCAGTCCCCGCAGCGCGTGCAGGTGAAAAGCATTTCCGGTTTCACATCATCCGAGGGCACGTCGCGACTCCATGGCTTTCTTGAGCGTCACCTGGTCCACATATTTCAAATCGCCGCCCATCGGGACTCCCGAGGCGATGCGCGTCACGGTCACCGGGAAAGCGGCCAGCCGACCCGCGATGAAAGCGGCGGTGGCTTCCCCTTCCACGCTGGTGCCGGTGGCCAGGATCACTTCCCGGACTCCGCCCGCCGTCACTCGGGCGATCAGTTCACGAATGCGGATGTCGTCCGGCCCCACGCCGTTCATGGGAGAAAGCACGCCGGACAACACATGGTAGCCACCGCTGAACGCACCGGACTTCTCCACCGCCGCCAGGTCGCCGGGCTGTTCCACGACGCACACGACCGCGGCGTCGCGCGCCGGGTTACTGCAGATGGTGCAGAGCTCCGCATCGCTCAGGGAAAAGCAGCGTGCGCACAAGCGGACTTTTTGCTTGACCTCGAGGATGCTCCGCGCCAGCTCCTCCACGAGGGGGTCCGAGGCGTACAGCAGGTGCAGGGCCAGCCGTTCGGCGGTCTTCTCACCGATCCCGGGAAGGCGCGCCATGAGTTTGATCAGCTGGCGGATGGATGCCGGATAGTGGTTCATGGGTCACATGAGGCCCGGAAGTTTGAGGCCGCCGGTGAGCTTGCCCATTTCGGAGGAAACCATTTCCTGAGACTTGGCAAGGGCGTCGTTGACGGCCGCCAGCATCAGGTCCTGCAGCATGTCCACGTCCTCCGGGTCGACCACCTCCTTCTCGATCCGGATGGAGACGATCTGCTGGCGCCCGTTGGCGACCACCTTGATCATGCCGCCGCCGACGGCGGACTCCACCGTTTTTTCAGCCAGCTCCTCCTGCATCTTGAGCATGCGCGCCTGCAGCTTCTGCGCCTGCTTCATCATGTCGCCCATCCCTTTCATTTGTCCACCTCCTTGGATATCGTGACATCCACGAGCTTGCCGTTGAAGATTTCGATGGCGTCGGCGACCACCGGATGATTCAGCGTCTCCTGGACCCGCGCCTGGTTGCGATCGCGGCGCTCGTGGGTCGATACGCTGCACTCCTCCCCGGCCGCGACCACCACTTCCGGAGTGCCGCCGAAGATCTCGGCGCAGGCCTTCCTGAGAATCGCCATGTGTTTGTCGCGCTTCAGCGTCGCGCCGACGAAAGAATTGGCCGAGGCGACGATCTCCACCCGTTCCGCCCCCCCGCGTTTGATGCAGCACCGCTTCAACGTGGCCGCCAGGCTGGGCTGGGTGCCGGCGACGAGTTCCACGACCTGCTGCCAGGCCGCCTCCATATCGGCCGTCGGGGTCGAAACCGGGCCGGCGGGCCGCCTGTGGCGGCGCGGGCGGATCCGATCGGTCACGGCCGGAGCGGGCATTTGGCGTTCCCTGACCGCCGGATGCCTCCCTCGGTTGCTCCCGGGTCAACGGCGGCGGAACGGCCCCAGCCCCCTGAACCTCCCGGCGCAAATCATCCAGTTTGGTGATGAGCGTGTCGATGGACAGTACCGCGCGCGTCTGCAGAACCTTGAAAAAAACCATCTCCAGCGCCAGTTTGGGCTGGAGCGAAAAACGGATGGCGGCCTCCTCGCGAAAGAGAATGTCCAGGACGTGTTCCAGCATGAACTTTGGAATCCGCCCGGCCTGATCCTGCATCCGTTCGATTTCGTGGTTGGGCAGGTCGACCAGTTTTCCCGGCGATCGGCTGGTTTGAATGACCCAGAGGTCCCTCAGATACTCGAGCAGATCTGAAAACAGTCTCTTGAGGTCGTGACCGCGGTCGAAGATGTCGTCGAGGGTCGCCAGAAACGGCAACACGTCGCCCGCGAGCAGGGCCCCGGCCAGTTCATGGAGTTGGCTGCGGTCGATGACTCCGAGGGTTTCAATGATCTGCTCGTGGGAGATGGTCCGCTGCCCGCCCGAGATCACCTGGTCCAGCAGGCTCAGACTGTCGCGCACGCTGCCGCCGGATTCCCGGGCGATCAGCTCCAGGCTCTCGGCGGCGACCTCCACGCCTTCATTACGGCAGACCGCCGTTAGATGACCGGCGATCGAGGAGAACCGAATGCGCCGCAGGTCAAAACGCTGACAGCGGGACAGAATGGTAATCGGAATCTTATGCGGTTCGGTGGTTGCAAACATGAACAGCACATGGGCGGGCGGCTCCTCCAGGGTTTTCAACAGGGCGTTGAACGCCGGGGTGCTGAGCATGTGCACTTCGTCGATGATGTAGATTTTGTAGGGGCTGTGGGCGGGCATGTACTTGATGGTCTCCCGCAACTCCCGCACCTGATCCACGCTGTTGTTGGAAGCACCGTCGATCTCATACACATCCACCGCGCGACCCGCCGTGATGTCTGAGCAGGAACGGCATTGATTGCACGGCGCCGCCGCCGGCCCTGCCTGACAGTTCAGCGCTTTGGCCAGTATCCGCGCAATGGTGGTCTTGCCGGTTCCCCGCGGCCCGGCGAAAAGAATCGCGTGCGCCACCCGGCCCGCAGACAGGGCGTTGCCGAGGGTGCGGGTGATGTGCCCCTGCTCGAGCACCTCTGCGAAGGTCTGCGGGCGATATTTACGCGCTAGTACAAGATAGGACATATCCCTGAACGTCGGGTTCCTGTCGGCGGGATGAGGAGAACGAGGGCATTCGGTGCGCCGGCGTCATGCCACGCCGACGCTTGCCGTCGAAACAGAACAAAGGAAGTGGCGGAGAGAGTGGGGTTCGAACCCACGGTGCCGTTATTAGCAGCACACACGATTTCCAGTCGTGTTCCTTCGGCCAGCTCGGACATCTCTCCGCAAATCAGCAATGTTTTAAAAAACGCTCTCAGCGACCGTAGCCCGGTAAAACCACCGCCCGCCATCCCGGCCGGCTCGCCGGATCAACGGCTGGATGGATGGCGGAGAGGGTGGGATTTGAACCCACGGTGCCGTTATAAGCAGCACACCGCTTTTCGAGAGCGGCGCCTTCAACCACTCGGCCACCTCTCCAGGGTAAATCGCAACAAACAATAACTTTTTCTTTTATCTTTTTTACCGGGTGATGTCAACCACACATCAAAGGCATATGCATCAAACGCGGAACATCGCCTGCATCTCTTCTGTGTATTGGCCGTCCCCATCGAAGACGATCAATGCCGGGGAAACCACCATCCCGGGTCCGCCGTCACGGACCCCTTCCACCAGCACCAAACGGGCATCTTGCCCGTCCGACGAGTGAATGTTGCGCAAGCGCTTCGGTTCGATGCGCTCGGCCCGCATGTGGGAAATAAGTTCCGCGATGCGACCGGCCGCGTAAATCACGGTGAAGCGGCCGCCGGTTTTCAATAGCTTTCTGGCCGCCCGCACGACCTCCGGCAGCGTGATGGCGATCTCGTGGCGGGCCAGTGCCCGCTGCCGGTCCGGGTTCACACGACCGGAACGCCCGCGCCGATACGGCGGGTTGGAGACCACCATGTCCACCGGCCCTCCGACCCGCTCCGGGCGGATGTCCCGCATGTCGGCGCACACGACCTTCACCCGCGACGCCATATCGTTCTCGCGGACGTTTTCCTCCGCCAGGGCGGAAAGCGCCGCCTGGAGTTCGACGCCCCAGATGCGAACGCCGGGCCGGCGGAACGCCAGGATCAGCGGAATGATGCCGCAGCCGGTCCCCAGATCCACCACCGTCTCGCCGGGCGTCGGGTGCACGGCGCCCGCCAGGATGACGGCGTCGATCGAATAACGGTACCCGTGGCGGTGCTGCTTGAGCCGGAGACGACCGTCGAAAAATGAATCCTGGGTGACGCCGTCCATTCAGAAAGACCCGATTTTAAATTTGATCTCGCTCACAACGGACTGACCCAGATCGTCGTTCAGCCGTGCGAGAAGGTCGCCTTTCAGATACTGCAGGTGGTGAAGCCAGGTGGAACTCGTGACGTGCACCAGCAGAATGGACCCCTTGAAGGCCGCCGGCCGTGCATTGCGTGCGATGTCCGCGCCGACCACGCGGTCCCACACCCGCCAGATACGCAGCATCCCCTGCTCCGCCTCGGGGCGGAAGTGTTTGAGCACCTCGGTGAGAACCCCGCCGATGTGAACCGCACTGCCGGTCTTCTTGTCGCCTGCGTTCATGGGTTCCCATTATGACGCTGGCGATTCCATCCGTCAATCGCTCGGATCGAAGAAAAGTGATTTCTCTTGACTTGATGGGAAGGGTGCCTTAACAGTAACGGGGTCATCCGCATTTTTCTCATTCGCCGCAGCCTGCGCCGGCGGCGGTATCGGGCCATAGGCCATCTCCGGAAGCTCTGTGATCAATGAATCATTAGAACAAGGAAACAGGCATGAGTTGGGACTGGGAAAAACTAAAGCAACAACAAGGCGGCCGCGGCGGCATCCCCCCGCAAGTAGACGAGATGTTTAAGCAGTTCAAAAACATCAAGCTGCCCGGCGGTCCGCTCGCCTTAGGGGTCATCGTGGTCGCCTTGCTTGCCCTGACCTCCTTTTACACGGTGAACCAGGACGAAGTCGGGATTGTTCAACGCTTCGGGCGCTACGTCGAAACGACCCAGCCCGGCTTGAATTTCAAGCTGCCGCTGGGCATCGACACCGTTGCCAAGGTCAACGTCAAGCGGGTTCAGACCGAGGAGTTCGGCTCCGCCGCCGTGGAGGTTGATTTCCGGCCTCGCGCGAAGCCCGGTACGGACCCGGGCAGCGTGGCGCTCATGCTGACCGGCGATCTCAACGTGGCGGTCGTCCCGTGGGTCGTGCAGTTTCGCGTCAAGGACCCCTACAACTACCTCTTTAAAGTTGCCAACGTGCGCCAGCTGCTGAAGGACATGTCCGAGGCCACGATGCGCCTGGTGGTCGGGGACCGCAGCATCAACGAGGTCATCAGTAAACGCGACGAGATCGCCATCGAAGCAAGGGCAAGCCTCCAAAAAGAACTCGACCAGGCCGAAACCGGAATTCACATCGTCACGATCGAGATGAAGAAGACCAACGTGCCGCCGTCGGTCCAGCCCTCCTTCAACGAGGTCAACCAGGCCACGCAGGAAAAAGAGCAGATGATCTACCAGGCCAACGAAGAGTACAACAAATTCGTGCCCTCCGCGCGCGGCGAAGCCGACCGCACGATCCGGGAAGCGGAAGGCTATGCCCTGAACCGGGTCAACCGCGCCAAGGGCGATGCGGCCCGGTTCCGCGAGACTTACGAGGAATACCGCAAGGCCAAGGATGTCACCAAACGGCGGCTTTACCTGGAATACATGCGCGGCGTGCTTCAGAAAATGGGCCCCAAGTACATCGTGGACCCCGATCAGAAGGCGGCGCTGCCATTGCTCAACCTCATCAATCCGGCGGGTAAATAATGAAACTCAAAGGCGTGTGGATCGTCCTGCTCCTCGCGGCAGGTATCATTTTGTACGACTCGGCCTTCACCGTCAGTGAAACCGAACAGGTGGTGATCACCCAGTTCGGACGGATCGTCGGCGACGCGATCAAAGACCCGGGCCTGAAGTTCAAGCTGCCGTTCATCCAGAAGGTGCACGTCTTCAACAAGAACATCCTGGAATGGGACGGAGAGCCGGGGCAGATCCCGACCCTCGACAAGACGTTCATCTGGGTGGACGCGTTCGCCCGCTGGCGTATCGTCGACCCGATCAAGTTCTTCCAAACCGTCAACAACCGGTCGAATGCCGTCAGCCGGCTGAACGACATCATCGACCCGGCCGTGCGGAACTTCATCACCTCGCACAAGCTGATCGATGCCGTGCGAAAATCCAACCGGGAGCTCGACACCGCGGAGGTCGGCTTGGAGGATCTGGAGAAAAAGCCCCAGAGCCATTACAGCATCACCATCGGCCGGGAGAAGATCACCCAGGGGATCCTCGAGCAGGCGCAGCCGAAAGTAGACCAGTTCGGGATCGAGCTGGTGGACGTCAAGATCAAAGGCATCAACTACGTGGAAGAGGTGCGGAAATCGGTCTACGACCGGATGATCGCCGAGCGGAAGCAGATCGCCGAAAAATTCCGCTCGGAGGGAAAGGGCGAGGCGCAGAAGGTTCTCGGCCAGAAGGACAAGGAGCTGCAGCAGATCACCTCAGAGGCCTATCGCATCGCCCAGGAGCTCAAGGGCAAGGCCGATGCCGAAGCGACCCAGATCTACGCCGCCGCCTATGGGCTCGACCCGGAATTCTACTCGTTCCTGCAGACCCTCGAAGTCTACAACGACTCTCTCGACAAGAGCAGCTCCGTCGTGCTGTCGACGGATTCCGAGCTCATGAAGTACTTCAAGGGGTTTCCTTCAAAGTAGCCATAAAACGGCACCGGCAGCGCTTGGCTGCCGGTGCCGTTTCGCATTGACTAAAAAGCTGCAGGGTTACCTGCTCCTTCTCTGATGGCGCGTCTTGGCCAGTAATTTCTTGTGTTTGTGCTTTCGCATCTTTTTTCTGCGTTTCTTGATGACACTGCCCAACCCCTCACCCCCCCTCGCCTTTCAAATAATTCAAATTAGGGAAAGCTTTGTTTAACACAGCCGTGCCGCCGTTGTCCACAGTTTTTTGGCGCTTGGAATCGGCGCGGCGAGTGTGGTATAGTCGCGAATGCGACGGACCGGCGCCAGGTCGGATAGCCGCCACCCAGCCGGCTCCGTTCAGAACGAATGGGGACCGCTGGTTTCAATTCTCTGGTGGACACCGGGAGGGGTATCATGGAAACTGCATCTTCCATGCTGGCGGTAAGCGTCGGCACGGGTGGGGCCATTTTTGTCGGTTTTGCTCTCTTCTGGTTCGTGCGGGTCTATTTAAAAAAACGCACGGCCGCCGGGCCTGCATCCAGCGTTAAGCCCCCCACGCCCCTGCGAGCGGCGTCATGGGAAGAAAAACGCTCCCAGCCTCGCCTGGCGGTCTCGTGGCACGCCGTCTTCGCCAGCCACCGCGGGAGCTCTCCGGCGCAGCTCAAAGACATCAGCCTGGGGGGCGCCTTCGTGGCCTGCGCCAACCCGCTGCCGCTCAGCGAACGTTTTCTCATTACGATGGATCTCCCCGGCCGGGGGCCGTTGGAACTCAAAGCCGAGGTGGTCTGGTCCAACATCCATGTCCCGGCGGACCGGGTGATCAACCGCGGCATGGGAATCCGTTTCATCGACAACACAGAGGAAAATCGTAAGATATTGTCGGAAGCTGTTGCCGCAGCCCTTCGGTCGCCGGCGGTCGCCTGACACGTCTGCCAAAATAAAACCAACCATCCCGAACGTGCCTCGATTCATGGACATCAAACCCATATTCAAACCGGACCAACTGTCCGCGGTCACTCATGCCGTGGGCACGGCTGAAGATTTGGTGAGCAACCACTACAAAATGACAACCAGCGAGTGGCTGCGCCCCAAATACGATGTCCGGACGCTGGCTGAATTGGAACCGGGTGAGGTCGTCGACGGGCCCTTCGCCCAGATCATCCGTTACCGCGGCCGCCCGAAGCAGGCATCGCTGAGTTCGGCCACGTATGATTTCTACAAAATCTGCCTCCAAGACCATGCCATTCTCGCCGCGCTGCAAAAGAACCCCGCACTCCGCCTGCTGCCGTTTGCCCTTTACATCATCACCCACGAACTGATTCACATCGTGCGTTTCAGCCGGTTTCTCCAGGGATTCGACGCCTCGCCCGAGGAACGCCTGGCGGAGGAAAAACGGGTGCATGAAAAAACGCACGCGATCCTGCAGGGTGTGAGCCTGAACGGCCTGCCGGCGGTCCTTGAGTTTTATGATGACTGGCGCACCGTCTACGAACAAATTGATTACAATCCTTGACAAATACCCCCTCGTGCCTATATTAACCTCCGCGAGAATTTGAGAGAACTCTGATGGGGGAGGTTTTGCTTTATGCCGATCTATGAATACCAGTGCAGCAAGTGCGGAAACATCGAAGAGGCGATTCAGAAATTCTCGGACAAGCCCCTCTCGAAGTGTCGCCACTGCTCAGGAAGACTTCATAGGCTCATTTCCCATAGTACGTTCCATCTCAAAGGCTCAGGCTGGTACGTTACCGACTACGCCAATAAATCCAAAAACTCATCGTCCAAGCCTCAACCATCAGAGTCCGCCCAAGCTGATTCAGCCAAACCCGAGAAGAGCGAAAGCACGTCCACCGGTTCCGATTCCTGACCGGGCTCCTGTTTTTTGGCGGCCGATTCGTGCACGCATCAAACTAAATGGTCGAGCGGATTTGCGCTCACGCATGGTGATATGCAGGAACCACACGACACGAAGGGAGGTGGCGTCAGAAAGGTTACCCCGAAAAATAAGTTCCGTGAAAACGGCGTTCTCAAGTGGAACACCATTTGGCAAGTACCCCAAATCGCATCGAGCATGTAAGGAGATTGTGTGCCATGAAACTAAAACCTTTGCAGGATCGAATTCTGGTTCAACGCATCGAGGAGGAAAAAACCACCAAGGGGGGCATCATCATCCCCGACACCGCCAAGGAAAAACCGGCGGAGGGCAAGGTGATCGCTGTCGGCAACGGCAAGGTCGGCGATGACGGCAAGCGCATCGCGCTCGAAGTCAAGAAGGGCGACCGCATTCTGTTCGGAAAATATTCCGGTGCGGAAATAAAAATCTCAGGCGAAGAATATCTCATTTTGCGCGAGGACGATGTACTCGGCATAATCGAATAAGGAGGAATAGAAAATGGCTGCAAAAGTAATCAAATACAGCATGAAAGCTCGTGAATCGATGCTGAACGGGGTAAGAACCCTCGCGGATGCGGTGGTGGTGACGCTGGGCCCCCGGGGCCGTAACGTGGTGATCGACAAAAGCTGGGGATCGCCGACGGTGACCAAGGACGGCGTCACGGTCGCCAAGGAGATCGAGCTTGAAGACAAGTTCGAAAACATGGGAGCGCAGATGGTGAAGGAAGTCGCCAGCAAAACCAGCGACATGGCCGGTGACGGCACGACCACGGCCACGGTGCTGGCGCGCGCCATCTACGAAGAAGGGCAGAAACTGGTGGCGGCGGGAAACAACCCCATGGCCATCAAGCGCGGCATCGAAAAGGCCGTCGAGTCGATCGTCAAGGAACTCAAGGCTCTCAGCAAGCCGACCAAGGACCAGCGGGAGATCGCCCAGGTGGGGACCATCTCCGCCAACAACGATGAAACCATCGGCAATATCATCGCCGAGGCCATGAACAAAGTCGGCAAGGAAGGCGTCATTACGGTCGAAGAAGCCAAGGGCATGGAGACCACTTTAGAAGTCGTGGAAGGCATGCAGTTTGACCGGGGCTATCTCTCTCCGTATTTCATCACCGACCCTGAGAAGATGGTATGCTCTCTCGACAATCCCTACATTCTCATAAATGAGAAGAAGCTCAGCAACATGAAAGACCTTCTCCCGGTTTTGGAAAAGGTCGCCAAAATGGGTAAGCCGCTTCTGATCATCTCCGAGGACGTCGAGGGTGAGGCCCTGGCCACCCTGGTGGTGAACAAGCTGCGCGGCACCCTGCAGGTGGTGGCCGTGAAAGCGCCCGGCTTCGGTGACCGCCGCAAGGCCATGCTGGAGGACATCGCGATCCTGACCGGAGGCCAGGTGGTGTCGGAGGACATCGGCATCAAACTGGAGAATGTGACGGTTCAGGACCTGGGCCGCGCCAAGCGGATCACGGTCGACAAAGACAACACCACCGTCGTTGACGGCGCCGGTGCGCGCCAGGCCCTTGAGGGCCGGGTGAAACAAATCCGCGCCCAGATCGACGAGACGACGTCGGATTACGACCGCGAGAAGCTCCAGGAGCGCTTGGCGAAGTTGATCGGCGGAGTCGCGGTCATCAACGTCGGCGCCGCGACGGAAACCGAAATGAAAGAGAAGAAGGCCCGGGTCGAGGATGCTCTCAACGCCACGCGCGCGGCGGTTGAAGAAGGTGTCGTGCCGGGCGGCGGTGTCGCCCTGGTGCGGTGTCTGGAAGGCCTCGAAAAGCTGAAGGTCAAATCCGAGCAGAAACTGGGTGTCAAGGTGGTGGCGCGGGCCATCGAAGAGCCGCTGCGCCAGATTGCCAACAATGCCGGCTTTGAAGGGTCGGTGGTGATGGAGAAAGTCCGTTCCCAAAAGGGCGCTTTCGGCTTCAACGCCGAGAAGAACGAGTTCGAGGACCTCATGGCCGCCGGTGTGATCGACCCCACCAAGGTGGTTCGGCTCGCTCTGCAAAATGCCGCATCGGTTGCCGGCCTCATGCTGACCACTGAGGCCATGGTGGCTGAAAAACCGGAAGAAAAGGCCGACCACCCCATGCCGGGCGGTGGCGGCATGGGCGGCATGGGTGGCATGGGCGGCATGGGCGGTATGGGCGGTATGATGTAGCCCCCCGACTGCCTTAATTTACAACTAATCGGAAAGCCCCGGTGACGGAGTTTTGTCACCGGGGCTTTTCTGTTCCATCCCCCACATGGCGCTTGCGCCATTCCACGGCGCCATTGCAGATTCACTGCCGCTTAAATTAATAATTAATACAGAGTGTTTTCAAGTAAATGCCTTTCTTGCTGAAATGATGGCCGAATATCATACCTTCGGCACAAATATTGCTTTTTTAATCGAGCGGGTTACAGAGAGCGGGAGGGACGACGATGATCCTGGGGCAGCACCATCCAGGGACGCCCCCGCGCATTTCCATTCAACCATTCCAAAAGCGTGTGGAGTCTTCCATGAACCGAAAAGAAATCAAGCAATCTGTTGGAGCGGCAAGTTTTATTTGTTCAATTATTTTGGTTTGTTGTGTATATGTCCAGGCAGCTGATCCACAGCTGACCGAAACGGAAAACGGTTATTACTACACGGTTCAAAAGGGCGACACCTTGTGGGATCTCTCCAGGCGTTTTTCAAGTACCCCGTGGGTTTGGCCTGAGTTGTGGGAGGAAAACAGCCAGGTCATCGCGAACCCCCATTTGATTTACCCGGGCCAAAAGCTCAGGCTCACCCGGCTGAAGGGCGCTCGCGCGACAGGCCCGACGGCCTCGGCGCAGCCGCCCCTGGACGGAATTTATTATTACTACTCATCGGCTGACCAATATGGTTTTATCCGCAAGGTACCGGTTGCACCCCATGGGACGATTTTCAGATCCCGTGAAACGGGCCTGACGATGATCAGCGAAGGCGATATCATTTACATCAAGCCCGAAGGCAATGCCGCCCTCGCCAAAGGCTCAGTCATGACCATTTTCAGAACCTATGACCCGATCGTGGACAAGCCTACCAAGGAATTGATCGGCACCCAGCACCTGCTGTGCGGTATTGTTGAAATTCTACAAAGAGAGCCGGATTACGCCATCGGCAAGGTGCTCAAGTCGTATCAGCCGATTGTTCTCGGTGACAAACTCATGCCCTATGAGAAGCGCTCCCCACGCATCGGCATTCAGAAAAGCCAGGCGGGCATCGACGGCACCATCATTGTATCCGAGAACCATTCGAACATGTTCGCCGAATTAGCTACTGCCTTTATCGACCGCGGCAGAATACACGGCATCCAGCCGGGTCAGATCTACAGTATCTATTACCGCGATGAAAACAATTTCGGGACGGCAGCGGCACCGAAAAATATTGTCATCCCGGTTGATTACGGCGAGCTGATCGTTCTGCACGTGGAGGAGAACAACGCCACCGTTCTGGTCACCGGCTCCGACAAGGAGTTCTTTGCGGGCACCCGCGTGCGGACGCCGCTTGCCTCCAATTAAAAAATGGGGCGCCCCGGAACGGGGCGCCCCATTTTTTTTGTCTTGAAATGTTTTTCGAGAAACCCCGGAAGACGAGTATGGAAACGCCGTTATCGCTCCACGCAGGAAGGATCTGATCATAAGGCCTCAAGGGTCCCCGCGGCCAGGAGCAACTGCCGGCGGCTTGCCATGATCAGCCCTCCGAGGCCACCCGGCTCGGCATGAGGAACGGGCGGCCTGTTGTTCTCGGGTTCTTTGAAAAGGTTGCTGCGCAGCGCTGCGGCAGACAACCGGCTCTGCCGGTCATAGGCTTAAGATCCCAGATTTATTTACCTTGCCTCACCCGCATAAAAAAACGTGCCTCCCCTTTGGGGAGGCACGTTTTTTTCGACTGACCCTGGTTTCGGCTGCCTGTCCTAATACCCCACCTTGAAAACCTTCGAGGCCCGCACCTGGATCTGCTGGGTGGTGTTGGCGTTGGAAGTAATCTCATAATAAAAGCGCTCATACCCCTTCTCATTGCCCTCCGGCGCATCCGACCCGCCCTGGATGTAGGCCGGATCCAGGAAGGCCACCTTGTACCAGTAAGGAATGTCGTACTGGCTGATGGTGCTGTTGTCCGGCGTCACGCCGGCAAGGCTGCTGGTATTTGAGTCCGGAGCCGTGTTGGCGCCGAAATTCTTAACCGTGTTGTCGTCGCTGTCGGTATTGACCCAACCCGGCGGCGCGGCCCGGTTATCCAGCCACAGGGCGCCCTGGCGCCATCCGCTGTCTGCCAGGTAGAACTCGACCTGGTAGTTCTGGTTGTTGGCCGCAATCTGAACCTCGGTGGAACTGGTGTTCGTGCTCGAAATGCCGATGAGCGTCAGCAGCACCAGCATGATCATCGCCACGACAATGA
>Ga0316616_100000474_pt1 | contig 12849 bp, 11 predicted proteins | sample OWC_Aug_M1_C1_D1_FD_207660 | JGI IMG/M metagenome (GOLD analysis project Ga0316616, IMG submission 207660) | Wetland soil microbial communities from Old Woman Creek delta, Ohio, United States - OWC_Aug_M1_C1_D1_B | ecosystem: Environmental > Terrestrial > Soil > Wetlands | place: USA: Ohio... | reverse complement strand
GTCCGAGGAGAGGCACCCGGCGAGAAGCGCGAGCACGTCGTCGCTCGATCGGGGCAGGCCGGTGATGGCCTCGAGCACATCCTCGACGGGCGCCCCGCGAAGGACCCGGCGGTCGCGCGGCAGCCACAGCGTCGCCCGGTTGGCGCGCGACACCAGGATGAAGATCGGCGCGCCGAAGGGCGCGGGCGCCTCGAGGCGCAGCGCACCTCCCCGCTCGAACCCCGCCAGCACGCGCCCGCGAACGCGGGACCGGCCGGCCTGGCCGCGAACCGCGATCTCCGCGGTCAGCGTGCGGACGCCCCGGCAGAGGGCCGAGGCAGACTCGAACGCGTCGGCGGCCAGCGGGTCGGGCGCCCACGGCCCCTCGGGCAGCCGGATGGTGGCCGCAGTCGCGCAGGCCGCGGCTCCGAGCGCGAGCACGAGGAGCAGGGCGCGGTGCGGGGTCATCGATCAGCGCTTGCCCAGCTTGTTGAGCGCGTCGCTGAGTTTCCGCTCGACGGCCGCACGGTCGAGCTGTTCACCGTCGCCGGCGAGGGCGCGGCGCCACGCTTCGACGGCATCGGCGTGCCGGCCCCGCTTCGCCAGCAGGTCGCCCCAGTGGTCCTGCACGACGGAATCCCCAGGCAACTGCTCGGCAGCGGCGCGGAGATTGGGTTCGGCCAGGTCGAGCTGGCCCAGCTTGAAGTACGCCCAGCCGAGGCTGTCGAGGTACGCTCCGTTGAACGGGTCGAGGGCCACGGCGCGTTTGAGCAGCGCCACGGCCTCGTCGAGGCGGCCGCCGCGTTCGACGAGCGTATACCCGAGGTAGTTGAGCGTCGGCCCATGCTCGGGGCTGCGGGCGAGGACCTGGCGGAAGACCTTCTCGGCCTCGGCATGGAGGGACTGGCGCTCGAGCATGGCGCCGTACTGGAAGAGCACGTTCGGATTGTCGGGGAAGCGCGCCAGGACGGTCTTCAGCACCGCAGCCGCCTCCGCGTAGGACTGCGCCGAGGCGTAGTACTCGGCCAGATTCTGGGCGGCCTCGACGTCCGATGGCGACGTTTCGGCGATCTTCGTCAGGACGGCTGTGCCCTCGGCGAACCGGCCCAGCCCTTTGAGGGCATCCGCCTCGAGGCGGGCCAGCCGGCTGTCCTTCGCGTCGGCTTGACGAACCGCGCGCACGAGTGTGAGGGCCCGGTCGTACTGCTTCGCCGCCACGAGCGCCTGTGCAAGGTACACGCGCGTGGCGCCGTCGGATGGGTCGAGCGTCGAGGCGCGTTCGAAGGCCGCCACCGCGTCGGCGTCCCGGCCGACTTCGAGGTACGCGAAACCGAGATGCGTCAGGATGAGCGCGGTGTCGCCTTCACGCCCCCGCAGCGGTTTCGCGGCGACCGGTTCGAGGGCCTCGATGAGGGCCGGCCACTGGCGCCGTGCCTCGAGCACCTGCGCCAGCGCATGCGCCCCCGACGTGCTGCCGGGGCTGATCGCCAGGAGCCGCCGCGCGCTCGCTTCCGAGGCGTCGAGGTCCCCAAGCGCCCGCTCCGCACGGGCGAGCAGGTACAGCGGCCACGCCTCCGTGGGACTGGCCCCGGTGATTTCGACCAGCAGGTCGCGCGCGCGCTTCGCGCCGGTATTGCCGGGGATGCTCAGCAGGGCGAAGGCCCATCGGGTCTTCAGGGCGAGGTCCCGCGGGCTCTGCTCCGAGGCCTGTTCGTACGCGCGCGCGGCCTCGGGCCAGCGTTCGTCCTTCTCGTAGGCCGAGGCGAGCGACTCGTAGAACGACGGTTCGATCGCCACCGCCTCCTCGAGCAGGGCGATGGCGCTCGCCGTCTGGCCGGCCTCCGTATAGGCCTGGGCCAGCATGGCCACGCCCTGCGGCAGCCACGGCTCGTCCGCGAGCAACTGCCTGAGGACCGGGATGGCCTTGTCGAACGCCGACGCCTGCATGTGGATTCTCGCGATCGTCAGGCGCACGCCGGCCGCCGTGATGGGGCTGGACGAAGCGAGCGACTTCTCGAGGTGCACCAGCGCCAGCTGCCGGTAGTTTTCCTGGCCGCCCCCCGCCGGGCTGTTCGTGTCGCGGTCGGCGAGGCTCGCGTAGATGGAGCCCAATACGCGGTTGGCTTCGCCGTGCGCCGGGTTGACGGCCAGTGCCGCGTTCGACGCGTCGATGGCCTCCCGCACCCGGCTCTGCCGCGCGTACAGTCCCGCGAGCTCGCCCGGGATGTCCGCCGACTTCGGATCCAGCTTCATCGCGCGCTGAAGCGCCGCGATCGCCCCCTCGATATCGCCCCGGTCCTCGAGTTGCCTGCCGCGCATGAACTCGTGATACGCCTCGGCCACCTGGTCGGCGCCCGCGCGCGCAACCATCCCCTGGTCCGGCGCCTCCACCGCTCCGCCTGTGGCAGCATCGATCTCACGAATCACGGAAGGGCCCGCATGGATGAACGCGGGGGCGTGCGGTGCTGCCGCACCGAGCACCACGGCGAGAATCAGGTGGGTCACGCGTCGATTGTTTCACAATCCCCGGGGCCTGTCAGCTGGCCGCGCCGCAGCTCTGCTATAGTTTCCCCAGGCGATTTCACGATCCGGTCGAGCGGCTGGAGTCTGCCGCTGCGTCCCGGGCGTGAAACCGGTCCTGATGACGTGAAGGAGGCCCGGAATGGCCGTCAGTCCCGAACTGCTGGAGATCCTCGTCTGCCCCGCCTGCAAGGACGTGCCGGTGGTGCTGGTCAACAACGACACGGGGCTCAAGTGCAGCCGCTGCCGCCGGGTGTACCCCATCAAGGACGACATCCCGGTCATGCTCATCGACGAAGCCACGATCGAGCCGTCGCCGGCCGGGGCCTGAGGCTGTCCCCCTGAAGATTCTCCTCATCCGCCTTCGCCTGATTGGCGATGTCGTGCTGACGACGCCGGTCATCCGCGCCATCCGGCGCGCCCGGCCGGGCGCCCATCTTTCCTATCTGGTCGAGCCGCAGGCCGCGCCGGTGGTGAGCGGCAACCCGAACCTCGACGAGGTGATCGTGACGCCGCTCCTCCGCGGCGCCGCGCGGCTGCGCGAGGACGCTTCGCTGGCCCTGCGGCTGCGCCGGTCCCGCTTCGACGCGGTCATCGACTTCCACGGGGGGCCTCGCAGTTCGCTGCTCGCACTGGCCACGGGAGCCCGCGAGCGGGTCGGCTACACGATCGCCGGCCGCGGCTGGATGTACACCACGCGTGTGCCGAGGCCGCGCGGTCACCGGCGCCGCCACTCGGTCGAGAACCAGTGGGATCTGGCCGAGGCGCTGCTGCCCGAACTCGGCCGGCCCACGCCCGCGAACGACCCGGTCGAGATGTTCGAGGACGCGGACGCCGGACGCCGGATCGAGGCTCGATGCCTCGCGCTCGGAGTGGACCCTGCCCACGAACTCATCGTCATGCACGTCGGCGCGGGCAACGAGTTCCGGCGCTGGCCGGAGGCGTCGTTTGCCGCCGTCGCTGCCGGTCTCGCGTCCGGACGGCCGAATCGTCGTATCATCCTCACGACCGGGCCGGCGCAGGCGCCGATGGCCGACGACGTGCGGCGCATCGCGCTCGGCCTCGGCGCGGAGGCAGGAGCCATCTCGGTGGCCTGCGATCTCGGGCTGGACGAGCTTCGCGGCCTGGTCGCCCGCGCGCGCCTGTTTATCGGGGGCGACAGCGGGCCGGCCCACGTCGCGGCCACGACGGCGACGCCGATGGTCGTCCTCTTCGGGCCGACCACCCCCTCGGTGTGGGGGCCGTGGCGAGGCGCCGGCGCGGCCACCGAAACGGTGGATGCCGGCGAACTGGCCTGCCGGCCCTGTGACCAGCGGGTGTGCGAGCCCGGCGACTTCCGGTGTCTCCGCGGCATCAGCCCCGGGACGGTGATGGCCGCTGCGGCCCGCGCGATGGCGCGGGGCCTGGCGTCCGGCGCGGATCCTCTATGAAGCAAGTGCCCGTCAGTCGCGTTGCCCTCTGGTCGCTGTTCGGCTTCGTCGCGGCGCTGCAGGTGTCGATTTTCGCCGCGCAGGTGCTGCTGGCGGTGGTGGTCCTGTGCTGGATGGCGATGATGCTCTCGGGCCGCGCACGGTTTTCCGCGCCGTCGTTCTTCCGGCCACTCATGGTGTACGCCGCACTCACGCTGGTGGCCACCGTCTTCTCGGTCGATCCTCGGGCGAGCCTCGCGGACGACAAGCAGCTGCTGCTGTTCCTGCTCGTCCCGGCGGTGCACGAGATCGCCCGCGGCTCCCGCGCGCGCACGGTCGTGCACGTGATCATCACCGTGGGCGCGGCCACGGCCGTGTACGGCATCGTCCAGTACGGCATCCTGCACTACGACAATCTCGGACAGCGGCCGCAGGGTTCGATGGGCCACTACATGACGTACTCGGGCCTGTTGATGCTGGCGGCCACGGCGGCGGCGGCGCGCCTGCTCTTCGAGGCGCGTGACCGCGTCTGGCCCGCGCTCGTGATGCCCGCGCTGCTGGTCGCCCTGGCGCTCACCTTCACCCGCAGCGCCTGGGTCGGAGCCAGCGTCGGCATCGCATCGCTGCTGCTGCTGAAGGACTTCCGGCTGATCGGCGCGCTCCCGGTCCTGCTGGCCGTCGGCGTCGCCGTCGCGCCGCCGCAGGTCACGCAGCGCTTCTACTCCATGTTCAACCTGAACGATCCCACCAGCCGCGACCGTGTCGCGATGATGCGCGAGGGCGTGCGCATGATCGCCGCCGATCCGCTCACGGGGATGGGCCCGAACATGGTCGAGCGCCAGTACATCCGGTTCCGCGACCCGGAGGCGGTGGAGCGCGTCAACCCGCACCTGCACAACGTACCGCTGCAGATCGCCGCCGAGCGCGGGCTGCCGGCCCTGGGCGCCTGGCTCTGGTTCGTCGGGAGCGCGGCCGCGGGACTCTGGGCGCTGCTGCGAGCCGGACGCCACCGGTTCCTCGCGGCCTGCGGCCTCGGGGCTGTCGCGGCGATGCTCGGCGCCGGCCTGTTCGAACACAACTTCGGCGATTCCGAGTTCCTGATGCTCTTCCTGATGCTGGTCACGCTGCCGTTTGCGTCTGAGCGCGACGAGGCGCCAGGCACGTCCGCCGCCTGACCCGAGGAGTGCGATTGTGACGCTCTCACCCCCGCTGTCGCCCGAACGCGTTCGTGCGCTGGTCTCCCGGTTTCACTCGATGTCGGTGCTCGTCGCCGGCGACCTCATGCTCGACCATTTCGTGTTCGGCCGCGTGAGCCGGATTTCCCCTGAGGCGCCGGTGCCGGTGGTCGAGCACGACCATGACGAGTACCGCGTCGGCGGTGCCGGGAACGTCGCGCACAACGTGCGCGCGCTCGGCGGGCGCGTGGAGCTGGTGGGCCTCATCGGCCGCGACACGTCGGCCGGCCGGCTGCGCGGGGAGCTGATCACGGGCGGCATGGGCGTGGAGGGCCTCGTCGTCGACCCCGCCAGGCCGACCACGACGAAGCAGCGGATCGTCACGACGCGCAACCAGCAGGTGGCGCGGGTGGACTTCGAAAACGACGCCGAGGCCGCCGGAGAGATCGAAGGCGCGCTGATAGACCACGCCAGGCACGTGCTGGCCCACGCCGACGCGGTCGTCGTGTCGGACTACCTCAAAGGCGCGGTGACCCGGGCCCTGGTCAGCGCCATCGTCGAAGGCGCGAAGGAACGGAAGATCCCGGTGCTGGTCGACCCGAAGATTCCGCACATCGACTATTACGCGGGCGCCACGCTCGTGACGCCGAACCACCACGAGGCAGAAACGGCGACGCACATGCGCATCCGCACGGACGACGACGCGCGGAGGGCCGGGCAGCTCTTCATGGAACGCGCGCGCTGCCTGGGCGTGCTGATCACGCGGGGCGAGCGCGGGATGTCGATGCTGGACCCGTCCGGCGAAGCGCACTACCCGACCGTCGCGCGCGAGGTGGCAGACGTGACCGGCGCCGGTGACACCGTCATCGCGACGCTCGCCCTGGGCCTGGCGGCCGGGGCGTCGCTCGCCGAGGCCGCCCAGTTGGCGAACTACGCCGCCGGCATCGTGGTCGGGCGCTTCGGCCCCGCGACGGTGTCGCCCGCCGAGCTGGTCGAAGCGATCTTCAGTGCCTGAAGTGGCGGCGGCGCGTGAAGACCATCGCGATGCCGTGTTCGTCGGCCGCCGCGATGACTTCCGCGTCGCGCACGGATCCGCCCGGCTGGACAACTGCCGTCGCACCCGCCGCGACCACCGCGTCGAGGCCGTCGCGGAACGGGAAGAAGGCGTCCGAGGCCGCCACCGAGCCGGCCAGCGGGACCTTGCCGGACTCGGCCTTCATTCTGGCGACATTCACGGCGTCGACACGGCTCATCTGCCCGGCTCCCACGGCGAGGGTCCGGTCGGCGGCGGTGAAGATGACCGTGTTCGATTTCACGTGCGCGCAGATGCGCCACGCGAAGCGCAGGGCCTTCCATTCGGCGGATGACGGCGCGCGCTTCGTGACGACCTCCGGGCCGCCCTCGCGCGGCCATTCCTCCCACGCTTCGATCACGCGGTCGGCCTCCTGGGCGAGCACGCCGCCGAGGGCGGTGCGCAGGTCCAGCCGCCCGAGCCCCGGGGTGCGGCCCGTCATTCCGCCGAACACCAGCGGGGCAATGACCACGCGGAGGTTCTTCTTCGACGCGAGCACGGCGAGCGCCTCGTCGGTGATGGCGGGCCCGATCACAGCTTCGATGAACGTCGAGGCGATGGCCTGGGCCGTCGCGCCGTCAATCTCGCGGTTGCAGCCGACGATGCCCCCGAACGCGGAGAGCGGGTCGGCGTCCCGCGCACGCACATAGGCGTCATCCAGCGAGGAGCCGGTCGCGACGCCGCACGGGTTCGTGTGCTTGATGACCACCGCCGCCGGCTCGGCGAACTCCGACGCGATGCGGGCGGCGGCATCGACATCCAGCAGGTTGGTGAAGGAGAGCTCCTTCCCTTGGAGGACGGCGGGCAGGTCGGCCGCCGGAACATCCTCCGGCACGTACCATCCGGCCGGCTGGTGCGGGTTCTCGCCGTATCGGAGGATGCGATGCCTGCGCGCCGCGACGACCAGTCTCGTCGGAAGCAGGTCGCGCCCGGTGACGCGGACGCACGCATTGTCCTGGACGGCCACGGCTTCGAGCTCGCCGGCGATGGCCGTGTCGTAGCTCGCCGTGTGCGCGAACGCTTCCCTGGCCAGCTCGAAACGGACCGCCAGCGGCGGGCCGCCCGGCTCGTCGAGCGCGGCGAGCACGCGGTCGTAGTCGGATGGCGAGGTCACGACGAGCACGTCCTTGAAGTTCTTCGCGGCAGCCCGGATCATCGACGGCCCGCCGATGTCGATGTCCTCGATCAGGGCGTCGAAGCCCGTCGACGGCTTGGCGGCCGTTTCGCGGAAGGGGTAGAGGTTGACGACCACGATGTCGATGGGGGTGATGCCGTGGCGCGCGAGGGCCTCGAGGTCGCCGGCGTGGCCGCGCCGCGCCAGGATGCCGCCGTGCACATACGGGTGCAGCGTCTTGACGCGGCCGTCCATCATTTCGGGCGCGCCGGTGACCTCCGACACCTGGAGCACCGGGAGGCCGGCCCCGGCGAGGGCCTTCGCCGTGCCCCCGGTGGAGACGATCTCGACGCCGCGCGCGACCAGGCCGCGCGCGAACTCGACAAGGCCGCTCTTGTTGGAGACGCTGATCAGTGCTCGCATGATGACTCCCGCGGGATGTGGCGTACGGGCGCCGGGCTGGCGCGGCCGCCACAGAGTATAAGCCGTTCCGCCGCCTTGACACTCCGCAAAGTCGGCCGGTAACATGCGGCTCAGGCGCTGTCGGGCCAGCGCCGTCCGCTTTTCAGGAGCGGTGCTTCGGGAATTTCCCCGCCCTCGCGGCGGGGGCCGGCAAGACCTGCGGCGCGAGAGGCGCCGCACAGAGGCAAGGCAGGGTCAGCATGCGCATTACAGGCAAGGTCAAGTGGTTCAACAACGCGAAGGGGTTTGGATTCATCGAGCGTGAGGGCGGGAGCGACGTGTTCGTCCACTACTCCGCCATCACCGGCAACGGCTTCCGCTCGCTCGAAGAGGGCCAGGCGGTCGAGTTCGAAATCGTGGACGGCCCGAAGGGACCCCAGGCCGGCAACGTCGTGAAGATCTAGCGACCCCTTCCTGACTTCACCCGGGGCGGTCTGCCCGCCCCGGGTTCTCCTCCCGACATCCAGCCACAGACCGACGATCGCAGCCGCCTCCGGCCCGCCCATGCCGATCAGCCCTCGGGCGCGCCCTTCAGCCCTCTCGCCGAGAAGGTGACCTTGCCGTCGTGGACGGAGACCCTGAAGGCCACCTCGGGCGCTCCGCGCTTCTTGAAGCCGCTCACCTTGTCGCGAATCAACCCGGCGAACTTGTGGAACGGCACCTGCGCTTCGCCCAGCTCCTGCCGCACATCCGTGATCCGCTCGTACAGCTCGCGGAGGCGGTCCTGTTCGCCGACGGGATCGGAGAAGACGGTCACGTACACGACCCGGTCGCCCTGGGCTTGAGGCGCAGCCTCTCCCCGCCCCTTTCGGGCAAACGGCCCCGGGCGCCCTTCCTCGCGGGCCCGCAGGCCCCGGTCCCAGAGATCGACGAACGTGGCGAATCTCGACTGCAGCGTGTGCAGCCTGAATCGCTCGGCATAGGTGCCGGAGATCGAACCGGCGCGCTCGAGGCGCTTGACCGTCTGTTCGACGTGCGCGCGGGTCTCCCACGGCGGCCGCGGCAGCTGGCCGGCGAAGAACATGTTGTACTCGGCCTCGAGCTTGCGCAGGTCGGCTTCGAGCTTGTTCAGGTCCCGGTCGAGGTCGGATCCGCGGATCACTAGCGTGGCAGCAGATGCCAGAGGAGGGGCAGCCAGAGCTCGCGCGCGTAGGGCAATGGCCGGTCGTCGATGAGCACCTCGCAGCTGTCGAAGCGCCCCACCAGTTGCCACAGGTCCCTGAGCGCCAGCACCTGGACGGGCGTGTATCGGGCCCGATGCCGCAGGCTGTCGCCCTTCCCGGTTTCCAGGTAGTCGGGACTCGACTTGGCCAGTGCCAGGGCCTGGGCGTACCCGGGCCCCTCGAACGGTGCGAAGACCAGGGTGCAGGAGAACGCGCGGTCGGGCGGGTTCTCGAGCAGCGCGGCCTGAAGGTCGGGGTCGAGCTTCGCCAGTTCCTCGTCCGACGGCTCTTCTTCGAGATCGGCGTAGGGCCAGAACTGGTCGCGGGGCCTGAAGGTCGGCTCGGGATCGCTGTGCGCAACCGGCGGCTGGGGGCCGGTGCCTGCGCGGCTTGATACGTCGGCCATCTGGGTGTCTGGCGCGGCCATGACCATCACGGCGCGGCGAGTCTGCTGATGGTATCCTGAGTGGGCGACGGCTGGCAATGAAGCGTCGCCGGTCGTAAGTAGTCAGTAGCCAGTAGCCTCCAGCCGGCGGGACGCTCCGAATCTGCCGCCGATGCTCGTCGACCGAGAGAGCGTCTCCCAGCTTGGCTTCCAGCGTCGCGCTGCTGCCCTTCTACTGGCTACTGACTACTGGCTACTGTCCACTGGTCGTACCATGCCAGATTTCCGCATCGTGCCATCCATCGAAGTACTCCGCCAGCGGCCGCGCGTCTCGGCGCTGCAGGAGCGATACGGCCACGCCGCGCTGGTCCAGGCCCTCCGCGAGGGCACGGCCGCGCTGCGGTCGCGGCTGTCCGCCGGCGCACCGGCCGACGGCGACGCGGGCCTGGAACTGCCGGCGACGCCGGAGGAGGCGGCCGCCATCATCGAATCGGGGTTGGAGGCCAGGCTGCGGGCGATGTTCGAGACCAGCCTGCGTCCCGTGATCAACGCCACCGGCGTCATCGTGCACACCAATCTCGGCCGCGCCCCGCTCTGCCCGGCAGCCCTGGAACAGGTCGTGACGGTCGGACGGCGCTATTCCACGCTCGAGTACGACCTCGCCGAGGGCGGACGCGGCCACCGCGACGGGCACGCCGCGCAACTGCTCTGCCGGCTCACCGGCGCCGAGTCGGCGGCCGTGGTCAACAACAACGCCGCCGCGACGATGCTGACCCTGGCCGCGCTCGCCGCGCATCGCGAGGTCATCGTCTCGCGCGGCGAACTGGTCGAGATTGGGGGCGGATTCCGCGTGCCCGAGGTGATGGAGCAGTCCCGGGCGACCCTGAGGGAAGTCGGCACGACGAACCGCACGCGGGCGTCGGACTATGAGTCCGCGGTCACCGCCCAGACCGCGCTCATCCTGAGGGTGCATCGTTCGAATTTCACGATCGAGGGATTCACCGAGCAGCCGTCGCTCGCAGAACTGGTTGACATCGGGAGGCGGCGCGGCGTGCTCGTCGCCGAGGACCTCGGAAGCGGCAACCTCGCCGGCGGCCTCGCCGAGTCGGCCGACATCGCCGGGCTTCGCGCGGCCGGGCTGCCCTGGCTCGAAGCCTTCCTGCGCGACGAGCCGACGGTCCAGGCGAGCGTGGCAGCCGGCGTCGACGTGGTCTGCGTGAGCGGGGACAAGCTGCTCGGCGGACCGCAGGCGGGCCTCATCCTGGGCCGGAAGGAGCCGCTCGCGCGCATCCGGCGGCATCCGCTGATGCGCGCGTTCCGCGCCGGCAAGATGACCTACGCCGCCTTGACCGGCACGCTCACGGAGTACGCCGCGGGCCGCGCGCGCGATACGGTGCCGGTGCTGCGCATGCTCGCGCGCACGCCGGAGTCCGTCGAGGCGCGGGCCCGGTCGGTGGCCGCGGCGCTCGAGTCATCGGGCCTGTACGACTGCGAGATCGTGGACGGCCAGTCGACGATCGGCGGGGGCACGACTCCCGGCCTGACCCTGCCCACCAGGCTGCTGGCGGTCAGCCGCCTGGGCTGCTCCGCGTCGGCCCTCGAGGCTTCCCTGCGCCGGCTCGACACGCCGATCATCGCCCGGATCGAGCGGGACCGCCTCATGCTCGACTTGCGCACGGTGTTCGAAGACGAGGACGCCGCCCTCGTGCACGGCTTGCGCACGGTCGCGTGAGGACCGCTTCTTGCTTTTTCTTCAGAAGATGCCGGCAACGGACCGGGCGGCCAGTTCGAGGACGCGCGTCGGCAGCACGCCCAGGTAGAAGAGCGCAACAGCCGAGAGCGAGAGCGCGGCGACGGCGGTGCCGGGCACCCGAGGCACCGCGCCGGCCTCCTTGGGCTCCGACATGTACATCATCACGATGATGCGCAGGTAGAAGAAGACCGAGACGACGCTGGTCAGCACGCCGATGATGGCGAGGCCGAACTGGCCGGCCGCCACGGCCGCGCTGAACACGTACCATTTCGCGACGAAGCCGGCCGTGGGCGGGAACCCGCCGAGCGACAGCAGGAAGATGGCGAGCAGCCCCGCCATGACCGGGCTCGAATGCCACAGCCCCTTGTAGTCGTCGAGGTGCTCCATCGGCGCGCCCCGCGTGCTGAGCAGCGCGAGGACGGCGAACGCTCCGACGTTCGTGACGGCGTACACCACCAGATAGAACAGGATTGACGCCCGCCCCACCTCGTCGCCTGCGGCGAGCGCCACCAGCAGGTAGCCGCCGTGCGCGATGCTCGAGTACGCGAGCATCCGCTTGAGGTTCGTCTGCGCCACGCCCACGACCGAGCCGAGGATCATCGTGCAGACCGCCAGCACCCAGAGCACCGGCGTCCATTCGGCGCGCAGCGGCTCGAGCGCAGACAGGAAGACGCGGGCGAACACGGCGAAGCCGGCGGCCTTGACGGCGGTCGACATGAACCCCGTCACGACGGTGGGCGCCGCCTCGTAGGCGTCGGGCGTCCACATGTGGAACGGCACGGCGGCCACCTTGAAGGCCAGTCCCACCAGCAGGAGCGCCATCGCCACGAGGATCAGCGGGTTGCCGGTCAACGCCTGCGCCTGGACCGCCGCCGCGACGTTGTCGAGGTGCGTGCTGCCCGCCAGGCCGTAGGTGAACGCGATGCCGTACAGGAAGAACGCGCTCGCGAAACCGCCGAGGACGAAGTACTTGAAGGCGCCTTCCGTGCTCGAGCACTCGTGGCGGCGCAGGCCCGTCAGCACGTAGAGGGCCAGCGAGAACACCTCCAGCGCCAGGAAGATCACGAGGAGGTCCGTCGCCACCGCGATGAGCATCATGCCCGCCAGCGCGAACAGCACGAGCGCGTAGTACTCCCCGGCGGGCAGGCCGTCGCGGTCGATGGCTTTCGGCGAAAACACGAGGGTGAGCAGGCCCACGCCGACCAGGATCAGCTGCACGAACAGCCCGAAGTCGTCGGCCCGGACAACGCCGAAACTCTCGGCCCGGCGCCCCCAGAGCAGCACGATGGCGATGCCGGCGCCGGCAAGGCCGATCACGCCGAGCCCGCCGATGGGCATGCGCTCGCCGCGCCGGCGGAACGCCTCGGCCAGCATGCAGGCCAGGCCGGCCAGCGTGACGCAGAGGACAGGGATGATGCCGTTCAGGGCCGGGCCAATGATGGACACGCTGCTCACCTGCTCGACGAAAGGGGGAGAGGCCCCTTGTCGGGTTCGGTCACGACCACGATTTTCGCCGGCTCGGCCTCGGCCATCCTGGCGACGATGCGGTTCACGGCGGGCGTCATCGGCTTCAGGAACACCCAGGGCGCCACGCCCATGAACACGGCCATCGCAATGGCGGGCCAGAGCACCCATTTCTCCCGCGTGTCGAGGTCCTGCATCCCCTCGTTCTTCGGGTTGGTGACGGCGCCGTAGTTCACGCGCTGGAACATCCACAGCATGTAGACCGCCGAGAGAATCACGCCGCTGGTGGCCACCACCGTCAGCACCGGGTTCCACTGGAACGCCCCGAACAGGATCAGGAACTCGCCCACGAA
>Ga0316616_100000473_pt1 | contig 12852 bp, 16 predicted proteins | sample OWC_Aug_M1_C1_D1_FD_207660 | JGI IMG/M metagenome (GOLD analysis project Ga0316616, IMG submission 207660) | Wetland soil microbial communities from Old Woman Creek delta, Ohio, United States - OWC_Aug_M1_C1_D1_B | ecosystem: Environmental > Terrestrial > Soil > Wetlands | place: USA: Ohio... | reverse complement strand
GTTTGATATCGCTGTCTGCGAATACTAAAATCTTTGTATTTTGCGTATGCGGTAATCCTGAAAGGAGTGCAGCGACTTTTCCACTACAACCCTGAGTTGGTGTCGTCAAAACTAGGTGAGCGTTTTGATGATCCTGTAGTTGATGCTCAATAATGCTGTAGGCAGGATCATCTGGTGCGTCGACCACAAAGAACACCTCATACTCAAAATACTCTTGATGAAGGAATCCTTGGATGTTTTCCAGGAACCCGGGACCAGTGCCTTTGCAGGGGACGATAACAGAAGCAGAGGGAAAATAGGCTGGGAACACGGTTTTCTTGGTTTGTCTGTATGCGATAAGCCAAAGACCGATGATGATGCATTCCCCAAGAATCCCAATGATTCCAAGAAGAATCAAACTTTCAAGGATCATATGTTCCAACAGGGTATTGTATCCTTTGTGGGTTTTTAGAGATATACCCTACGAAAAACACAAGAAATTCAACGATGAAAAGAGACCTCTCGATGAGATGTTTATTAAAAGCTGCTAAGGATATCATTGTTGTGAGGAACAATTTTGGATAACAGAAATGATACTCCGTATCTGAAGGAACTTCAGATGGTTGATGTGCAACCGGTGTTTATCCTTGGGGTGCATCGGTCGGGGACAAGCATCCTGTATAAAATGTTGACGGCGACCGGTTGTTTTAACCCAGTCATTGCGTATCATCTCATCAGCTATGATCAGCTCCTAGTCAATCACCATGAGGACAAAGATCAAATCGCAAAACAGGAACTGACCAACTCATTACGAAAAAAAGGGTTAACCGATAGAGGAATCGACCAACTGAAGATTACCGCGGATTTCGCAGAGGAATACGGCTTCTTACTTGGTGCTCGGACCGGGCAGATGCGAGTGACGAAAAAAAACATTGCATTGTTCACCGAGCTGTGCAAGAAAATTACTTATATGTCCGGAGAAAAAAAACCGATTCTCCTGAAGAATCCCTATGATTTCCCAAATTTCCTCTTTCTCAAAGAGATGTTCCCTACTGCTCGGTTTGTGTTCATTCATCGCCATCCCCAAAAAACAATCAGTTCGACGCTTCAAGCAATCCGGACACTCTTAAAGGAAAAAAACCTATATACCGCCAGGTTGTCAAAGACATATAATCGGTGGTATAGCAACCCGCTCCTGCTCCTGCCACTGCGATTCATCTTTCGTTTTTTTGCAGAAGGCTGTGTCGTATTTCTCATCTGGTACACAAAAAGATCAATAAAGTATTATCTAAAAAACGTAAAATGTCTCCAAAAAAATGAGTTTATCTCGATTACATATGAAGAACTCTGTGATCATCCGCAGGAAACAGTGGAAAACATCCTAGCGACGTTTCAGATCACCAGGGAGACGTCTGTCGATGTCACCGGGATGATGAAGCCTCGGCAGGTGAAATCTGATCCTGCGGTTCACACACTTCGATTCTCAATCAAAAAATCCTTGAAACAATATTATGATTTGTTCCAGTATTCAATCGATAACTGACCTGGTTTATTTCTATGGTGCGATAATGGTTCGGTTTTCCTGTCCGATCCGTTTTAATGTCTCTTGTTGGTTTCCTGGATTATAGATCAGGGTGGTGCTGCGGCTTGCATATCTCTTCCTTCGCCACAAACCCTATATAGTATTTTCACCACAAAGCTCCCCTAAAGAAAGATGAATACTCTTTTTTTTTACACTCTTTTCTTAAAAGAAGTGGCGTATCGGGAAATCCTGATACCCAATGACACCAACCCAGATGGTTTGATTAAATCCTTGGATGGTGATGTTGGATCGTAACACCACTTTGAGCTGATCGGGGATGAAGTGTTCCCCAAGACGTGGTCGAAGCTGAGTGAGCGGGATGAACATATCACCCTGAAGTACGGTAGTGCTCTGAGGGAGAATAAGGCCATCGGAGAGCGTCCCATTGCTGATCATCCGGGATTTTGTTCCATCGACTCGGAAAATCTGCACGGTGATATCCTTCGCAAGCAATGTCAGATTATTTGGGTTTGTGATTGAAAAGGTTATGGTATCATGCAAACCGTTTTTCAAGGTATAAGTGTATTCACCGGTAAGAGAGGCTTCGGTGGGGAGATCAGAGAGGAGTCGTTCAAGCTGTGGGGGGACGATGTCGGCTTCTACAGAGATGTTCATGGGTTTTCGAATCCCCGCGACAGAGATGATGAGAGAACCGGTCAGGTTCATCTGGAGGGATTCCGCATCTAAGGCTTTTAGCAGAATCCATCCGCTCCCTGAAAGCTGTTTGGTTGTTTTTGCTGAGATGCTTGCCCCTTGGATGCTGATAGCACCAACGGAGACATCTGTTTCTGTGGTGACGCTTGCGGTGAGATTCTCTACGATGATGTCGATGCTGTTCGGGTTGCTTATCTCGATGATCCCACTGAAATTGATGCCTTCTTGGGTGATGTGGCTGAAGTCCGCGGAGAGATGAATCCGGGGAAATTGAAACTGCTCTAGGATGTCATTCAGAGTCGTAACGATGGAGAACTTCAGAGGGAATGTTTTTTTGATGACTCCAAAAAACATGGTGCCGAAATTCCCTGAAAGATGACTGGTGAGATGATGCGGAAGCGATCCATTGAACTGGATGCGAACGGTTGTGTTGAATGTCCGGTTCTCATGTGCCTTTGTTTCTCCCCCGGGTAGGGTAAGTTGATTGATGGTATGTCCGTTCTCATCGACGGTAATCATTGTGAGATTGGTCAGGAGAATGGAAAACGAATTAGGGTTGTCTATGGAGAGGGTGGCTTGGAGGAGTGCTTCTTCTGAGGTGATGGTAAGGATCTCAAGAGAAAGTGTCATTTCCGGTAGTTCCATCTGCTGGATATCAAGGAAGAGAAAGGCGCCTACGACGATATTAAGAATCGTTGCTGCAACGAGGATAATGACGAGTATTTTTTTCATAACTCCCTATGGTGGCAAAAAAACATTTATATTTATAAGATATTTTCTATATTAATATACTTTTTCTATCAGGTATAAAGAACGAAGGATTTTTTGCGTCTCTTATGTCTTTGGACTTTTCCTTTTTGAATAATAGAAAATATCGGTATGTCTCATGTACCCTAGCTGCTCGAATACCTTCATGGAAATCGTGTTCCATTCTTCGATAAGGCAGGCGACAATATCAATCCCCTGTGTTGAAAAGTACTGCTCGACGGCAGCAACCAACCGTCGTCCGATGCCTTTCTTCTTATAGGAGGATGCGACGACGAGTCGATTAATCCACCCTTTGCGTCCATCATGGGTTCCGACGACCGCTCCAATGATTTTTCCCCCAGAAACTGCGACGAGAAAATAACAATTCGGTTGCAGGAGTTGATGTGCGATGTTTTTTTTACTATCACGACCCTTTGGTCGAGATGGGATGTTACCATCCTTCCATAAGGAGAGGACTGCAGCATAATCCTTCATCGTCATCACACGAATCATCACTTTTGGCTCTTGGGATCTCATAAGATGGCACCATACTGGTAGGGTGGATGGAAAAGAATGATACAGGATGTTTTTGAACGTTTCTATTCGTATCACGGGAGTCTTAGAGGACTTGAGGTCGACTGATTGTTCGATACAGGATGATGTTTGAGGCGACCAATCCTATAATGGGATACAGTAAAAGAAAACCGGCTAACGGGGCGACGCTCATCAAAAGAATCGGGATGTTGCACCAGTTAATGGTATATTGAAGCACGACGTATGCGCGGATCTCCTGTCGACGAAACGAGTGGAGATGTAACATTTTATAGGTCACAACAAAGAAGAAGACATTAAAGAGGAGAAGAAGGAGAATCAAGAGATCATGTAGACGGATTATTCCAAACACTATCGGGAGAAAAACACCAAGGGTGTAGCAGACGCCTAAAAGATACGCAATGATTTGAAAAGTTCGAGGGACCCGTAGGATGTTTTGCTCCAGGCGTACTCCTAGTCTTGTCGAGAGATGCTGGGACTTAATCAGGTAGTCATGATCTGCATCTTTCATTCCTCCTGCGATGAGATTGAGATTCAGGGTCTGGAGAAACGCTAGGACACAAAGGATACCGATCAGGGAAGTAAAGTGAAATGAGACGGTCGCTGCACCAAACAGAACGCCGACCATGACGGAGGCGGCAAGGATGAAATCCATCCCGGTGATCCGTTTACTATACACATCATACAGGATTGCAAGAAGGATCCCTAGCAGATAGAGAAGCAGAAGGAGAACACCATAAACATAGAGGGTCAATAAACATCCAAGGAGGAACACCAGCACGATGTACAATAACGCATTTCTCTTCGAGATACTACCACTGGGCAATGGTCTTTTATTTGTTGCTGTCATGAGGCGGTCGACCTCGATGTCGATATAATGATTAAAAGCAAATCCGACGACATGGGCAGATAAACCAATCAGGAACAAGATGGTGAGGAGAAACAGGTTTTTTTCACCCATCGCAATCGCGCCAGTGAGGGGGATGATAGAAGTAAGAAAAATGAAATGAGCACTGGATAACTTGGCGTATTCAAAGACCGTTTTCTTCAGACTTGTGTTCATCCTGTACTCCAGTTCCTGAGGAGAATTATAAAAATGAATCCCCTATTTTATTGCTTGGATAACACGCACAGCACCAAATGTTACTCGATGGTCGCTGTGGATCTTCAAACCAGCATCTTGCAGGATTTTTGGAACATCGGATTGGATAAAACCAGGATAATATTTACTTTCATACAGTTTGATAAAATGAAAAATCAAGAATTTTTTCATGGATGCCTCAGGGAGAGCATAATCGATAATCACAATTCTTCCTTTTGGTTTTGTCACCCGGATCATCTCCTGTAACACCTTGGCTCGTACCTCGGGAGGCATGTCATGGAGGGCAAGGGAGATGCAACAAAGATCGAAAAAATCATTAGCGAAGGGGATGTGTGTCGCATCAGCATTAAGAAACGTCACCTGAGACGAAGAAATGGTTTTTTTCGCGATACGAAGCATATCCGGGGAAAGGTCAATACCGATGACTGTATAGCCCTTCTTTCCAAACGCGGCTGCTTGTCTCCCAGTCCCAGTCGCAACATCAAGGATGAGAGAACCAGATGGTGCTTTGACGATATCAACAACATGATATCGTATCTGGGAAATGAACGGTTCCATCAGATTATACAATGGAGCCCATCGTTTGAAAAGATTCTGAACATAGGGATAGTATTCTTCGCTCACCACAAGTCCTCAGAAAGTATCTTGCTTACATCATCGGTCAGTTAAATGAATTGGGAGAATAACCCAATCATATAATCCAATCCAAGCAACACGATGGCAACCAGGATAATAATCAGTAAAATCCACAGAGCGAACTTTAGGATTTTCCAGGCGACGAACACAATAATGATGATGGCAATCAAGGCAAGCCAAATAGGGATAACCATGGTTTTTTTCACCTCATTGTTTGGTTAGCTCAAAAGATGCCCCTTGATCATTGCTGAGGAGGAGTCGATTTGATGCAGGAAAACTATAATTTAACGTGATCCCTGAGCCTCCCGAAAGGAAGGTTATTTTCTGATTGGCAAGCGTATAGTCATAAACACCAGAGAGGGAGAAGAATCCTAGCGGGCCATTCCCTGTGATGGTCACCTTGTTATTGGAATCAAAAGTCATAGAGACGCTCCCATCTTGGATTTCCCAGGTTCCAATAAATTTGCTTTTTTCATCTAAACAACCACTCAGGGTACAGAGACTAAGCAGCAATAGCATTCCAACTACACCAAAGAGTTTCTTCATAATTTCCTCAGCGATTGCATTTCTTCAGATGTTTATATAGATTGTGTCATCCCGTAAGATTTCCAAGAAAACCACCCGTTTCTCTATAATCATTCTTTTTACTTTAAAGTATAATTTTCTAGGTTTGATTACATCACGTCTCATTATTTATTGTTCATGAAACGCGTCATGGAAAAATAATTTATTCATATCAAAACATTTAAATCAGAGAACCACCATTTGAAATAGTGGAAGTATATAAAAACCTATAGATTAGGGAGGCGAAAAAATTATGAAAATGAAAGCAATATTAATAGGAGCGATGCTTCTATTTGGAGCTAGTGTTTTTTCTACGATGACAAGTGCCCAGAACTATCAACCAGGAACCGACATTTCCTCAAGGAGTTTTTCCTGGTCTGATAACTTTGACTCCTACGCCGCAGGTAGTCTCCTAGGTGGACAAGGCGGATGGTTCCCCTGGGAAGATGACCCGGCTGCGGATGCAAACGTCACAAACATTCAATCTCATAGCCCTTCCAATTCCGTGGAGATTAAGGGTGGCTGCGATATGGTACATCGGTGGGAAAATGTAAATTATGGGAATTGCACTTTTAGAGTCTGGGCATATGTTCCCGCGGATTTCGATGGATCCATCTACATTATCTTGTTAAGTCTGTACAATGGTGCTTCCTCAAAATGGGATCTGCAAATCCACTTCAACTCTGCTACGTTCATGCTTGAGGATTATGATAGCAGTAATGCAACACCCTATGTGATCGATGGATGGGGTGAGGTTCGTGTGGAGATTGATTTTGTTAACGACTGGCAAAAAGTCTATTACAATGACCTCCTCTGGCTTTCCAAGAGTTGGACTCAGGGAACCAGCGGCGGTGGTGTGCTAGCGTTAGACGCAGTAGATCTCTGGGGTGAAGCTGGAACCCAGGTCTATTATGATGATGTGTCTGTCTGGGGGATGGAGGCACCTTCACAGCCTGAGTTAGAAATCGGGCCAATCACGGGTGGTTTTGGTCTGAAATCATCAGTCAAGAACACGGGTCTTGGTGATGCAACCAATATCGTCTGGAACATCACTCTTGATGGAAAACTCGTGTTCCTTGGTAAATCATCCTCAGGCACCATTGCATCTATGACACCCGCTGGTGAAGAAATCATAAAAGCAGGGTTCATTCTCGGCTTTGGGAAGACCAATATTGTGGTGACCGCAACCTGCAACGAGGGAAAAACAGCGGAAAAGACCGCCAGTGGATTTGTCCTGGGACCCTTTATCCTTGGAGTCAAATAGACTCTTTTTCTTTTTTTCTTTTTTTGTCAATAAAAAAATAAGCCTAGAAAATGATGGTTTTCCACTGTTTTAGATTCGTACTCCTACAACGAAGAAAAAGAGTTTGAATCCTCTTGCGGTTTGAGTCACTGGTTCACCACCAGGGTATTCCACGGTTACTGTGATTTGCAGTCGCCCGATTCCGATGGGGATCCGATCGGTGATCACTGTAGCGGTTGATTTTTCAGTAAGGGTGCTGATTGTGCTGGTGGAAAGAGAATCAATCCGTTTCAAAAAACCACCGGTGACTGCGACACTCCAGTTCACGGAGGTGGCATCCGCATCACCGACATTTTTTATCACAACTGAGATTTTGTTAAGTCTCCCACGTATGCTATCGATCGTCAGTTTTGGGGATCCCTGTGTTGTTGGGGAAGTCTCAGATGATGAGTCCCCAGGGTTGGTGGTAAATGAAGGGACGTAGTTTTCGAATCGAAGATACCCTAACCAATACAGTCCACCAAGCAGGAGAAGGACTACGACGATGATGATGCCGGCAATCGTTAGCTTTTTCATAGATGGTTTTGACTCGTTCCCTCATATTTTAATTGGTTTTCCATCTATATAAATCTGTGGAATGAGGTCAACAGGAGGAAATTCTCTGTGGATACCTTCTTTGTTCCAGATGATCGCCATGGGTGGTACTCCACGAAATCATTGTCTTTTTTTTGATATTAAACATGTTTTTTATTGGGAAACATTTATAATTCCTCCAGATATTCCCGCAAGTATTTAGGAGGCGAACTATGAAAAAAACAATCATTTGTGTGTTGATATTAACACTATTAGGCTCTTGTGCTGTGATCCCCGCAATGGCAACCCCAGAAATCACCGGTGTACGGGGTGGATACGGTGTCGCTGCTACGGTTGTTGATGCAGATGGATTTGATTGGGAAATCGAGTTAACAGGAGCACATATCCTTCAGGGGGGAATAACGGAGGGAGCTATCTCAGGGAGCAATACGACCACCATTCGGACACCTATCTTCCCACCGTCGCTGGGGATAGGGAAAATCAATATCACCGTGTCGCTGATATTTGTTATCCCCTTAATCGTCGAGGAACGCCATGCGTTCATGCTTGGACCATTTGTCTTATTTATGCAGTAAAAAGAAACAGGCAATAAAGACGAAGAACATAGCAAGAGAGAACATCACTCTTCTTCCCCTTTTTTTCTTTTTAAGAAATCCTAGCTCTATCCTCTGATTCACATGTCAGCAGTAATCGTGTTTTTCGTATAGGTACATATATTCCAAGGTGGATACGCTTTCATGCGTAACGACCGGTCAGAAAAGAAAATCGATGCGTCTTTTATCAGCATCCGTCGTCTGCTTCTCTTGCTTTTTGCAACATTGCTGTGTTATTCCTGTGCGTTTTTTGTTCCTCTCGTGTTTCTCTTTCAGATCTCCCGGTTCCTGAACCTTGGTTTTCTTCCACATCTTTTTCTCTTCAGTGTCTGCATCGCTGTATCATACCTCATCCTCGTTGCTTCAATGATCTGTTTCTCCACCGTGTTCATCCGGGTGTTGCGGGTGCGATACACTGAGGGAGATTATGGGACGACGATTAAGGATAAGACTGGTTTTAAATTCATTCTGAGTTGGGCGTTGTATTTCCCTACCTATAAAGTGATTGGTTTTTTGAATCTCCCACCCATCAAAGTCGCATTCCTTCGGATGATCGGCTGCAAGATAGGAAAAAACGTGGTGCTCGCGGGGGACGAATGGATCTTCGACCCCTATGTCACCGAAATCGGGGATAATACCACGATTGGTGCTCGGTCGCTGCTCACCGCACATATCGGGGAAGGACACCTCATCGTCAAGAAAATACGGATTGGGAACAATGTTCTCATCGGTGGTGAGTGTTTCATAATGCCAGGGGTGACCATTGAAGATAATGTGGTGGTGGGAGCGAAAAGTCTGGTGCTGAAGGACACGGTGCTCAAAGCAGGGAGAAAGTATGCTGGTGTCCCTGTTCATGAGATTGGCCTTAAAGAATCTGCAGTGACGACACCGTGATTTGTCGTAGGAAGAAAAATCAATCTGAAAGATATGTAAATAAATCATCGGGTGATTCTGTTCCCCGCCAGGTGAACCTTGTATGATGGATTATGCAACCTATATGGATGCGTTGGATCGCCAGCTGAACCAGTACCTCCCGCAACCAAACACCCCTTTGTATGATGCGCTGGTTAAACCAAAGGACCTGTTCCGGGTGCCGCTACGCGAGGCAGAACCACTCCAGTTTGCTTGTATTAAAAAAGCGTTTCTCCATAATTACAGCAACAGTAAGTTTTATCAGAAGTTTTGTAAAGAAAAAAGTGTCACGCCTGATGATATTAAGACAAACGAGGATCTTGCAAAGATCCCGCTGATCCCAGATAAGTTCTTCAAGGATTATCCTTCCGGGAAGGAGTTCGCGGTGTGGTTAGCGAACATCTACACAGGAGAACTCCCTCATATCACGGTTCCGCAGAGGAACCCGTCCTATGATGATGTCCTCAAAGCGTATTATGCGGCAGGAGTCATTGTCTCCTATAGCAGTGGGACGGGAGGTCGATATACCTTCATCCCTCGGAATAAACAGACGTTCATGAACGCGGAATACGCACTTGCCAAAACATTGGTCGGCATGGCGTATCCTTTCTGGAAGTATGACTCGTATGGGTACCTGCTGATGCCTCATCCGAAGAAGAACCTTATTTTCGCTGGGAGAGCACTTGAGGTGTACTTTGATGCCGTCAAGGACGTCAATGTCGCCATCGACCGTGAGGTCACCACTGAGCTTGTTCAGATAACCATGGGTCGGACCAAGGGACTGAAAAGCGACCTGGTTCGTTATTTTTCATATCGGATGCAGAAGAAGATGATCGATAATATCATCACCTGGTTAGAGACACATGACAAAGCAAAGGACACCATCACCTTGTTAGGGGCTCCGTATATCCTGTATGCGGTGATGGAGAAGCTTAAGGCACAGGGGAAAAGCTTTGATTTTGGGGAACGTGGAGCTGTTGCGACCGGTGGTGGCTGGAAGGGGCTGCGAAACATCACCTCCTCAGAGTTCCGCACGGAGGTCAACAAGGTCCTGGGGATCTCAGAGCGATTGGTGCTGGACGTCTACAGCATGGTGGAGGGAAACGGATGGATGATCCATTGCCCAGAGGGGCATTATCTCCATGTCCCCTACACGTATTATAAAGCATTGGTGCTGGATAAAGAGTATCAATCTGTTGGGTACGGGGAATGGGGACGGTTCGCGTTTCTTGATGGTATCGCGACGAGTCACCCGAGTTTCATCGTGACTGGTGACCAAGTCAAACTGCTTGAGCATTGCCCGGTCTGTGATCGACCCGGTCCCGTCCTTGAACCAGAAGTGAAACGAGCACAAGGCGAGGATCTCCGAGGGTGCGCGGAGGAAGTCCGTCGGATGCTCTCAAAGGATATCGGTCAGTAAATCAAACACGCAAACTAACTCCCTTGAGAAAAACACTGGAAATAATTCTTCTTTTATTTCGACTAAAGAGAATCTTATGTTAGTTAAAAGGAATGTGGACGATTTGAATCTGCATTTTGGCAGGGATGATCGTTTTCCAATATCCTACTTCCCAGTCATTGCGGAAAAAACCTACGAACCTTCCGGTGTAATCCCCCCCGGAAACCTCAGCAAGAAACACGCCTCGATACGTCCCATAGAACTTAAGAAAAATAAGGTTTTTTAATGTAAAAGCCCCTGTGAAGTTGCCATCGTCTGTTCCCCATGTACCTGTGAGTGTTATCCTTCGCCCAGCAAATCCTTTCTCAAGTGAATATTGAAGCCATCCTCGAAACATTGTACCGGTTATGTTTGCTGCCCAGCGAGCTTCCGCGAGTGAATTATCTGGTACTATTTGGTGATTCACATTCACATTCACATTCGTTGGAATCTGTGCTGGTGTCAAAATAACGCTCGTACTCATGAATAACAGAATGATGGTCGCAACCAAACCTATGTTTATTAGAAAATATTTCTTCATCTTTTTCCTACCCATGCATAATTAAAGCATCCTGCTATATTTAAATTCTCTTCATACGAAAATTGTTAAAGAAAACACAGATGTTATCAACCAGAATATTATTTTCAATTATTGACGTTGTGGAGCTCTGATATGGATAAACGCGTTGATGAGTATATCTCAAAACAAAAATCACCTCAAAAAGAAATTTTACGAAAAGTTCGAGAAATCTTCTATGAAACTCTTCCAATTTGTGATGAAAAAATGATGTGGGGCGTCATTACATTTACAGGAGGAAAATTTTATCTTGCAGCGATGAAGACTCGTGTGCATGTTGGTTTTGCAATCACGGGTTTGAACGCAGATGAAAGAGGTTTTTTTGAGGGAACGGGGAAAACGATGCGGCATATAAAAATCAACTCAGTAGAGGATATTGACGAAAAACGACTGGTGAAACTGATAAAACTCATCGAAAAAAAATCCGTGTGTGGTTGATATCCGAGGTATTTTTAAAGAAAGAAGAGGTACTTTCTTTTCAGGAATGGTTCTGTGAACAACATACTCATCGACAATCTTGTTGTAATATTTTCACTTGTTTTTTATGCTTTTTTATGTGTCGTGTATGTATTACGCTCCTATCAACGAGAGAAAGAGGAATTAAAATTAGCACTAGTTTTTAGTCTCCAATTAGTGCCATTCATGCTACTTTGGATATTGAACATTTACATTGGGGGTGACAGCGGACGACTGATAGCTGGTTTCCCGATAATTGTCTTTCTTCTGTATGATCTTTGGTATCGTTTGCTGACGAAAAAGAAACCGGTTCATCATCCTGATCATTGGCCCAGAGGTTTAATCTTGTATATCATTCTCCTTCAGATTGGATGTATTGCGTTGAATTGGTATGGGTTTCTGGTTGCAAAAGTATATGGCAATATGCTTGTGATAAGTTATTTTGTGATGTTAGGTTGCTTTGGATTTTATCAAGTAAGACATAAAAGATGGAAAAAAAATAATCGATAAAATATATGCAGAGGAAGGGATTTGTGCACGTTTTTACTCGTAAAAATATTGATTTTATAGGAGTGTTGTGTTCAAGTCGAGGGTCTGTGCTAAGGGTGTAATGCTCATACTATAATTATTGAAATTCATAATCGGCAAATAATACATTATCATCACTTCGATTTATCATCCGATATGATTATTAAATAACTTCTTATTGACTACCTTCAGATTATAAAAAAAAAAATTGACTGATCTGGAGAAAACACTATGAAAAAATGGTATGAATCTCTTTTTGAGAATTATGGTAAAAACTATGATAATGAAAGCTATACAAAGGGAACAATTGGTGAATGTGACTTCATTGAAAAGGAACTTGATTTTGATAAATCACTAAAAATAATAGATATTGGATGTGGAACAGGTAGACACTCGATTGAATTAACAAAAAGAGGATATCATATTATAGGAATTGATTTATCAGATTCACAACTGAAGCAGGCAAAAGAAAAAGCAAAAGCACAAAATCTGGAAATAGAATTTCAAAAACATGATGCAAGAAAATTACCTTTCAAAGATGATTTTGATTTGGCAATAATGCTTTGTGAAGGAGGATTTTGTTTGATGGAAACAGATGAAATGAATTTTGAGATATTAAGAAATGCAGCAAAATCATTAAAGAAATCCGGTAAGCTGATTTTTACCACACTTAATGGATTATTTCCCTTATATCA
>Ga0316616_100000472_pt1 | contig 12860 bp, 5 predicted proteins | sample OWC_Aug_M1_C1_D1_FD_207660 | JGI IMG/M metagenome (GOLD analysis project Ga0316616, IMG submission 207660) | Wetland soil microbial communities from Old Woman Creek delta, Ohio, United States - OWC_Aug_M1_C1_D1_B | ecosystem: Environmental > Terrestrial > Soil > Wetlands | place: USA: Ohio... | reverse complement strand
CGTCCGGACGGCGCTCGACCGCGGCCTCGAGGTGTTCGGGATTCACGAGGGCTTCGCCGGCCTGATCGAGGGCGCGGACCGCGTCCGGCCGATGACGTGGAACTCCGTCGGCGGCATCATCCACCGCGGCGGCACGATGCTCGGCACGGCCCGGTCCGAGGTGTTCCGGACCCGCGAGGGACGGCTCGCCGCGGCGCGCACGCTCGCCGGCGCCGGAATCGACCGCCTCGTCGTCATCGGAGGCGACGGCAGCCTGACGGGCGCCGACATCTTCCGGCGCGAATGGTCCGGCCTGCTGGAGGAACTGGTGATGACCGGCGCCGTGGCGCCGGACGCGGCCGAGCGGCATCCCCGCCTGGTCGTCGTGGGCCTGGTCGGGTCGATCGACAACGACGCCTTCGGCACCGACATGACGATCGGCGCCGACACCGCGCTGCACCGGATCACCGAGGCCATCGACGCGATCAGCAGCACGGCGTCGAGCCACCGCCGCACGTTCGTCGTGGAGGTGATGGGCCGGCACTGCGGCTACTTGGCGCTGATGAGCGCGGTGGCCACGGGTGCCGACTGGCTGTTCATCCCCGAGCACCCGCCGGAGGCCGACGACTGGGAAGCCGAGGTGCTCGCGGCGCTGAAGGCGGGGCGCGAGGCGGGCCGCCGGGACGCGATCGTCGTGGTGGCCGAGGGGGCGACCGATCGGCAGGGACGCGCCATCACCAGCCAGCGCCTGCGCGAGGTGCTGGAAGCGGGGCTGGGCGAGTCGGTCCGGCTCACGGTGCTCGGCCACGTCCAGCGCGGGGGGGCGCCGAGCGCGTTCGACCGCAATCTCGGCACGATCATGGGGCACGCGGCCGTGGACGCCCTCATGTCGGGCGCCGCGGACCAGGAGTCGCAGGTCATCGGCATCCGCGGCAACCGCGCCGTCCGCATCCCGCTCACCGAGTGCGTCTCCAAGTCACGCGAGATCAACACGCTGCTGGAGGCGGGCGAGTACCGGCGCGCGCTCGAACTGCGCGGGCGGAGCTTCTCCGCCGCGCTCTCGACGCTGCAGACGCTGCTCCGGGCGCTGCCGCGCCCGCCGCGCCCGGGCCAGCGGCGGCTGCGGTTCGCGATCCTGAACGTCGGCGCTCCGGCCCCGGGCATGAACACGGCCGTCCGGGCGGCGGTTCGCGTCGCCATCGACCAGGGGCACGTCGCGCTCGGCGTGAGACGGGGCTTCCAGGGCCTGGCCGAAGACGACATCCAGGAACTGGCGTGGATGAGCGTGAACGGGTGGGCCGGCCTGGGCGGGTCCGAGCTGGGCACCAACCGCGTCGTGCCCAACGGGCCCGACTTCTACGCCATCGCCAAGACGATCGAGCGGCACCAGATCGACGGGCTGCTGATCATCGGCGGGTGGGAGGCCTACCAGGGGGCCTACCGGCTGCTGTCGGAACGGTCGAACTTCCCGGCCTTCGCGATCCCGATGGTCTGCCTCCCGGCGACGATCGACAACAACGTGCCGGGCACCGAGCTGAGCATCGGCGCCGACACCGCCCTCAACAACATCGTGGGCGTCGTGGACAAGATCAAGCAGTCGGCCGTCGCGGAGCGCCGCTGCTACATCGTCGAGGTCATGGGGCGCCGGTGCGGCTACCTCGCGCTGATGAGCGGCCTGGCCACCGGCGCCGAGCGCGTGTACCTGCACGAGGAAGGGATCACGCTGAAGTCGATGCTGCAGGACCTGGACCAGCTGGTCCAGGGCTTCCGGGAGGGCAAGCGCCTCGGCCTCGTGATCCGGAACGAGGAGGCGAACGCCACCTACGACACGACGTTCATGTCGGCGCTCTTCGGCGAGGAGAGCGGCGGGGCCTTTGCCGTTCGCAAGAGCATCCTCGGCCACCTGCAGCTCGGGGGCGACCCGTCGCCGTTCGATCGAATCCAGGCGACCAAGCTCGCGCGCCGGTCCATCAACCACCTGGTCGAGCAGGCCGACGGCAAGCAGGAGACGGCGTCCTTCATCGGCATGGCCGCGGGCCGAGTCACGTTCCACCCGCTCGAGGATCTGCCGCGGATGGTCGACGAGCCGAACCGCCGGCCGAAGCAACAGTGGTGGCTCGGCCTGCAGTCGATCAACGACGCGCTCTCGCGCTCGGGGCCGAAGACGACGGCCGGGCGCTGACCACCGGCTTCCGGCTACAGGCTACAGGCTTCAGGCTACAGGCTTCAGGCTACAGGCTACCGGCCACGCCAGCGTCCCACTTCCCTACTTCCCTACTTCCTTACTTCCTTACTTCTCCCCTACTTCCCTACCTGCCACTTGCCCCCTGCTACTTTCCTGGCTTGTACTGCCGTTCGACGTGCGCGTTCACCTGGTCGCGGTAGAAGTAAACCTCCCGGAGGTCGCCCGTCGCGTAGCGGGCCGCCTGGTCGTTGAAGTGCTTCGACGCCGGGTCGCCGTTCTGGCCGCCCGCCGAAACGGCGCGGGCACGCACCTTGTCGCCGAACTCCACGACCGAGACGAAGCTGTTCCCCGTCGTGCCGTACCACTTCTTCGTCCCGCGGCCCGGTCTCGCGCCGAAGGAGGCGAGCGAGCCCCAGCGCGATGACGTGAAGCCGACCGGCAGGCTCGGCCCCGCGTCGCTGAAGGGCTGGACGATGTCGCCGGTCAGGCGCTGGAAGCGGTTGATCTCGCCCCACGCCGTCTTCCAGGTGCCGAAGTCGGCGGTGAGCCGGTCGCAGGCCGCCGCCAGCGCGCGCACGAGCGGTTCGGGCGCGGCCGCGCCGGCGATGTAGTCGTCGGCCGGCACGCCGGCCTTCCGGGCCTCGGCGCCGACGGTGCGCGAGACCTCCTCGCCCCAGTAGACGGCGAGCGAGGTCGGCACCGAGTTCACGCCCCACCGGAAGTCCCAGCCGCGGAGCAGCGCGATCGGCTCGGCCGTCTTCACCCGCAGCGCGTCGTCGGCCGGCAGGCGATCCCACGCCTTGACGAGCGCCGGGATCTGCGACGCGAATGGCGGCAGGTAGCTGTCGTAGGCGGCGGCGAGCAGCGAGTCGAGCGTGAACCCCTTCCTGTTGTCGAAGAGCCGGAGCGCGTGGACGGCGCGCGCGTTCTCGCTGCCGCTGTCGACGTAGGCCGGGAAGTCGGCCTTCTTCGGGCTGCTCGAGCCGGCCGCCGTCCAGGGCGAGTTGTTGCAGTTGTAGAGCCATCCGCTGGCCGGGTTGACGAGCAGCGGCGACTCGTCCACCGACAGCACGCCGCTCCACTCGGTGCCGGGGTCGCTGCCGTCCACCGGCCGCGTCCAGTCGAATTTCGGATTGCGCCGCGGGATGAAGTTGGCGTGGAAGTAGGCGATGGTGCCGTCCGCGTCGGCGTAGATCGTGTTGTTCGACGAGTTGGTGTGCAGATCCATCGACTCGCGGAACGCCTTGAGGTTCTTCGCCTTCGTGCGGCCGTAGGACTGCATCAGCGCCTTGAGCGGCTCCTGCATCAGGCGAACCGCGATCCACTTGTCGCCGACCTGGCGAACGATCGGGCCGTGGTGCGTCCGGAAGATCGTGAAGTCCTTCTTTGCCATGCCGGTCGCCGTCTTGTACGGGACCGTGATGACCTGCGACTTCACCGGGCGCTCCTCGCCGCCGTAGCGGTAGAAGTACGCGTCGCCCTTCTTCACGATGGTCTCGGAGTACTCGTCTACCGCGTCCACGCTGCTCGAGGTGTGCATCCAGCCCGCGCGGTCGTTGAACCCCTGGTAGATGAAGAACTGGCCCCAGGTCAGGGCGCCGTAAGCGTTCAGCCCCTCGTCGCTGACCATCTGCGCCTCGGCGCGGAAGAAGAAAGACGTGTGCGGGTTGATCAGCAGGAGCGCGCGTCCGCCGGCGGCGTTGGCGGGCGCGATGGCAACGCCGTTCGAGCCCGAGGGCTCGACATCGTCGGCCTCCGGGTCCGCGGCCGGCGGGGTCTTCCCGCCGCCGTAGAACGCCTCGAGCTGGCCGAGATTCACCTTCTCGATGTCGCCGCCGATGCTCCCCTCGCTGAAGGTGAGCGCCATCCACGGCTCGAACCGGCCGATGACGCGCGGCTTCACGTTGGGATGGGTGTAGAGGTAGTAGTTCAAGCCGTCGGCCCAGGCGTTCATGAGCGCCTTCAGCCACGTCGGGCTCTTCTCGTACTGCGCCTTGATGTCGGCCGGGTCGATGAAGAGCTTCATGCGAAGGTCGCGGTAAACGGCCGACTCGCCTTCGGCTTCGGCCAGACGGCCCATCGCGTTGATGAAGTTGGTCTCGACGCGGTTGAAGTCGTCTTCCGCCTGCGCGTACATCACGCCGAACACCGCGTCTGCGTCGGTCTTGCCGTAGACATGGGGGATGCCCCACGTGTCGCGAATGATGGTGATCCCCTGAGCCCTCTGCTCCCAGGCCGCCGCCGATGACGCGGGGACCGGTCCCTGCGGTGCGACGGGGAGGGTCGAGGCGGCGTACAGGCCGCAGACGGCGCAGGCGGCGACGAGGACGAGGGCGAGCTTCTTCATGAGGTAGCCTCCGAGAAGGGGCGGTTGATTATAGACCGGGGCCATCCTCATCTTCCTGCTTGACTTGAGGGCGCAATCCGGTGGAAAGTGCTTCGACGCGCGAGATGCTGAGACGAACCGTCGCGACCGCCGGATTCTGGCTATTGCTGTGGCCTTCCCTGGGCGCGGCACCGGTGTCCATGTCATCGCCGCCCGACTCGAAGCCGGCGGCGAACCGGCCCGTCGACGGGCCGGCGGCACTCCTCGAACTGAGCGATGACGCGCTGCTCGCGAGGATCGAGGCGGATCCCGGTTCCCTCGGGTCGCTGTCGGTCGGTACCCCAAGCCGGTCCACGCTGTACAACGGCGTCGCCCTCCCGGAGAACCCGCACTGGACGATCGCGCCCAACGCCGACACGTGGGCCACGTCCGAGACGATCGCGGCGATTCAGACCGTGGTCGAAACGGTCTGCGAACTCTTCCCCGACACGCCGCCAATCGCGGTCGGCGACATCAGCGACGCCGACGGCGGCCGGCTGAAACGGCACAAGACGCACCAGGGCGGCCGGGACGTGGATTTCGGGTTCTACTACAAGGCCGGAAAGGGCTCGTGGTTCGTCCCAGGCACATCGCTCAACCTGGACCTGGCGCGCAACTGGGCGCTCGTCCGGGCGCTGCTGTTCCGGACGGACGTCGAGGCGATCCTGCTCGACAACAGCATCCAGCGCTCGTTGTACCGCTACGCCCTCGGCCTCGGCGAGAGCAAGGAGTGGCTCGACCGGGTCTTCCAGTTCTCGAGAGGGTCGCGCGAGGCGCTCATCCAGCACGTCGCCGGCCACCGGACGCACTATCACGTGCGGTTCTTCAACCCGGTGGCGCAGGAACTGGGCCGGAGGGCGCACCCGTTGCTGGTGAAGGCGGGCATCATCCCGCCGCCGGTCTACACCGTCTCGCACGTCGTCCGGGAGGGCCAGACGCTCGGCCAGCTCGCGGCGCGGTACGGCACGACGGTCCGGGCCATCCAGCAGGTCAACGGCCTGGCGTCCACGCAGATTCGCGCCGGGCGGGTGCTCCAGATCCCGCGGCGCGGCGCGCCGGCCCCGGTGTCCGAACCGATCACCGTCCCCCGCCGCCTGCTCGCGCCGTCGACGCCGGACGCGCTCGCGGCCATCGAATGGCCGACCTTCGAGACCCTCTACGGCTCCCCGACCGAGCGCTGACCCGCCGCATCGTCCCGCACCACGAACAACCACCGAGATACCGCGGGCACGGAGTCGTGTCGGCGCCGCGGGGGCTATACTGTTGCACCGAAACGGAGGGAAACCCATGCGCGCCATCCGACTGTGCGCCGTCGCCTCGGTCCTCGCGCTCGTCGCCGCCGCCGCAGCGGCCGGCCCGGTCGTCCACACCTACTCGATCGTCGCGCGCGACGCGAAGACGGGCGAGATGGGCGTGGCGGTCCAGTCGCACTGGTTCTCGGTCGGATCGATCGTGACCTGGGGCGAAGCCGGCGTCGGCGTCGTCGCCACGCAGTCGATCGTCGACCCGGGGTACGGCGGGAAGGGACTGGACCTCATGCGGCGCGGCGCCAGCGCTCCCGAGGCGCTGAAGCAGCTGCTCGCCGCCGACACGGAGCGCGAGGTCCGGCAGGTGGCGATGCTCGACGCGCAGGGACGCGTGTCGGCACACACGGGTTCACTCTGCATCGCAGCGGCGGGTCACGAGATTGGCGCCGGCTACTCGGTGCAGGCGAACATCATGGCCAGCGACAAGGTCTGGCCCGCGATGGCGGCGGCGTTCGAGAAGTCGACCGGCGATCTGGCGGATCGGCTGCTCGCCGCGCTCGACGCGGCGCAGGCGGCCGGCGGCGACCTGCGAGGTCGCCAGGCGGCGGCGATCCTGATCGTGGCCCCGAAGTCGACGGGCCGGCCCTGGGCCGGCGCGGATCGCCTGTTCGACCTGCGCGTCGAGGATCACCCGGAGCCCCTGGTCGAACTGCGGCGCCTCGTTCGGCTTCAGCGCGCCTACGCCCACGCCAACCACGGCGACGAACTGGTCAGCCAGAAGAAGGTGGACGAAGCCCTGAAGGAGTACGCCGCAGCGGCCGCGCTCGCGCCCGAGATCCTCGAGCTGCCCTTCTGGCAGGCCATCACGCTGGTGTCGATCGGCCGGGAGGCCGAAGCGACGCCAATCCTCAGGAAGGTGCTGGCGAAGGAACCGTGGTGGGCCGACCTGATTCCGCGGCTGCCGGCCGCCAAGCAGCTGCCCGACGACCCCGCGCTCATCCGGCGGCTGGTTGCTCTGCGACCGCCGAAGTAGCCGGTCCGGCTGGCGGCTTGCGGCCGGCGGCCCTGATTCCGGACGAGGAGGTTCGGGTGAAGCGACGCGAGTTCCTCAAGGCCTCGACCACCGGCTGCCTGGCGCTTGCGGCGGGCGGCCTCCACGCCGCACCCGCGCGGCGGCCGAACGTCGTGCTCATCTACGCCGACGACCTCGGGTACGGAGACGTCAGCTGCTACGGCGCGACCGCGATCCGCACGCCGAATGTCGACCGCCTGGCGACAGAGGGGCGTCGGTTCGTCAACGCCCACGCCCCGGCCGCCACGTGCACGCCGTCGCGCTACGCACTCCTCACCGGCGAGTACGCCTGGCGCAGAAAGGGCACGAACATCCTGCCGGGCGACGCACGGCTCATCATCGAGCCAGGCCGCACGACGCTGGCGTCGGTGATGCGGCGAGCCGGTTACACGACGGGCGTGGTCGGCAAGTGGCACCTCGGCCTGGGTGGCGCCGATCTCGACTGGAACGGCACGATCGCTCCTGGCCCTCGTGAAGTCGGGTTCGACGAGCACTTCATCATCCCGGCCACGGGCGATCGCGTGCCCTGCGTCTTCGTCGAAGACGGCCGCGTCGTCGGCCTCGACCCGCGCGACCCGATCCAGGTGAGCTACAAGACGCCTGTCGGCACCGACCCGACGGGCCGAGACCACCCGGAACTCCTCAAGCTGCGCACGAGTGCCGGGCACGACCAGACGATCGTGAACGGCATCAGCCGGATCGGCTACATGAGCGGCGGGAACGCCGCCCGTTGGGTGGACGAGGACATCGCCGACACGCTGGTCCGCAGGGGCGTCTCGTTCATCGAGCGCCACCGGTCGCGGCCGTTCTTCCTCTACTTCGCCACGCACGACATCCACGTGCCACGCGTGCCGCACCCGCGGTTCGCGGGCAGGAGCGGAATGGGGCCGCGGGGCGACGCCATCCTGCAGTTCGACTGGGCCGTCGGCGAGATCCTGGGCACGATCGATCGGCTGAGGCTCGCCGATGACACGCTGGTCATCCTGACGAGCGACAACGGCCCGGTGCTCGACGACGGCTACGCCGACCAGGCGGTGGAAAAGGCCGGCAGGCACAAGCCGGCCGGCCCGCTGCGCGGCGGCAAGTACAGCGCGTTCGATGCCGGCACGCGCGTGCCGTTCGTGGTACGGTGGCCGGGCGCGGTCACGCGGGGCACGTCGAGCGCGCTGACGTGCCAGATCGACCTGCTGGCGTCGATGGCCGCGCTGACCGATCAGGCGCTGGCGCCCGGCGACGCGCCGGACAGCTTCGACATGCGCCCGGCGCTCGTCGGGACGGCGAGTGCCGGGCGCGAACACCTGGTCGAGCAGGGCGCCTCGCTGTCGCTGATCGCAGGCCCGTGGAAGTACATCGAGCCGAGCGCAGGGCCAGCCGTCGAGCGCGGCACGAACATCGAGCTCGGCCACAGCCCGGACCCGCAGCTCTACAACCTGGACGAAGACATCGGCGAGACGCGCAACCTGGCAGGGCAGTACCCCGAACGCGTGGCGCAGATGGCGCAACGGCTCAAGGTGATCACGTCAGGAACGAGGACGCGATAGCGCCACGGGCCAACGCTACTTCACGGCGAACCGATACTGCCCCGAGCCGACTTCGAAGACCGCGGCGCCGCCCTCCATCCTGACGAACCGCACGCCGGCCGCGCGCGCCGCTGGACCGGCTCCCTCGGACACCTGCGCCGCATCGCGGGCCGGCACGAAGACTGTCGCCGTCACCCCTGGCGGAACCGTCACGTCGAGCGAGAAGGTGGCGGCCGACGGTTGGCGCCACGACACGTCGATCCTTCCGCGGATCGAGTGATAGCTCCCCCTGGTCCATGTCAGCCCGCCGCCAGGCTGCGGTCGGATGACCGCGCGCGTCCAGCCGGCCTGCGCCGGGTCCGCGTTGATGCCGAGCACGACGCGGTACATCCACTCGCCCACCGCGCCAATCGCGTAGTGGTTGAACGAGTTCATCCCCTTGTCCTGGAATCCGCGCCCCTTGACGTAGCCGTCCCAGCGCTCCCAGATCGTCGTCGCGCCGTTGTCGATCGAGTAGCCCCACGACGGGAACGTGCGCTGGAGCGCCAGCTGGTACGCCAGGTCCGTGCGACCGGCCCGCGTCAACTCCATCATCATCCGGTACGTCGAGTGGAAGCCGGTGGACATGTGGCCCTTGTAGGCGTCGATGCCCGCCACCATGCGGCGGACCATCGCCGGCCGGAGCGCCTCGGGCACGAGATCGAAGTAGAGCGCGAGCGCGTAGCCCGCCTGCGTCTCGCCCTTGACTCGGCCGTCTGCACCCACGTACGCCTTGTTGAACGCCGCCTTGATCTGCGCGAAGAGGTCCCCGTACTTCTTCGCCTCCGCGTCCTTGCCGAGGACCCGCGCCATCCGGGACACGAGGTCCGTGGAGTGCGCGAACATCGCGGTCGCGAACACCTCCTTCGGCACTTCGGCGCCTTTCCTGGGCCAACCCTCTGCCACGAGCGTGTCCCCGTGGAGCCAGTCGCCGTAGTCGTTGCCGCGCGTCTTCGTCCACAGGAGGTCGGGATTCTCGCGGCGAATGAACTCGACCCACCGGGCCGCCGCGTCGAAGTGCTCGGCGAGAATCCGCGTGTCGCCGTAGTTCTCGTAGGCGCGCCACGGCACCACCACGCCCGCGTCGCCCCAGCCCGGCGCGCCGGTGAACCGCTCGTTCTTCCCGAACGGGTGGGGCGCGAAATCGGGGAATCGCCCGTCACCGGCCTGCGCGTCGCGCACGTCCACGATCCACTTCGTCAGGAACGCCGCCATGTCGAAGTTGTAGATGGCGGTCTGGGAGAAGACGAGGATGTCCCCCATCCACCCGAGGCGCTCGTCACGCTGGGGGCAGTCGGTCGGGATGCTGTGCATGTTGTCGCGTTGCGTCCAGACGATGTTCTTCCACAGCTGGTTCAACAGCGCGTCTGATGTCTCGAACGCGCCGGCGGGCGTGACCGCCGAATGGACGGCCCGGCCGGACAGGTCCTCGAGGCGCGGCCGCTCGGCATCGCCCGTCACCTCGACGTAGCGGAAGCCGTGGTAGGTGAATCGAGGTTCGAACGACTCGCCGGGCGCGCCGCGCAGGGTGTAGGCATCGGTCTGCAGGGCGCCGCGGAGGTTCTCGGTGTAGACGACGCCCGAGTCGTCCAGCATCTCGGCGTGACGGAGCTTGACGGTGGCGCCCGCCCGGCCGCGAACCGACAGCCGGCACCAGCCCACCATGTTCTGGCCGAGGTCGAAGACGAACACGCCCGGCTTCGGCTCGGTCACGCGAACCGGCTTCAGCTCCTGCGTCACCCGGATCGGCTCGTTCGGCTGGGCGACGAGCCGCGGCCCGGCACCGGCCGCCGCGCCAGGCGCCACCGGGTGCCACGACGATGCGTCGAAGCCGGGACGATCCCAGCCCGGCATCTCACGCCGCGCGTCGTAGGCTTCGCCGTTGAGGATGTCGGCCGACCGGACGGGGCCGTTCCTGGTGGCCGCCCACGACGCGTCGCTCGCGACCGTTGTCGGCCCCGCGCCCGCGTGCTGCACCTCCAACTCGAAGAGCAGGCTCGGCGTCGTGCCGTACACGTTGCGCGGCTTCTTCGCGATGATCATCCCGAGGCCGACGCCGCCCGCATACCAGCCGTCGGCGACCGTCGCCGCGACGACGTTGGCCCCCGGCCGCAGCAGCGGCGTGACGTCGTAGGCCTGGTACTGGACGCGCGTCGTGTAGTCGGTCCATTCCGGCGCCAGCTGCCGATCTCCGACCCGCTGCCCGTTGATCCGCAGCTCGTAGAGGCCAAGCGCGCTCACCCGGGCAATCGCTCGCACGGCCGGCCGGGCCAGGGTGAATTCACGTCTCAGGCAGGTCGCCGAGACGTCGGCCACCGCGGGCCCTGGATCGTGTATCCAACGGGCGGCCCAGTCCCGACCGTCCAGCAGGCCCATCGTCCACTCGGCCGCCGCGCTCCACGCCCCCGGGCGATCCCGTTCGTCCCACGCCTGGACCTTCCAGTGAAGGCGCTCGCGGGACTTCAGGACACGCCCGCCGTACGGCACGTTGGCCGTGTCGCCGGAGGTGACCTTGCCACTGTCCCACACGTCGCCCGTGCCGGCGCCGAGCAGGTCGGCCCGGCTGGCGACGAGGATCCTGTAGGCGGTCTGCCTCGCCCCGCGAACCGCCGTCGGCACGAATTCCCACGTGAGGCGGGGCCGCGGCGCATCGACCGCGAGCGGGTTGGCGAGGTACTCCACGCGCAAGGCCGTCGGCTGGATGCCAGCCGGGGGCGGTGCGCCCTGTCCGGACAACGTGACGGCGGCGCAGATGGTGACGGGCACGATCAGGGACCTCACGCGCTGTGTCGGCATGAACACCTCCCGGCGGCAACGGGAGTATACTCCGTCGTCACCAGGAGACCAGACATGCCCATCCGCCGGCTTGCAATCGTTGTCGCCGTGGCGTTCGCCGGGCTGATTGCCGCCCTGCCCGCGCAGGAGAAGGCGTCGATCAACCCTTCGCTCTATGCCGCCATGAAGTGGCGATCGATCGGACCGCATCGCGGCAGCCGCACCGTGGCGGCCGCCGGGCACCGCAGCCAGCCGTACACGTTCTACATGGCCCCGGTGAACGGCGGCGTGTGGAAGACCACCGACGCGGGACGGACCTGGGTGCCGACCTTCGACGACCAGCCGAGCGGCTCGATCGGCTCGATCGCCGTTGCCCCTTCCGATCCGAACGTCGTCTATGCCGGCAGCGGCGAAGGGCTGCACCGCCCGGACCTCTCGACGGGCGACGGCGTCTACAAGTCGACGGACGCAGGGAAGACGTGGACGCGCCTCGGCCTGCGCGACGCGCAGCAGATCCCGCGCATCGACGTCGACCCGCGATCCGCCGACCGCGTCTTCGTCGCGGCGCTCGGTCACCCCTACGGCCCGAACGAGGAGCGCGGCATCTTCCGCTCGACCGACGGCGGCCGCACGTTCCAGAAGGTGCTGTACAAGGACGAGAACACGGGCGGCAACGACGTGGACATCGACCCCTCCAATCCCGACACCGTCTACGCGACGATGTGGGAGGAGCGCCAGGGCCCCTGGGAGAACGCGGTGTGGGCCGGCACCGGCGGCGGGATCTTCAAGTCGACCGACGGCGGAACCACCTGGAAGCCGCTCACCAACGGGCTGCCCGCGGTGGTGCAGGCCAACCTCGCGATCTGCTACTCGAACCCGAAGCGGCTGTACGCCGCGGTGGCCTACGCCAACGAGCCTGGCTCAAGCGCGAACCGCGGCTCGACCGGGATCTTCCGCAGCGACGACGCGGGTGAAACGTGGACGCGGATCACGACCGACTCGCGGCCGTCCGGCCGCATCGGCGGCGGCGACCTCCCGATGCCGCTCCCCGATACGAAGAACCCCGACCGGATCATCATGGCCAGCACGGTGTCGTGGTACTCGACGGACGGCGGCAAGACCTGGGCCCCGTACAAGGGCGCGCCCGGCGGCGAGGACTACCAGAACGGCTGGGTCAACCCGGACAATCCCGACATCATGCTGTTCACGGTGGACCAGGGTGCCGTCGTCACCCTCAACGGCGGGAAGACGTGGAGTTCCTGGTACAACCAGCCGACCGCGCAGATGTACCACGTCGCCGCCGACAACGCGTTCCCCTACCGGGTCTGCAGCGGGCAGCAGGAGAGCGGGTCGGCCTGCGTCTCGAGCCGCGGCAACTATGGGGCCGTCTCGCTCCGAGACTGGCTGCCGGTCGGCGTGGACGAGTACGGTTACGTCGCGCCGGACCCGCTCGACCCGGACATCGTCTACGGCGGCCGCAGCGTGACACGCTTCGACCGGCGCACGGGACAGGTGTCGACGGTCGGGCCCACGGCCGGACGCGGGGGTGGCGGCGCCTTCCGCACGGTGCGGACGATGCCGGTGGTCTTCTCCGAGGTGGACAAGCGCACGCTGTATTTCGCCAACAACCACCTGTGGAAGACCATGGATGGCGGAACCACGTGGACGCAGATCAGCG
>Ga0316616_100000471_pt1 | contig 12861 bp, 11 predicted proteins | sample OWC_Aug_M1_C1_D1_FD_207660 | JGI IMG/M metagenome (GOLD analysis project Ga0316616, IMG submission 207660) | Wetland soil microbial communities from Old Woman Creek delta, Ohio, United States - OWC_Aug_M1_C1_D1_B | ecosystem: Environmental > Terrestrial > Soil > Wetlands | place: USA: Ohio... | reverse complement strand
CCATCTCACTTGACCATTAGTGTAGGTTGAGGCATCCAAATCCCAAATCGCAAATGGTACTCCATTCACTATGTCATCACAATAGAACTTTATCTGCTGCACGTGAATACTTGCAAATGGAGAAGGCACGAAATCATAGTTCTGGTCTATCAACTCAATTGTAAATCCAGTATATGGAGGCACATTTGCTGCAAGACTCCCTACATCATTTCCTACGTTGATTCCCTGCATGAGACTGTTCAACTTGTAGTGCTTGCCCATAGCTTCACGAACATCAAGACTGAACCTATTCTGTGCACGAGTCTGCACCATAGTCCAGATGTCCGTATAGGTAGGCTCGTCAGTATTGGTCAACGTGACCAAGTTCTCCAAGCTCATTCCGGGCAGATCGTTGACATACAATCCTGACGGAGGTGTGGTGCTACCGCATCCACGCAAACCAATATAGTTGTCTAAGCAGTGAGCCATAGTTGATGAGTTAGGTGCGTTACCGGGCAGGTACAGTCAAGTCCTGCCCGGTCAACAACACCATTCAATTAGGAATTTGTCATTGCATAACGCAGAGTTCCGTTGCTACCAGCAAGACGGTCACCGCCATCAAATGCATCCTTTGGAGTGGTGAACAAACCATAACGCTTCTTGATATAGAGAGCGTATCCACGACCAGTCAAAGACTCAGTGTTCAGGTAACCGCTGGGCAGATTGTTCGCATCTTCAGGGCAATCAATGTATTTGACTTGAAGGTCGAATGCAATGTTACCAAGACCATTCGGAGTCCAGCACTGCGTGCGTGGGTCAACGATTGTGGTGAAGAACGAAGTGCCACGCTGACCTGCGAAGCTTCCTACGTTGTCTTGACGCTCAACAAGGTGAACGCTACCCGGAGCGAACATACCTACGTGCTGAGCTCCCCAAGTGCTACCAGTCTGACCGGAAGCGAAGAATTGGAAGTTAGCTGCAAGAGCTGATGGGTCGAAGCCGATAGCTTGTGCAAGTGCGTTCTGATTCTTCTGAATAGAGTAAGCGTGCATGAGTGAACCAAGTGCGCCCACGAACATCGGAGTTGAGCAGAATTCGTTTGCAGCAGCATCAGTCAGAAGCTTAGTCAAGCCAGTGCCAAGATCATTCAGGTTTCCGTCCTGCTCGATGTTTACTGTTACGGCAGTAGCAGTACCAGTAGCAACGTGATTACCGAATGAAGAAGCCATAGCAGTAGTCAGAACGTTCTCCATCTTCTGGTAGATACCGTTCATCGCATGAAGGATTCCACGCAAGTGTTCAGTCATCATCTGCGTAGCAGGCAGACCCACTGCAACAGTGCGAGAACTGTCCTCGCAATACTGTCGAACGGTCTCATCTGAAATCCAAAGTCCAGTTTGAGCCACATTATTCACGCTCACAGTTGTCTCTTTGTAAGCAGGTTGAAGGTCGATTCCGCAGGAGTCAGTAGTAGAAACCTGAGCAGCCACCGTGCGGGGCATATACTTTACATTCACAGTACGGTAGTGACCACCCATGTAGCCTTCCTGAATTGCAGAAGGACGATCAGGTGAAGTCACCAACATATTCAAGAAGCCCGGAATAGTTACTTTTTGTCCGGGATAATTTTGCCCAGCGATGCTATCTAAGTGCAAGAGCAGGGCTTCGCAATATCCGTTTGCCATTTTATTATGAGATATTTGAGAGTTAAGTTTGGTACTATTTGTATTGGCTTTCGCCCTGCTTTTGTTGTCCGAAGACCTTTGTACTATCTTGGCTTGCGCCCTATCACGATTAACGATTGCTTATTGTTGTGAACCTGCACGGAAGTCTGCAAGAGCTTTGCTCACTTGTGACTTGGCAGCAGGTGCAATAGGTTTGTTCGGTAGTGGTGTTTGTATTGGCACACCTGCAGGCGTGGGCGCAGGTGCTTGGTTGTTCACCTTGAGCAACTTCGCCTCTGCCAGCACGGACTCCGTAAATGTCTTAATGTCTATCTGCTTGTTGTCGATTGTGAATGGCAGGTCAGGTGCTTCTGCATTGACGAGCTTCAAGCCATCAGCAGTGTACTGATACTTGCCTCCTTTCTCTCTGAGTTTCTTCTCCCACAAGTTCCGTGCAGTGGCTACGGTGACATCCTTGTCGAGGTCAAGTGCATAGTTGTAACTTCCGAACATTCCTTGCAGTTCCTTGTCGGTCAACTGAGATTGCCACTGGCTATTGACTGTCTCGACATCCTTCTTGCGAGCTTCTTTCTCTGCATTGTAGAGTGAGGTGAGTTCGTTGATTTTGTCAACCAACGCTTTCTTCTCGCCTCCAGTCGCAGTGATTGCTCTCTCTCTTGCATCCGAGATAGCCTTCGCCAATAGCGGAATACGGTTGTAAGTAGATTGCTCACCAAGAATTGCTGACTTGGTTTCGTCATCGAACTCATACGATTCAAGTACGTCTTTGATTTTGGTGTCAATAGTCGACAAAGCAGTGGCAGTGAAGTGTTTCTTCACCACTGGATTGTACTTGGCTTCGTCCTCAGTCATCAGTTTGCTCTGCATAGCAGATGCAATAGTTGACGGAACTTGCACGCTCGATAGCGCAGGATTTGTGACCACTGACTTCAATGATTCGTCAGCGTTGTCAATACCTACACGGTCAGCAATTGATTGGATAAATTCAGCTAAATTCATATTTGTTTTTCCGATTTGCTCGGCTTGGTTTTACTCATATCGATGACAGTCTCCTTGATGACTTTCACTTCGGAGTTCACTGGCAGGATGTCGCAGACACCATCGATGCCTTGCTTCATCAGCATAATCCTGACTTCATTTTCATTGACAGATGGGAACTGAAACCATTCCTTGCCGTCACGCATTACTTTACAAAATTTCTGATCCATACTTTACAAATATACATCACTTATTAGCAAATTCGTCACGCAATTCTTTAGGCACTACGGCTGCACTGACCGCGTACAATTGGTGATTGCAGTTGTATCCTCCTCGATTGATGCGGAAATTAGCAGCATTCGTGCCGGGTATCATGCCTTGTGGCAGTCCAGTCTTCTCGTAGATTGGCACTCGCTCCCCACAGACATAGCCATTGACGATATCGTCAAGCTGGCTGCGGTGGATGTACTCCATGCACTTGCTACGCTTGGCTTTTATCAGCGCATCGCAGATGGGTCGGCTTGTATCTTGCAGGCTTCCGTCATATTTGTACCATACCAAGCCAAGATCATCCGTCAGAACTGCGTTGTAGTTGGCTGAGTATTGATTCAGTGAGTCAGTGACTATCTGCTTGGTGTACTTAGCAAGCTTCCCCTCCCCAGCATCTGTATCAAGCATAAACTCCCGTACCTGCTCGATGAACTCTGCACGGCTTCCTCCAGTAGTCACGTTCTTGACAAGTATATCTCTCACCGGGTCCACGAAATTCACGCCTATCGCATCCTGACCAAGCTGGTCGACTACGGATTGCTTGGCAAGGTCCTGAATCTGCTCCATCACACTCGGCACTTTGAACTTGCCTACCGTTGCAGTGAAGTATTGATTCTGAAGTTTGGTAAGTTCGTTGTAATCTTCAAGCAGCAGGTCCAGGTCATCTTGGTATTTCTTATCGAAGATGACTCTATTGAGTTCGTCCTTGATGCGTGATATTGTCCGTATGTTCTTAGCAGTTGGCTTAATCTTGCCGTCAGCATCTGTGTCAAGGTCTGCGGTGAGGTTCAGCACCACATCATAGGACTGCCGTTGGAGCTGAGGCATACGCTCATTCCATTGAGATACACGCATCTCAATCAGCTCAGTGATTTTCTCTATGATTTGTGCTTGGGTAGCCATTACAATCCAGCATCAGCAGGAGTCGGGGCAGGAGCAGGCAGGACCCTGCGTTCCTGCGAATATCTGAGCATCACCGCCATCTGGTCAGCGTAGCTGAGATTGGCAAAGTCCTGCACCTCTTCCAAAGCTCTGGTCACGAATTTATTGATATTAGCGTGTATTATGAGGTCGTTCTGGTCGATAGCGTTGTACATCCGTTGCAGACTGATGTTCTCCTCCGGTACTCCTGCGAATGGGTCAAGCTTCAGCTTGAGTACCACTAAGTCCTTCACCTCTGAATCGTTGAACTTCTTTCCTGCGAGTTCTATCTGTGCAGCGTTGATGATTGCCGGGTCAACCTTTGCATTCACCATTGATGTCAGCTCATCCACAAGCACCTTGCCCGATAGCATATCGAACCTCTCAGGCACTGGTATGTATGGCAGCAGCGCACGGATGTCGCTGGTCACTCCTGAATATCTCCATGCACAGATGTCGTAGATGATTTCGTCCATGATACGAACAACGTCCTCTGCGATGCTATGCACGAATGAATACAACTCCTCACGGTCAACTTGCTTAGCAACACCTGACTGACTCAGCGGTGTATCAGCAAGGAACTCCATGTTGATCGCACTCAGAGCATCATAGATATGCTGGCGAATGCGCTCCTCTTGAAGCTTGGCGATGTCGGTCTGCTTGGTCACATAGCCAATCGGAGGAGTAGGTATCGCAGGGTCTCCCGGTCTTGGTGCAGGCAGTACAAGATGCTCAAACGGATTGAGTGGCAACAGTCCCTTGCCTGAGCATGACGGACACTTGATAGGTGCTGAATTCTCCTTTGGAATCTCACCAAGACCTTTGCATCGTCCGCACTGTTGTGGCTGCATCGACCACATTGTGCTATGTATGTGGGAGACGATTTCAGCCTGCAAGTCACTGTACTCACGCACAGCCTCGTTCATCTTAGGCACGATACCGCTGATGCGAGATTCGTACAATGCACGGTCCTTGTAGTTTTCGATGATCATGCCATATAGATGGCGCACTGGAATATACCCAAGCGTATTGACCATCTGAAATACCTCACGCACTGCGTAATCTTTGACCTCAAACTTCTGAATGATATCAGGCTGAATGACCCAATACAAATCTTCATCGTGTTCCTTAAGCACATAGTACAATCCTTCCTTGTAATCCAGCACATCCTCAGAGTTGAAGATCATCGGATAAGGCTCGTAGTATTGATTGTCTTGCTTCTCCCAATTGGTAGGCAGAGTCAGAACCGCAGCATTCGCATCAATCAGGTACTGCTTGAAGCACACGCTGAACATCCAATTGGTGATGCTACCATTACGAGGCATCTTATACATCAGATACTTCTCAGGACTCTCGTCTTCAGCAATCACCGCAGGCAGTTCATTCGGGAATGAAATCATCCAGTCCTGACTCTTGCGAATCTTCATCAGCGAGTTGTAAATCTTCGTGAACACTGGCTTCGTGATCGGCACGAAGATTTTCTTGCGGTAGTTCTTTATGTCATCACTCTCCGCAGGTCTACGCTGGTCAATCAGCTCACCGGGATACTCACCATCTGCATGGGTCTCCAGCTCTTCGTACATTTCTACGGCATCTTCGTAGTCCTCATGACGAAGACCTTGCATCAGGTACGGTTCAAGGAATGATGGGGAGATTGCTGGCATTAGATTACAGTTCTTTCGGGTAGTTGATTCATCTTGTGTGTTACCTTTAAGGTCGGCATATTCATCCGATAGGATGCGTTCTTGCAGAATTCTTCATAGATATTTTGCTGCTGCTTAGTCATCATTCTACCACCTACGGAATAGGCGTAGTATTGTTTCTTAATCTCTACCGAGCCAAGCACTCGCTTGATTGCTGGTTGCCAGTAGGTAGGTTGATATGGCATCGCATGAGGCAGGTGTCTCACTTTGTTCAGCGCAAGGTTGAAGAATGGCTCATCAGGTTTATCTCCTGCGAAGCTGCGTGTGGTGAGCTTGCCTTCGTCATAGTATTGCCTTGCTCTTACAAATATACTATCAGATAGGTCGGATTTCTTCCAACATATCCACTCGCTGGATAGGTCCACCCACTGCTCGATATCGTCATAGGCTTCTTTGAGTTTGTCTGCATTGACCCACTCTGATATTCCTTTGTCCGGATCATTCTTCCCTCTGTTCGCCATAGTCCACTCCACGCCTTGCATCTGCTCCCAGAACTCGCTGAACTTAGCCAACGGACTGAATATCATGTCTGCATCAACGAACAATGTCTGCTCGTATGGTGTCAGCTCGTTGAGATAGAACTTGCAGACCAGTGGCACGGTCTTGCCGTCTCGCATATAGCACTCGGAAGATGGCTTGATTATCTTATCGAATATCATTCGCTGACCTTCGTGCAGATGGCTGATACCGACATCATCGGCAATCACGCACACCTGCTGAGTAGGGTCAGCTGACTTGATGCTCAGAGCTAAGTTGTAGGCGTATCTTCCGTACAACGGATGCTTCAGAGCCATTGTAATTATTCCTCTTAGCACGATTTATTGTATAGTGTTGGTTCGTTCACATCAATCAAATTCACTCTGCTCTGCGCAAGATTATATCGTCCATTCTGACCCCACTCAGGCTCGTAATCTTCAGCCTCGCAGAAGTATTGCGCACCATTGATGATTAGGTCATCGCTGAGAATCTGCAAGCGTATGACATCATGTGTCAATTCATCCACGTAGTCGAACCATGCAGTGCGAATCTTACTGCTCTGGGCAAAGCTCCTACTACGTCCTCCATTGCTGAACAGATACTCCTCGCTCACTGCCGGGTAGACTGGATTGAATTGAAGAACTCGCAGGCGTTGTACTAACTTGAAGGTAGTGGCAGTGCTTGGGTCACTGAAGAAGAACCCAAAGGCGAAGCCATCGTTGTTGCCCTCCACCCAGAACGAGCAATCCCATCCGGTTGTCGAGTAGTTGATGAAGTTCGTGCTGACAGTTTGCTCAGATGTGCAGCAGTCAGTGACACGCAGATAGTAGCATCCGTTCTCGATGACCAATGGATACCCATCAGGGTCCGTTAAGTTGTTGAGCTGGAACTTCCACACCAACCGATCTTGATAGTAGGTGATGGGATATGTCAAGTCGCTCGCATCGTATGCTTGACTGATTGGATTCAAATCGCTATCAAGCACCTCAAATGTATGGTCATAGCACATCTCCTCGATAACAATATCGTAGATGATGCCATCAAAAAGTGAATCACTTGTGAAATTGATTGCGCCAGTCGCTACGTTATGCGTATAGTAGACTGTGTAATCTCCGTTGCCATTAGCCGTGTAGAACGAACCTCCTGAGTTGTTGACGAATATATTCCCATCAGTCGAGTTCATTATGCTGAACGTAATCTTGTAGTGATTATTCAGTACGAGCGATGAAGATGTTGTGATGTTGTTGTTGCTTGCATCGTAAGACTTCAACTGAAACCCATTCACCGACTCTACATATTGCCAATATCTGCCTGATGAAATTGCGGTGTTTGGTACGAAGCATTGACCATTATCGGTCAAATTGTACGCCTGCACATCGTTGATGATAAAGTCAGAAGTACCTGCAAATCCATATATCACAAGGTTCAATCCGACTGCACTACCAACCAAGACTGTGTATCTTCCGTCTATATTTTGATTGATGTTAACACCAGTAACAGCTACCACGTTGTAAGTAGGAGTTGTGAGGTCAGAGAATCCTATGTATATCGGATTGACAACGATATCAGCTGTGAAGCTTATTAAGAACACATCTCCAGCAGTTCCCGGTAGCACTTGGTAGATACCATTGTCAGCTATCGGTGGATTCTGCGCTCCGTTGGCTGCTTGACTCCACGTTACGATAGAACCTACTGGCACTCCAGTGCTTACTACAAATTCATCCCAGTTGCCTGCGGTCAGTAAGTTTGCTAAGTCACCGTCAACTACATCATCAGTATACGAACTCCAATCACATCCCAAGAACGTACTGCAAGGCGTATTAATCAACTGCACCTGCATCTGATCTGTATCTTGCATCAATGGTGCGTAGGCACGTTGGTCATTGTTCAGACAACCATTGAGCTGCGATACACTATTGACTGCAAATTGAATTGGTTGATTGGGTATATTAACTGCCCCCATTTTGAGTTGCTTTTGATGTTGATACGATAAATTCTGCTACGCCATTTGTGTGGTTGTATTTCAGTTCCTTAATCCATCCGAATCTTGGTGACTGACCTTCCATGTTGAATTGAATCCTGCCTATTGGATTTGCTAAGATAGTATCGAATTGCGACTGACTCATCGGGTAGTTGAAGCGATGCAGTTGCACCTTGATATCATTGGGGTCTGCATCGAGGAAAACTCCTCCGGTGATGCTCGTATCGACGCATTGCAAGAATGTGTTTGATGCTCCTGATAGGATTGAATACAACTGACCACCTTGATAGACTCCTAACGTAGGTATGCCATCAGGGAAAGAACGTACTCGCACTCTTGTATAGTCTCCTGCAACCATTGTGATAGCAGTATCGTTCAATGTCTTTGTAATTACTTGACCATTGAATCCAGCGAAAACAGAATAGCAGTTTGCAACACCAACGCCTAAACAGTTGTTGGGTGTATAGTATTCGTATCGTTGTTGCAATACGTTGGCAGCATTGTAGTGTTCCAGCCATATCTGATACCAGTTACGGCTCGTTAAATCCTGCGGACCCATCAAGAAACTTACTGCACCTCTAAATGTATATACTCCAGTGATTGCAGCCGTGTATGTTCTGGTCACCGTGTCATAGTAGTTGCCAAAGTCATAGGACTCGACATCTATGAACTGCTGGAAGTCCTCGTTGGCAGTAAATACAGTATGAGTCAACGCCCCACTCAAGTAGGCATACATCTGCCCCTCTTGACTATTGATATAGTAGCTTGCTATGCTATTGGCAATGTCAGGTAGGTATCGCTGGCTTATATTATCGTTGTTCAATCTTGCATTGTAGTGATACCGTGCAGGCACTGAGTTCAAGAAATTATTGTTGGTAGTCCTACCGTTGAAGTCATCAGTGTAGATGCTATCGATGATGAACAGATTGCTATCATAGTCCTGCACACCCGTCTGAGCGCAGCGTTGGATGATATTCGTGCTGACTACCCACTCGCTCGACAAGTCAAGTGTGAGGTCAAGGTTGCAGTTGCCAAGCACGTGGAACTCCTCTGACTTGTAGCCGAAGTAGTCGATGTCATCGGGGAAGTCGCTGAAGGTATCATCAGTCGGACTGCCGAACTTGACAATAGCGTAGAGCTTGTCACTGTCGTAGCTGGTCACTACCTCATAAACATCTGATGCGGTGAAGACCGTTGTGTTGTCATACAGATAGTCAATAGTCTCAATCCTAACTACCGGATTCGTGAATGGATTCTCAACCAGCAGGATGATGGGAATGCGATTGTTAATCTCGTTGAAGAGTTCAATGAAACTGAACTGCACCCATCTGCCAGTGGTGAATGAAGGCACTACGCCACGCAGTCGCTCGCCAGTGGTTATGCACAGACCTGACCAAGCACCTCCTGCGCCAAAGCTTGTGGAGGTGAATCCGACAGTGTTGTCGGTCATGAAGTCCACCATATACCGGAATGCTTCCTCCACACGGCACGTAGGCACATTCGCACGAAGCAATGTCACTCCATCACTCACCCGATAGACATCCAGGTCATACTGCTCAGTCACCGTGATGGCTTCCTTATTCTTGGTATAGAATCCCTCCAACGAGGTCTTGATACTCTTGTTGTTGTTTATCTTACTGAAGAAGCTCTTGTCATTCACCTTGCAATTAACCGTGCAGGCTCTCTCGTTGAACTCACAATCACTCAAGAATATGAATCCCTCAAATATCAAACTCCATTGCTGGTCACATTCGACCTCAATGGTCACCGACACCTGCGTGCAGAAGCTATCGTTTACGCTCAGATTGGATAGATATGCGTGACCACTATCTGCGAACTCAAGATTGTACTCCTGATATAGTAGGAATAGATTTATGTTAGGGTCTCTCTTGATAGTAGTATTGACCTCCTGCCAATTCTTAGGAGCGTCAACAAGGTTGCCATCTAACTTGAATCTCATCATACTATCTGCCTCCTATTGTAGCCTCTTGCAAGCTCGCTGGCGATGGCTTTGCCTACCGTCTGTGCATTCTCTATCTGAACTGATTTGTTCTTGCTTAAGGCACGGCTGAGTCCGTAGGTGTCAACGCTCGCCACAACTGTATCACGCCCAATTCCTGACTTGCCTGCAAGTCTATTCAGTACATACGAGTTAATCTCAGCAGGACTGATTTGCTTATTATAGATAGCCTCTAATGTGGGATGATATGACTTGTTCCGATCAGCCGGGATGATTGCCTCACCTCTGTGAACGATTGCGTGCATACCACCATCAGCATCGAGGTTGCCACCTCCAATGTTGAGCGAACCTTCCTTGAACTTAGGCAATGGTGTTGCTATGATCTTGGCAAGATTCAAACCTCCGATAGCACTGGCGAATGCAACTGCAAAGGGAATCAATTCTGCTGGCTTTGTTGTGAGAGCATTGAGAATACCTTGACCCAGTGAAAGTGTTGCATCGAAGATTGCGAAATTCTTTTGTCTTACTGCCTCTTGTCTTTTTAATGCTGCTACTTTTTGATTGTACTCTTCTTCACTAATTAACTTACTATTGAGTTGATTATCGAGTTCACGCAATTCCCTTGCAGTTAATGCTTGACCGAAATCAAATAATGCTTGGCTCAACTGAGCAGTTCGGTTTGCAAAGAACTGTGCAGATTCTAACATTTCAGCATCAACTTCTTCTGCATCTTTCTTTTTATTTTTGTTTAATTCTTGATATAATAAAGCAAGTTGTGCAACAAGTATCTGAGTGTCTTTGTAAGTTTCGCCATTAAATTGTGTTGAAATTTCAACCATTTGCTTACCAGCCTCTATTTCTGCTGATAAGTCTGCCTCCCTTAATGCTCTTCTCCCAGCTTTTGTTTTTAAATCATCGCTGAACTTTAATTTATTTGCTAATAATTCTAACTCAAGTTGTTTTTCAATTGCTTTCATTTGTTCTGCAAATTCAGCAGACATTTGAGCTTTGAGTTGTTGTCTATTCTTTTCTCTTTCCTCTCTTAACTTTTGTTGCCTTTCAAGTTCTGCCTGCGTTGCATTCTTTGTTGCAGTTTCAATCTGCACTGCGAGCAACTTTTCCTCTCGTTTGAGGTCATTTATCTGGCTCTGTATGCCTTTCCTATCTTTCTCCTCTTTGGCTACTTTTAATATGTTTGCAAGAGTATCTTGGTACAATTTATTGTTCTGCTTGCGTAGCTCAAGTTGTTCAAGTTCACTCGCTCCTTGTTCTTTCGCAATTGCCAATGCAAGCTCTTGATTCTTTTTCAGTTCATCATAGGCTGCATTCAAATCATCAAGACTTGCAGCAGCATCGTCCTGCGAGTCGGCAAGCAAATAGTATGCAGCAGCTAATGCACCCACTATTAATACAATAGGACCTAACGAAGCAGCCAGTCCTCTGTTGGCTACTGTTGCCGTCTGAGCAGACACTGCCTCTGCCTCATTCGCTACTGCCAATGTCTGTTGGGCAGTGGTTGTCAATCCAAGCACTACCTTCAGATCTTGATATGCTTCCTTCAGTCCGATGATAGACTGAATACCTTGAATAATATTCAATGCACCTTGCAGCTTCCTTGCAATCGCTTCTACTCTTTCGTTCTCAGCACCAAATGCCTGCACTGCCCCAGTCGCAACACTAAACGCACCTACTACTCCCTGCCCAAGATTAGTGAACGCTTTGATTCTATCTTCAGGATTGAGTAATTTCACCTGACGATTCAAGTCAGCCATCTCATCGGCAAGCGCACCTGCACGTACTCTTGCTGCATTCGCTTCCTTGCTAAATGTACCAAATCTCTCCTCTGTTCGCTGCAATTCCTCCTTTGCTTCACGCAATCGGGTCTTTAAATTTACAAAGCCATCTGAAACTGGTTGCAGTTTTGATTTTAATTCAGCAATCTTATCAGTTACTGACTTAACTTTTGCATCCGCATTTGCTGCTTCCTTTGATGTATCACCAAATTCTTTTTTTGCTTTTACAAATTCAGCATTTGCTTCTTTTAATTCTTGGTTTAATTCGTTGAATGAAAGTTTGAGTTTATTGTTTTCTGCTTCAAGTTGTTTGAATCTTTGAAGTTGGTCTTCTGTAATCTTATTTGTACGTAATAATTCTTCATTGGTCTTCTGAAGATCTGTACTGTCCGTAGTAACTACTAATTTTATTTCAGCCGTTTGCGCCATTTATCCCTGACCTTTGTACCGCTTGCGGTAGTTCTTACTTGACTTGAGCGCACTGCTGCGCTTCTTGCTATGTATTCCGGGTCGCTTCCGGCTTGGCTTGCGCCTAAAGACTGCTGCTTGGGACTGCTTCGGCTTTGCCATACAATTCTTGAATCTGCTTGTTCTTATCCTGCATCATCTTCTGCAATTCCTGAATCTGCAATTGCAACTGCTCAATATGAGCCAGTATGTCATAAACTTCAGCCTTCAAATCCTTAATCTTGTCGCTCATATCAGTATCAAATTTAATTCATTTATCACGTAATTGAATATGATAGTATCATCTTCTCCCCACTGGTTGACAAGTTCCCAAGTCAGTTGTATGTTGCCATCAACGAATGTAGGCTTGTTGATGACCGTAATGGGATTCCCATCATAATCAACTTGCGGAATCTCCTCGTATCCGCATAGGCAATAGTGAACCATGCCGGGATTCATGAGGAAATCATATTGAAAGTAGTTGTCAATCCGCAGTACAGTCATCGTCTTGACTTCACCGTTCACCCAAGTCTGAATTGGTTGTATTGCTCTTTCGTTGTCTTGTAGTGTCATTATGCTAAGAGTCCTGAGTTACGTAATGCACGGACAACTTTTGCGAGTGTATAGCCATCAAAAGTGTCCGTGTCAGTTAATGTAGTACCACCAC
>Ga0316616_100000470_pt1 | contig 12890 bp, 12 predicted proteins | sample OWC_Aug_M1_C1_D1_FD_207660 | JGI IMG/M metagenome (GOLD analysis project Ga0316616, IMG submission 207660) | Wetland soil microbial communities from Old Woman Creek delta, Ohio, United States - OWC_Aug_M1_C1_D1_B | ecosystem: Environmental > Terrestrial > Soil > Wetlands | place: USA: Ohio... | reverse complement strand
GCATGCTCGATCGACCAGGCGCCGAACTCGTCGAGCGATGGCTCGCGCGTCACGGTGTCACTATCCGGACCGGGGCGACACTTGCCGGCATCGAGGAAGAGGCGGGCAAGAAGCGTCTCCGGTTCCGTGACGGAGAGGACCTGACGGCCGATGTGGTGATCGTGGCCACGGGCATTCGCACCAATCTGGATTGGCTGAAAGACTCTGGAGTCCGGATGAACCGAGGAATTCTGGTGGACGACCACCTGCGGTCCAGCGCGCCCAACGTCTTCGCCGCCGGCGATGTCGCCGAGGGCCGCGATCTCGTCACCGGCCTGCCGGCACTCCACGCCATCGAGCCGACGGCCATGGAGCACGGCCGGGTTGCCGGCGCCAACATGGCCGGGGCAAACGTCGCGTACCGGGGGAGCCTCCTGATGAACATCGTGGAGGTGTGTCACCTGGATATTGCGAGCTTTGGGGCGTGGGATGACCCCGCGGCGGACGCGTGTGCCGCCTTGCAGCAGGAGCGGTGGGCGTACCGGAAACTCCTCTGGAGGGGAAATCGGTTGACCGGCGCCCTGATCGCCGGGAAGGCGGACGACATCTGGACGACCAACGACGTCGGCATGCTGAAGGGTCTGGTGCAGTCCGGCAGCGACATCGGCAGGTGGAAGGAGCACCTCCGGCGCAACCCCTTCGACATCAAGCCGGCATTCATTGCGTCCGGAGCCACGGCGCGACTGCTGCCCGAGACTATCTTGGGCCGGCCAGCAGGCCGCTGAAAAAGGCCCACCTGCTGCGTTGGTCCGCTCGCGCGGGGCTGCGACGTACGGCTTCAGTACGTCTCGCGCCTCGCATCGCGAACCGCCTTGCATCTGGGCCTTTTTGAGCAGCCTGAGGCAAGAACAAGTTTTTCGGAATCAGGTTGAGGAGTGTGCGGTGAATCGAGATGTGCCGGGCGGGTATGCGGGCCACATCCTGCGGGTGGACCTGACCAGCGGGAATATCTGGAGCCATCCCTGGACACCCAACGAAATGCGCGTGTACGTGGGCGGAGCGGGCCTGGGGGCGAAGATCCTGTGGGAGGAAGTGCTCGCCGGCGTGGCCTGGGATCACCCGGAGAACCGCCTGATCCTGGCCACCGGGCCGCTGGCCGGCCTCCCGGTCTGGGGGACGGGCGGCCTCTCGGTCGTGACTCGCGGCGCCATGACCAACGGGGGAGCCTCGACGCAGGCGAACGGCTTCTTCGGGGCGTGCCTCAAATATTCCGGTTACGACGCCATCGTGGTGCAAGGGCAGTCCGGCGGCTGGGTCTACCTCTACGTCCAGGACGGGGTAGCGGAACTACGCGATGCGACGTTTCTCGTCGGGAAGGATACGTGGGAGATCCAGGACACACTCCAGGCGCGGCTCGGGTACTCCGGGCACCAGATGAGCGTCTACGGCATCGGTCCGGCCGGGGAGAACCTGGTGCGCTTTTCCGCCATCGCCGGGGATTACGGCCACGTCGCCAGCAAGAACGGCTGCGGCGCCGTCATGGGAAAGAAGCGGCTCAAGGCGGTGGCCATCGTCCGGGGAACGCAGGCGATCCGCGCCGCCGACCCGCGGGGCCTCTTCCAGGCCGCGGACGAGATCGCCCACGACCTGAAGACCAATCCCACGACCAAGTCCTTGTACGAGTACGGGACGCTCAACGGCGTTCTGAATCTCAACCGAATAGGCGCCCTGCCCATCAAGAACTTCACGACGAATGTGGTGCCCGAGGGAACCGACATGGCCGCCTGGGAGGCTCCCAGCCTGCGCGAGGGGTTCGATCATCGGGGCCACCAGTGCAACGCCTGCGGCATGCACCACTGCCACATGCAGGTGATCCCGACGGGCCCGCACCGGGGCGAGATCGTGGACGAGCCGGAGTACGAAGGATGGGCGGGGGCCGGCTGGGCCATCGGGTGCACGGATCCCGTGGCCATCTCGTGGCTGAACACCCAGGTGGACCGCGCCGGTGTGGACGTGAATGAGTTCGGCTGGCTGGTGGGCTGGGTGATGGAATGCCAGGAGCAGGGCCATCTAACCCGAGACCAACTGGGTGGTCTCGAGATCCGCTGGGGGGACGCGGAGGCGGCAGCCAAGCTCTTGCAGATGATCAGCCGCCGCCAAGGGTTCGGGAACATCCTGGCGGAAGGCGTGAAGCGGGCCGCGGAAACGGTGGGCGGCCCGGCGGCCGCGTGCGCCATCTACACCGGAAAGGGGGCTTCGCCTCGCGGTCACGACCACCGCGCGCGATGGGACGAGATGCTGGATACGATCACCAGCAGCACGGGGACGCTGCAAACCGGGCCGCCCGTCCATCCGGCGGAGTTCGGGATGCCGGCCCGCATCAACCCCTTCGATCCGGAGGCGGTGGCGAAAAACGTCGGGGGACACCTTGGGCGACGCCACTTCGAGGACTCTTTGGGCGCCTGCATCTTCACGACGCGTAGCCTGCTCGCAACCATGTGCCGCGCGTTGAACGCAGCGACGGGCTGGGAGTACACCAAGGAAGAGGCGGTACGCCAAGGCCGCCGGACCGCGGCCCTGTTCCGCGCTTTCGACGTGCGGTGCGGGATCGGCCCAGACCTCGAATGGCCGTCGGCCCGGTACGGCTCCATTCCGGTGGATGGTCCGGCGAAGGGCCGGGCGGTCCAGCCGAACTGGGAGCGGATGCTGGACGTCTGGTACGAGGTTGTAGGCTACGATCGAAAAACGGGACGACCGCGGCCCGACACACTGCGGACACTCGGTCTCGAATCCCTGATCCCCGCCCTTTGGGGAACGTAACCCCAACGCGAAGAAACATGACCACCACCAAGCCACCAAGGCACCAAGAAATGCGGGATCTGTCCATTCACGGGGGGAAGGTCCGGTCCACCCCGCATGGGGTGCGGAACGTTTACGGTTCCCGATTCCCTGATACCTTATCCCCCTGGTGCCTTCGTGTCTTGGTGGTGAAAACGATTCCGAATTGAGGTTGAGTCTTTCCGTGTCCACACGCGACTCCGCAATCCGCAATCCGCAATCCGCAATCGGTCACGTCACGGTCGAGGTCGTGGCGTGGGTCACGCGGTTCGTGGGAGGCGACGGCACGCGTCGGCAATTGTTCCAGGAACACGTGGGGCCTGGTGCCAGCGTGCGGAGCGTTCTCGGCCGGTTGAGCGACCGCCATCCCGCGCTCCGAGAGGCCCTGTGGGACGCGGCCGGCCGCGACCTGTCGGAGCACATCGAGGTTCTGGTCAACGACGCCGTTTTGGGTCTCGCGCATACCCTCGACAGTCCTGTGCGGGACGGGGATCGGATCACGCTCGTAGGACAGTATACGGGTGGCATGGGCGGCATGTAGCGCCACCCTCCACGCCGCGATGGGGCGGCCTGGTCGGGTAGCCATCCAGGACAAATATCGACAACCATCGCCATCACCGTTCTCACGTCACGAGGTCCCCGCCCTCCATGGTTCCCACCCGGCCAAGTACTAGGAAGCTGCCGCGAGGGTTCTACACCCGCGCGGATGTCCTGGCCGTTGCTCGCCGCCTGTTAGGCCAGATCCTGGTGGTTCCGACCAAGAACGGGGAGCGCGTGTCGGGAATGATCGTGGAAACCGAAGCCTATCGGGGTCCCGAGGATCGAGCCTCGCACGCGTACGGCGGTCGGCGGACCCGTCGGACGGAGACGATGTACCGAAAGGGTGGAACCGCCTACGTGTATTTCGTCTACGGGATGTACCATCAGTTCAACGTTGTGACCTGCGTTCCCGAAATCCCGCACGCCGTCCTGATCCGAGCCTTGCAGCCCGTCGAAGGAATCGACCTGATGCGGTCGCGCCGGCCCGGTCGGTCCGACGTCGACCTCGCGAACGGCCCGGGAAAGCTCAGCATCGCGCTAGCCATCGACCGCAGTCTGGACGGCGCGGACCTGCTGGAAGACCGCGTGTGGATCGAAAGGGGAAACCGACAGATCTCGGCTTCCTCGATCGCACGCGGACCCCGGATCGGAATCGCGTACGCGGGAGAGTGGGCGGAGAAGCCCTGGAGGTTCTGGCTCAGGGACAACCCCTTCGTCAGTCGTGCTGGTGCGGTCTCGCACAACGCCCGGAGCGACAGCAAGAGCCATGGACAGTAGCCAGGACGGATTCGATAGGACGAAATGGGGGACGTAGCGTCTTACGACTCCTGGAGCTCTTGCCCGAGTTGAGGCCATCGGGCGTCATTTGAGGTCGCGGCTGCCAGCGCTGACCGCAGTTATGGGCCCCGGTGACTCCCATTGAACCATCGGCTTCCCGGAAACCGGCGTAGGATCCTTTCCATCTGTAGAGTACCCACCAACTCTTGCGGCGCAGGTCTGGTTGATTTGCTCAATATGGCGGTCCGCGCTGCAGGCACCCGGCTGCAGGCGGGCATAACTTTGTTGGTACCAGGTACCGGGCCTTTATGTCCCTCCTTGCCGATCGGCGTTCTTAGGGCTTCCGCCTATCTTTCGGACGAGTTTTTCAGCATCCTGATAAGACATGCCGACCGGTATGAAGACGAGTCGCGAGAGGGCGAGAAAAGGGGGTTGACAGCCGGAGCGCGTCAGGGTACGTTGTACATGATTCTGTACAACTGGAGGGAGTATGGTCAAGACGATTGCCGTGTCGGAAGCTCGGCAGAACTTACCCGAACTGGTGGGCCGGATGCGCACGCTGCTCGAGCGTGTGGTCATCACCCGCAATGGAAAACCCGAAGCGGTGATGATGGCCTTCGAGGAGTACGAGAGCTGGGTGGAGACGCTGGAGTTGATGTCGAGGCCGGAGACGGTCCGTGGCATCCGCGAGGGCGTAGCGGACTTGCGTGCCGGCCGCACGCGTTCCTTTGAGGACGTGTTCGGAGAGCCCCTGCGTGTCAAGACCAAGAGGCATTAGGCTCTCTCGCCGAGCCGAAAAGGCCTTGGATTCTATCGACCCGACGCACAAGGAGCATCTCAAGAGCGCCATGCGCGAGGTGTCTCGTAATCCCCTTCTTGGTAAAAAGTTGAAAGGTGAGTTTGCGGCGCTCCGATCGTTCCGGGTGGGTTCGGTTCGGATTGTGTACCGCTTTACGAAGGAACTGATCGAGGTGGTCTATATTGACCATCGCAAGGATGTTTACCGTTAGCCCGTGGGGAACGCCCACGGTCGTGTCCATCCGCGACCTTGCCCCAGTTTTCCAGTCATACGTCGTTTCCAAGACGGCTTCTCACTCATTGTGGCGAATAGTTGCTGTAGACGAAGAAACCACCCTGTGGCACGCAGCGGCAGAATGCAGGGCGAGCAGGCGGACGGTGGATCGCTACCGATCCGTGCAGGAGCAGCACGGATCCACGGACGCCTGGATGAGCGGCATGTCGGCGAGCTGCTGGCCCACGCACATGGCCCCGATGGACGGGATGTTCACAAAAGACGGCGTGCGGATCTTGACCCGGGTGGGCGTGTCGCTACCGTCGGAGGCGAGGTAATAGAACAGCTCGCCCCGCGGCGCCTCCGCCCGGGCTGTGGCCTCGCCGGGCGCAACTACCGGGAAGCCCGTCTCGGCGCGCGTCGACCCTTGGGGCAACCTCCGGAGCGCCTCCTCGATGAGCCGGACGCTCTCCAGCATTTCCATGGCCCGCACGACGAGCCTCGCCCTGACGTCGCCCTCGACGGCGGTGACGATCCGGAAACTGAGCTCCTCGTAGGCAGCGTACGGAAGGTCGCGCCGCACGTCGATCTCTATCCCCGACGCGCGCGCCGTGGGGCCGACCACCCCGTAGGCAAGGGCTCGCTCCTTTGTCAGCACACCGACGCCGGCGGTGCGGGCCCGCGCCGTGATGTTCTCGGTGAACACCGGGACCAAGTCCCGCTCCAGCGTCCGGCGTGTGTCCCGGACGGCCGCCAGAACGGTTTCCGTATCTCGAATATCGCCGATCACGCCGCCGATGCAGTTCGCCGCATAATGCACCCGACTTCCCGACACAAGCTCCAGCACATCCATCACCCGCTCCCGCAGCGCGAAGGTCTCCATGAACATCGTTTGGAAACCCATGTCCTCTGCGGCGATGCCCGTCCAGAGGAGGTGCGAGTGGAGCCGCTCCAACTCGGCCACGATGACCCGAAGGAACCGAGCCCGGTCCGGCACGCGAAGGCCGGCCAGGGTCTCCGCCGCCATGCAGAAGGTCAGAGTGTGAACGCCGGAGCAGATGCCGCAGACGCGCTCCACCAGCGTGAGATCCTGGATGTAATTGCGCTGCTGAGCCAAGAGCTCGATGGCCCGGAAACTGAACCCGATTTCGATGCTCACCCCCTGAATGATCTCTCCCCGGCAGGAGACGCTGAGTTTGTAGGGCTCCTCCAGCGCGGGGTGAAACGGCCCGACCGGAATCTTGTAGGGCATCTGGCTCTCCAGGAGCGTCAACGCATGACGAGCCCGTCACGGCAAAGGCTGCAAGGGAGATAGGGTGATCGGGAGATCGGGGGACAGAACGACGACGCGACACGGCGTCGGTCCTGTCTTCCCCTTCCTCTGTCATCCATAGTCATTACCTTCGGCGCGCGGGTTGCGGAAGAAGCCAGGCGACAAGGACGGAGGGCGGAGCAGCCGGCCGGGATTCGGGTGCCCGACGAAAGACACCCCGTACAGGTCACCGATCTCGCGCTCGCTCCAGTCCGCCGTCATGGTCACGGGCGTGATCGACGGGATCGCCCGGTTGCGGGTCGTCGTCCGGATGTTGATCATCGAGGCGCCGAGACAGTAGTGATAGATGATCGCCGTCTCGCCATGCTCGACGGCCAAGCCGGTGATGGTGCTGAGCCTGGCCTCCATGCGGCGCATCAGCTCGGCCATCGCGACCACGTCCAGTCCGGGCGCCGTCATCCAGCATCCGTCGTTGCGATGCTCGACGGCTGTAACGCCGGGTATCTCTCGGACGAGAGCCTCGCAGTCTACGGCGAACTGTTTCATGCGACCCGACGTCTCACTCATGTGAGCCAACTCCATACATGTCTTTCAAGCGTTCGGCGGCGGTCTTTCCCCGGCACCGTTCGCACAGGCCGACGTCCGCCGCGATGCCCGCGGGCATCGGGTCGCCGTACAACGCCTGAAGGCTTTGTGGCGGCAGCGGGATGACGGGCCGCCCGCAGCGCGCACACGGCTGATAGAAGACCCGGTGTGCTACGCGGTGCGACGACTGGTCTGTCGTGACGGGGGGCATCGTGTCCTCGAAGCCCAAACAGCGGGTGGGGCAATACTCGACGCAGCGTCCGCAAAACGTGCAGCGGCCGGCGAAGTACGTCCATCCGACGAACTGCGGGTCGGCCTCTTCGAAACCGATCGCGTTCGGCGAGCAGACGTAACTGCAGACCCGGCACGCTGTGCAGCGCGCCGCCTCGTGCGTGATCATGCCGCGAAACCCGAGCGGGTAGGGCACCTCGTCGCCGGGGGTGCGCGTGCGGGAGCCCCGCGCCGAGTTCCGCGACAGGATCCGGAAGATGCTCATCTCTCCCTCTGACGCCGACGTGCCTACCAGACGCCCGCCATGACCAACGCGAGAATGGCGGCGCATGCCCCCCAGCTCCAGTAGAAGCGGAAGGCATGCCGCACAGTGAGGCGGGCTGTAGCGGTCGCGACATACGTGATCAAAGCTACCAGAGCTCCGCTGCCGACGAGGTAGACCAGCCACCCAATGGCAGTGCGTCCCACGGGCAGAAAGAGGACGGCGAAGAGGCCCACAAGGGCAACCAGCTCCAGTCCATGCGACAGCTCGAAACATGCAAGGGGCACGCCGCTGTATTCGGTGAAAGGCCCGGCGACGATCTCTTGCTCGGCGTTCGGAATGGAAAAGGGGTTGCGTTTCAGGTGTCCCGGCAGAGAGAAGAGAAAGGCGGCAACTGCCGCCAGATGAACCGGGCCCAATGGGACGGCGGCGATTGCGGTCAGCGTCAAGCTTTTCGCCTGAATCGCCAGAGACAGAACGGCCGCGAGGAACGGCAGGTTGTAGGCGAGCCAAAGGATAGCCTCGCGAGACGAGCCGACCTGGCCGTAGAGGGAGCGCGAGCTGTAGCCGGCGAGGACTTCACACAGGGCGGGCATCTCCAAGAGATAGAGCAGGACGATCAGATCGCCGGCGAAGGAAGGCATGGGATTGCCCGGCACGGGGATCAGACCGAGGGCGCAGACGGCCGCGGCCGCCGAGATCAGCGGCAGGGCGTATAGCAGGCGCTGGTTGACACCGCCGGGCACCACCGCTTCCTTTCCGAGGAGCTTGACGAAGTCGAAGAACGGTTGGTAGAAGGGCGGGCCTATCCGTCCCTGGAGTCGGGCGGCCAGCTTCCGCTGGACCCAGACGAGCAGCCAGCCCAGCGCCGCTCCGCCGATCAGGCCTGGCCAGATCAGTAGGGCAAAGCCGAACTCCCACCAACCGCTCACCGCCCGCCCTCCCGGATTGCCAGCTGGTCGCGGGTCCGCCGCTCCGCCAAGAGCCGCGCCGCCTGGATGCATCCCTGGAGAATCGCCTGAGGTCGCGGTGGGCAGCCTGGTACGTAGACGTCTACCGGGATTACCCGCTCCAACGACCCGACGACCGTTGGGCTACCGGCGAACACGTTTCCCGACGCTGGGCAAGAGCCGATGGCTACGACCGACTTTGGCCTCGGAATCTGTCCCCAGATGTCCAGCAGGGCGTCCTGGGTCCGGAGTGTCAGAGGCCCGGTGACCAGGAGGATGTCGGCGTGCTTGGGGCTTCCCTGCCGGAGGGTCCCTATCTGCTCGGGATCGTAGCGGGGGCTGATCGCCGCCGCGATCTCGATGTCGCACCCGTTGCACGAGCCGGCATTGAGGCAGTACACCCAGGGCGACTTCCGCCGGGCAACACTCAGGAGTCCCTCGAAGATGTTCATCGCTTTCCGTCTCGGCCGTCTCTGCGCTAACGCGGGGCGACCCATGGGAACTGCCAGATGATCGCGCCCGGGAACACTCCCATCGTGAGCACCGCGATCATCACGATGGAAAGGGTGATCGTCACCAGTCTTGGCTCCCGGGGCAGGGCGGCTTCGACCCCTGCCCCCAGCCAGACGCGGTGGATGGCGCGCGCGTAGTACAAGAGCGCAACGCCGGTTGCCAGGACCATCGTGAGCACCAACGTTGCCCCGCCGAATTCGGCGCCCGCCAGGTAGAGGCGCCAGCGTCCCACGAAGCCGAAAGTCGGCGGCACGCCGATAACCCCGAGGGCCCCGACGATGAACGCCGCGCCGCTCATGGGACACCGGGCGGCCTGTCCGCGGCTCTCCAGCGTGAGTGTCTGTCCCAGTCGCGCTTCCGCCATTCCGACGGCCCCGAACAGCAGCAGTTTCGAGAGCGAATGCCCGATCGCCCCGGCCAGTGCGCCGGAGAGGCCGATGCCGGGACCCGCCGCCACGCCGAGCAGGAGGTACCCCATGTCGTCGATCGTGGAGAACGCCAACATTCGCTTGAGGTCGCGCTGGGCGAGCGCCAGGAGCGCCCCGCCGAACATGGAGGCCAGCGCGATGGCCAGCCACAGGGGCCTACAATCCTCGAACACCCAGGGTGCCGTCACGCGGAGGTGCGCGAGCTCGCTGAACGCGGCCACGTCCACGACGGACACGATCAGCACCGTGGTCATGGGCGCCGCCGCGGCGGCCACACCGGGAAGCCAGAAATAAAATGGCACCAGTGCCAGCTTCAGACCGAAGCCGACAACCAGCAAGGCCACGGTCACGCGGTTCCACGGGGAGGCAGGTGCGCTCGCCGCCTCGTGGATCACCAGCATGGCTCCAGTCAAGCAGACCACGGAGAGGCAGAGCAATCCCAGGTACGTACGACCGGCGCGCGCCGCTTCCGGCGTGCTGCGGTTCCAGACCAGAGCCACCGCGACGAACGCTGCCAAATCCAGAAGGATTTGTCGGGGCCATCCGTCGCCCAGCAGCATCCCGGGGGTGACGAGCACCGCGAGCAGTGCGAGCAGGAACCACCAGCGGCGGTCGCCTTGCGGGAATGCGGTGGCAAAGGCGGCGACGGCCACGAAGAGGACGAGGAAAAGACTGAGAAATACGGGATCCCAGTTCGCTGTCATGCATTCACCCGCTAGTGTCCTGTCCCTGATGTTCGTTGACGAATTGCCGGGCCTCAGTGCCGCCCCTCCGCCACCTGGCGCCTCGTCGAAGACCGCCCAGCCTGCACCCAGCCTACGGCCGGGTACCCGCGGGTCGGCCCCTACAGAACAGGGGCCTCCGGGCCGGCGCCGGCTGGGGGGGTACCCGTCCCATGGGCGGGTCTGGCGCGGCGGCCTCGGGGCGGCACCGAGGCCCTGACTTATGTGGCGAATCTCTGGGACAGGACACTAGTTGATCGAAACACTTGTGCGTCTTGTGCCACTTGTGGTGAAGCCTTTCGGCTCAGAACGCCCACATGACCGCCAGCACCGTAACGGCCCCAGCCGCAGTGGCCCAGAGTGGATGCCCCTCGAGGAGAGGGGTGACCATGCGGTCAAGACGACTCACGAAGTCTCTCAGACATCCCCAGACCGCCAGGTAGATCGGGTCCGGATCCGCGAGCCTGCAGGCCGGCGCAAATGCCTCCTCGACGGTGCCGACGAAGTCCGCGGCATTCACCACGCTATCAGAGGCAGGGAGCGGATCCCCGCCCGTGAAGATCCCGACCGGCTCGCCACGGGAACGTCCGGCCAGTCGATAAAGGAGAACGCCCACGCAAGCCGCAGCCACGACCACGGTTGCCGTGACCGCGACGTACGCTCCAGTCGGTTCCGTGGGTATGCCCAGCCACGACACAGGGACCGCGGCCGGGAACCCCAGCGATCGCACCGCCGGCGTCACGAGCCAATCGGCGAGGACCTGGGGGGCGATGCCGAAGAGGATACACAGCACGCCGAGAACCCCCATGCCGATCTGCATTGACGGCGCGGCCTCTTCGACGCGCCGATCCCGCAGCCAGGAGGGCGTCTCACCGTAGAAGACACTGACCGTCGCCTTCAGAATGTAGAAGCCGCTGAACACGCTCACCAGCCAGGCGATCAGGACCGCCACCACGTGGCCCGCGTCCAGTGCCGCGGTGTAGAGGAGCCACTTCGCCACGAACCCATTGGTCAGCGGCACCCCGACGATGGCGGCGGATGCTGCGAGCCACACGCGGGCGGTGTTCGGCAGGCGCGCGGCCAATCCGCCCAGGCGGCGGAGGTCCCGCGTGCCCGTCGCGTGCTGGACGACGCCGGCACACAAGAAGAGCGTCCCCTTGAACAGGCCGTGGCTCGCGCAATAGAAGATTCCGGCGCCGATTCCCAATCCGGTGCCCAAACCCAGGCCGGTGATTATGTATCCCAGCTGGCTGATCGTCGAGAAGGCCAGCAGCCGCTTGAGATCCACCTGGAGCATGGCAAAGAGCGCCCCCACCAGCATCGTGACACAACCGAGGGCGATCACTGTGGAGTTCCAGACGCTGGGCCACGCGGCCAGAGAATACATTCGGGCCACGAGGTACACCCCCGCCTTGACATAGCAGGCCGAGTGGAGCAGCGCCGAGACCGGCGTGGGCGCCTGCATCGCCTCGGGGATCCACGTGTGGAGCGGAAACACCACGGATTTCGCCATCGCCGCCATCAGCATGAGGAGGAAGAGTCCGCCGGTGAACGCCTGCCGGATTGCGGGGTCGGTCCACAGGAACGTCCCGGTCCGGTCGAAGAGGACCAGGATGGCCGCCAGGAGCGCATAGCCGGGCAGGTGGGTCATGACCAGGACCTTCCGTGCGCCGTCCGACGCCGCCGGGTCCTTGTACCAGAAACCGACCAGGAAATACGAGCAGAGGCCGATGACCTCCCAGCTGAGGTAGGCGAGGAGCAGGTCCGCCGAGGAGACCAGGCTGACCAGGCCGGCCATGAAGGTGAGCATCAGCGCATAGAACCGCGTCGTGCCGTCGCGTTCGCCGGCCATGTACTCGACGCAGTACAGGAGGATGGCCGTGCCGATGCCGGTCGCCATCAGAACGAAGACGAGGCTGAGCCCGTCGATGTGATAGCGGTACGGAACCCCTATGTCCCAGGGCGAGAGCGTTCCCTCCAGGGCCCGGCCCGCCGCGATCGACGGGAGCAGCGCCAGCGCGCCGGCGAGGGCCGTCAGCCCGCTGCCGAATGCCAGCCAACCTTTGGTGTGCGGGGAGAGGATGCGCCCCAGGAGCAGTTCCAGGAGGACGCCTGTCAGGAGCGCGAGCAGGGGTATCGCGGCTAGTCCGTCCACCGTCCCCCCGATCGCAGCCACACGCGGCCGCCCGCAATGGCCGGGAAAATCGCCACGCTGTCGCCCGGGCGCAGGCGCGCGTTGATGCCCCCCTGGTGCCGCGAATCGTGTCCGTTGATCACGACGAGCACCATCTTGCCCAGATCATCCTGGTCCAGGACCCAGCGCCGGAAGGCGGGGCCGTAGCGCGCGGAAAGCGCGCGCAGCAATTCCCCCAGCGTGGCCGTCGGCTCGTCCCAGCGGATCTCGGTCTCGCCGGTGCACTCGCGAATGGTGGCAAAGAATCGAATCTGCATGCAGCCCTTCAATACGGTGAGGTCTCACCGGTCCCCCAGGTCGCCCCTCGGACGCCTAGCGCCTCGTCGATTCCGGTTCGCCCTTACACCGGGTCGGCCGCCACAGAACGGCGGCCTCCGTGCCGGCGACGGGCTCGCCCGCGGGCGCGGCGTCTCAGGGCGGCCCGGGGGACCTGGATTTCTCCGTTTGATGTATCCGTTATCGTATTACCGTCTGCGGTTACTAAGGAACCGCAGACGCTACTCACGCCAGCGCCAACTCCTTCAGCTTCTTCTCGGTCGGGACCCCGCTCTTGTCCCAGCCGCGGAGCTGATAGTACTCAGGCAGC
>Ga0316616_100000469_pt1 | contig 12894 bp, 17 predicted proteins | sample OWC_Aug_M1_C1_D1_FD_207660 | JGI IMG/M metagenome (GOLD analysis project Ga0316616, IMG submission 207660) | Wetland soil microbial communities from Old Woman Creek delta, Ohio, United States - OWC_Aug_M1_C1_D1_B | ecosystem: Environmental > Terrestrial > Soil > Wetlands | place: USA: Ohio... | reverse complement strand
CAAATCCAATAGTTGCATTGGCAACATAAGCGACATCATTTGTGAGGGAAAGATTGGTTTCGGATTCTGCAACTGTAAAATCCTGCCCGGCGACTTTGCTTTCAATATAAAATTCATCAGAATCTTTTACAAAAGCTTGGCAATAAAACCTTGCATCACTAGCATTAATTGCTGCAATTAATCCATTGCGTTTTGTGGTAACAGTACCAACGGCACCCTCGTTATAACTTGCGGTCGTAACAACCCCAGTGGGACTAGTCAAACTGATAGTTAATTCTTCATCAGCGGCGGTATCAACACTGACAGTGTAACGTTTTTTAACTGAAGTACCATTAACATAAGATCTTACCCATGGGCGATCAATTTCGGCGAGTAAACCCTCAACTGCAAGGGCTTGGCTGGTATTATAATTCAATTGGCTCATAATTTATTCCTTTCTATTTTAGCTTTTCCAAGCGTTTTTATCAGTTTCCATTGATTTTGTTCTTGCATCTACATTGGGTTTTCCCTTTGAATCATTGATTGCGGAATTCAGAGCATCAATCCTTGATTCAGATTGATTCAGGCCCTCGAACATGCCATCAATGAAATGCTCGGAAACACCGTCAAATTTAAAATCAGGTTTCTTTGATTTAATGACTTCAATTTTAATTTCTTTATTACTTAGAGAATCAAGTTTCACCGTTGGGATAGCTTTTTCTGCGGCCTTAATTAAATTGAGGCGAGCCATTGCTGCGGCATGAATTTTTTCAGAATCCATTTTGGCATCAGTCATTTCTTTTTTGCATTCGTCCAGTTGCTTTTTACAACCGTCCATTTCAATTTCCATGCCTTCCTTTTCGCCCTTAAGTTTTTCAATTTCAGCTTGTAAAGCAGAAACTAAAGCGGTTAATTCTTCAATGCTCATGGCATCTTTTTTGAATTTAGCGGTAACGGCATTAGCAACCGGCTCGCTCAACTCAAAATCGACATCCTCGATTTTCAATTTTGTCATGCAAAACCCCTCTATAAAATTTTCAGACAATTGGACGCCTGCCGAATCTATTCTAATTTTAACATCAGATCCAGCCCGTCCTTTCGGCACGATTGCCAAATGATTATATCTAATTTTTCTTTGTATGGCGTCATATTTTTGACCATTCCATATGCCTGGCATTTCCTCTAATTCCGCCATGTAACCACAACTTGTTTCGATTTTTTCTTTGGTTTCTACAGCCGCAATAAGATCCGCCGATGTAATTGTTAAAGGTATTTCGATAAAATCATCAACTTTAGAAACTAAATCACCGGTAAAACCTTTTGCAAAATTTGCGGTATTATTACAATCTAACATGCATGGCGGATGATCATCAGTTACGGGTACGCCTGCCAATGTTTTCATAGATTCGGAATCAAAAACTTCCTCTGGCGGCCTTAATTCTCGGCGAACCGAACCGTCCTCATTGCGGTATAGAAAGATACCGGCACGGGTGGCGAAACAAGGCGCTTTTAAGTATCCCTGCGCCGTTTTTGTTGGATTTGGCATGGTGCCGTAGTCTAGGCGTGTAACCTGCATAATTTTTGTCCTCATGCGATATTCAAGGATAATGTATCATGAATTTAATAAACGCAACAAATTTTTGTTTTCTGTCACACCTTGATCAAAAACCGGTAGGGCATTGCAGCGGCACTGATAGTCATCGCCAGGGTTAAGCTGGCGCCCATTTATTGTTGGCGGATTGTCCCAGGAAAATATTTTTCCATGCAATTTAGCATGAGAATCTCTTACTCTCTCATCACCTGCAGTTATCCATTTATACTTCGTTATACCTAATGCTGTTTGCCGGGTTTTATTCAATTGCCCGTTGTATTTCGAAATTTGGTCACGCGCGATCAGGCGCGCGCGCGCATCCGCGTTATTCACACGCCGTTGCAAGATTCCCCGCTCAAATTGCCGTTGGAATTCCTGTTCATATTCTGCTTTTATTTTGGTTGCATATTCTTTATTATATACGCCGACTTGAATATGATTATAGGTATCGGTTTGCACTTGATTAAAATATTGCTCACCAATTGACCTAATTAGATTTGTATTTTCATCGATAAATTGTCTCATAATTGGGTCAAGATATGGTTCGGCAATTATGGGATTTACACCTAAAACCTTGATAAGATTCTTTGATAATTCTGTTTTATTAAATTCTTTTCCCTGTTCGGCATATTTTCTGGTCACTTCATCTATTTCATTGACAGTTAATTGCCTTGCAAATGCTACACGCATTATAGAAAACAGTGTATCTATTGTTCGGCCATAGTTATCTCGCCTGGAAACTTGCGAATCAAATGTTGGCAAATCTTGTTTTGCCTCAGCAAGCAATGACGGCAACGCAGGCATGAGAAACCTTCGTGTGATTTCTTCAAGATTATTGACTACCATTTTTATCAAATCAGAATAGTATCGCCGTTCAATTTCCAACGGTACGCGAGGCATATTCGGTCGTGGTAATCTCAAAACCCTTTGTCGGGGTGTGAGCCTGGCAGCCTTCTGCATTAGAATTTGCTCGACGATTTTTTGCATTAGAAACCCCGAAATCTAAAATGGTTTATTATGGTTTCAGCAATCACAATAGTTTTTTTTTGGATTTTAATAGTGAAATCATCTTTGGATATTTCATCATCAATAAACTCCGATTCTATCAATCCAACAATGGGACAATTAGTTCTATTAGCTGAGTTTAGAACGGATACTTTAGTTACTCGCATGATGCCATCATTATTATATAGCTTACAATCGGTTTTTATTTGTAGGTTTTGCATCAATTTCATACCAAAATCGATCGATGTTTGCCTTGTTTTTGTACCTACAAGAAAACAACTGTATATTTCCTTTTTTACTGCGGCATTAAAATGAAAAGATAAAAACATATCATACCCTGCGGCTTGCCTGCCCAGGGCAGTCAGATCGTTGCCGCTTTGTACTATGATTTCGTTTTTCAAACTAGCGGCATCAAGTATGCTTTTTAAAAATGATACTTGCATTTTAGCAAAGTATTCTTCGGTTATTTCTGGATTTATACCTATGGCGCCAACGGTGCCGAGATGCCCAGGATTTAACGCAATTCCTTTTCCTTTCATTTAGTCCTCATCAACTAATTCGCTAATATTTACTTTAATTATTCTATTCATTAATGTTAATATTCTTGACGTTATAATAGAATCATCAAATATTCCATTGCTTTTAAATGCCTCAATAATTTTACTTATTTGAACATCATCATTGATAATGTAACCGCCAGTATTGCCCATTGTTGATGTTATGATTCCATGCTTTACAAGCTTATCGCATATTTTTCTTGTCGTATAAATATCAATTCCAGTTTCTTTGGATATTGAGCGGCATTTCGTCGAATATTTGTGGGACAATTTGTGCAGACAAAATAGATAAGAACAAATGATAATAGCGTTTAAAATTGTTTTATCTATTAATGGCAATATCATTACATTGAAGCTCTTATGATATTTTCAATATTTATTATATCATTGAAGTCTTGTGGTTGCGGCATTATTTTCCCACAAATAGCCTTTATTCCTTCACCTAATTCAACTGTGATTAATGAATATGGAATAAAATTAGATATATCCATTTGTTGGAATTCGAAGGTCTTTTCGGTTTCCATTGGATTTTCGTTTTTATAGTTGTTTGCGGAAATCCAAGCCGCCGCTTTATCCATTGATTCAAATTTAATTTTGGAAATGTAAATTGTGAATGGAATTAGTTCGGAATCTGTTTTTGTTTGATTGTTATTAGCGATTATATTCATTTTCAATGAATTTATGATGCCATTTATATCGTTATCAATAAGTAAAGGAAACGCAGACCTAATAATCGATTTAGCTGATTCCTTAGAAACTTCTCCCGATGTAACCTTTGAGACAACTTCTAATAATGCTGTTACCTGTGCGCCATTAAGTGCCGTCGATTGTATATTGCTGTCAGGTAATCCATTTTGATAATTCAACTGTTCATCTATTGGTTTGCTTATTTGTTCTCTTAATTTTATATCAACTTGTATTTCCGATTCTGGCGTACCAAACCGGGATTTTGTAACTTCGATGGGGTCAATAACACCCCGATCAATGTAAATTGAATCAGCTTCAGCATTCGTTTTATATGTTTGAGCCTCTTCAGTTTCCGTTGGTTCCCACAATGGATTATATTGAATGGATACTTGTTCTGGTAACACTTTAGGCCCATCACCAGCAAGGCAAATTAGGTTTATTAATTGCATTTGTTTTGGCATTAAATTGGTTACTTGCTCATATGATACCATATCATAAAAGTCCATTTTTTCAGATTGCCCTGATGTTTGCCCTTGTGAGCCTTCGCCGAGAACTATTGTATGCGGCATATTACAGGCTGCCACAAGCCGGTTTTCGACTTTCGTCAATAACTCTGGCATGCCAGAAACATTCACATTTTCACGCCGGAAATTTTCGCCTTTTTGGATTACAATTGCTTTAATAATAGAGCGTGTAGCATCGAGTAAAGCCAGACGTTTTTGTACCAACTGGTCATCACCCGAGGCAATCAAATCAGCTAGGTTTTCCAATTCATACACCGTTTGAATGAAATCCTGCATTGTTGATGCGGCGCCGTCATGACTAGAATTATAGTTTAAAAGAGGCGTGTAAATTGTGGAGAAATATGAATCACCCCAATAGTTATTTGAGATAAATGATTGCTCAGGAATTTCTACGCCCTCAAACCGAATCACGCGGCTTGCATGAACTATCATATTTGTTTGCGGGGTTTCTGAATGTATAGCTTGTATCTGATAGGTTTCTGGCAATCCATATCCTGGTTTTGACAAATCACTTTGAATGGAATCATAAACCAGGCGCCAGCGGTCGAGAACGGCCAGCCATTTAATGCTTTTAATAGCGTTTAGTTTTACTGGCATTGAAGCATCTTGCCCGTCATCGATTCCCATTACAATACCAGATCCGCCGTGTAGCCTGGCGAGTTTTAAAGCCTTACAAAATGCCGGATCAGCATTCAGATTTTTTAGATATTTTTCTATGGATTGACTAGCATTTTCTTTTTCAGATTTTATTTTATATCCGGTTCTAAACATTTCATTTGGAACTCGATTAACAACTTTTTGTGCTATATCGTCGGATCTATATAGATTTTCTAATTCACTTTGGCTAAATTTTTGAATAATAGGTGCATTGCTCATTCGCTTATCACGCTCGGCCATGCCGAGGCCCGTCAAGATATTTTGCCAACCATCCGCCCGAATCGCGGAAATCAATTTTGTTATGTTTGCCATTTCACCCTCATTTACATCGTAAGCCCGGAGTTATGTACTAATTCTAGGATTTTTAACCTTAGCCGATGATACAACATTTGTTCAGCTTCGGGTATCGTTTCGTTATTTGACTGACGCATAAGATGAATCGAGGTATCGATCACGACCTGTTTCCATTTCGCACGATCAATAAATTCCCTCACCTCTTTTTCTTGAGAGGAATCAAATTCATATTGTATTTTAATCATTATATAGATCCTAATAATTTTTTGAGTTTTTCGCGTGGGTCGCCCACTAGATTTGTAACACCCTGAGAAAAAGCGTCAACGTCGTCATCATGCTTATCGTTTGGAAAATTTGCGTGTTGTTCGATAAATTCAGAAACCCATGCGCAAATTTTAGGTGATGGCAAAAAAAGGTTTCCGGCCTCATGGTACGGAGTAATAGCGTTTGCCCTGGCATACTTTCCGCCCTTAGGCTCAACTAAAATGAGGCCCGGTACTTTATCCTTTAAAATATCGACCAGGGCATCACCATTTGCTTTGGCTTCGATGTATTTTGCCCTGGCGTCTGGCCATTTCATCGATAGGTTTTCAACCGCAACTAGGGATTCAGTAAACGACATCCGCGCATGTATACGATCGAGTAAATAGATATTGGCACCGATTTTTCCAATGACGTGCCCGGCAACGAAATCATTGTCGTCTTTTTTCTTAAATGTTAAATCCCAAGATTGAATTATTTTATCGAATTTACTTGGAAATGCCTCATAAAATCGCCAAAACTGGCGCTTAAATATGCCACCTTCACTTGCCGATGGGCGTTGTTGGAAAAGGCTGTTCCAAACCCTGGCACCGACGGTTGCCTTGATCGTTCCGAGAGTTTCTAATGAATATTTTGTAGGCCAAAGGGCTTCACCAATATCCCTTTCTTTTTCTTTTTCCTCACATATTGCCGGGAATTTTACTACAACCCACTGGTCTGCGTCGGGGTTTTTTGCGGCATCAAGTAACCTTCCTGCTAAGTCGTCTTCATGCCACCGGGTCATCATAAGCACGATTTTTGCGTCTTTTTCTAGTCGCGTGTATGCCGTAGATGCATACCAGTCAAAGATTTTATCACGATATACCTTGCTATCTGCTTCCTCTTGATTTTTTATTGGGTCGTCTATTATTAAAATGTCGCAACCTTGTCCAGTTATTCCGCCCATTACTCCGCAAGAACGATACACTCCGCCATGGTTTACGATTTCGAAAATATCACTATTTCGAAGCCAGTTGCCTGACGTTCTAACATTACTTCCATTCAATAATACATCTGGAAATATTTTTTTATATTCATTTGAATCGATAATTCTTTGAACGTCTCTATTCATCATCGATGTTAAATCAGACGAATATGAACATGCAATGATTTTTATTTTTGGATTTATTCCAAATAAAAATGCTGGAAATCTACGGCTTACTATTTCGCTTTTTCCATTACGAGGTGGAGCAAATATCATTAATCGTTTGATTTCGTCGGTATGAATGAATTTATCTAACACGTCAAATATTAGCCTATGATGCCAATTAACCTCATATTCTGGAAATGTCCAGGTCGTGAAATATTCCATGCTTTCACGGGATAATTTCATTTTTTTCAATTGATAATATTGCCACTTTTCAAAGTCGGTTAGTGTCATAATTTGTCTATCATATCTTTGCTTTTTATCATGGATATTTCCAATGATTTCTTTTCTAATTCCTTCAATTTTTCTTCGGCAGCGGAATCCCACACAATATTAACAGCGTTATTAGAATTGTTATTATTGATAACTGTTTGCTCTTTTTCGCGATATTGATTTGGGAATTTGTTTTTTTGCGCCCATATAATCGCATTAATATTGCCCTTACGAGATACAGCATTTCTCATCAATAGCTTTTCCCATATCGCAAATTCAAGGGCGTCACCGTCCTGTTTTGCCCTGGCGAAATTGGAATATTTTTTAAGCCAGTCATATATCGTCTGCGTGTTGACGCCTATAACCGCTGCGAACGTGCGAAACGGATAACCTTTAGCCATGTGTTCGCGCAGCATATCGCACATTTCATCATTGTAACTCATGGGCCTTGCGATTCTGACTTTAAAATCAAGATTTGCCGATTCCCTTAATTCCTGCCGTTGCGTATGAAATTTAGAATTAAATTCTTTTTTTTCGGTCATAATGACACTTTATTCCAATAGAGTTTTTCATTAATATTGATACATTTATATTTGTTTGCTGATAACAAAGACCTTTTATCAACAGAATAAATCAATTTAAACCTATTATCATCAATATTATATTCAGATATATACACGGGAAATGACCGTGTTGCTGCCCAATCAAAGAATTCTTTATGATTAAACTCTCCGTAATCAGCCGTGTCTTGATACGGTATATCACAATAAACTATAGAATTTGGTAATATTTTCACTTCACGATAATCTAATGAAGTCATTGATAGTCGCTCTAGTCGCTCTAGTTGCTGTAGTTGCTCTAGTCGCTCTAGTTGCTGTAGTTGCTGTAGTTGCCTAACATTATCTTTTATTCCCATATTTTTCAATTGTTTATCGGATAAATATTGATATAATACCTTAGGTAATTTTTTATTTAAATTATACCACTCTAATTTTTGTCGTAAATAATATCTCTTTTGTGTTATAGTTTTTGCAATTGTAGGCCATTTATTAAATCCAAATACTTCAATTGATAAAGAATCAAATTCATCAAATACCACTGCCATATGCATTGATTTTTTATATGCTTCAATATCTTCTCCGAATAGATAATTTTTCTGACCATTACCGAAACTCCATAAGCATCTTATGTATGCATTGGTGTCCTTATATTTTAAAAAGTCATTTCTTGATACCCATTCTGGCTTGTATTTATCATAATTAAAATCACCATTTATAGATTGTTTAACCAATTCCACTATATCTGATTTAATCTCATTGTAATGGAAATGTTTATATTTATGGCTTTTATTTTTCAACATATAATGGGATATGGCAAATCCACCACCGAATAGGTCATAAAAATGCTCCGCTGGCGGAAAATTCATTGCAATAGATGCCGCAATTCCTGCCTTGCTGCCCATGTAAGGGATTCCATACTCACTCATACTTTTACCTTAAGTCCTCGGTCGCGTAGTTCATTGAATAATAATTGCTGTTCGTCCTCGTTTTCTAAAGTGATAGTCAATGTAAATTTGTCTTTTGATTTAGGTTCATTATTATTATCTGGTATATTAGGCTCAAATTCTTCGATAACATGTAAGTCAAATTCCATGAAATCGAAATCAAAATCAGATTCTTTTAGTTCATCTAATTCAATTTTTAATAGTTCATTATCCCATTCAGATTGTTCGGCAAGGCGATTATCGGCGAGTATATAAGCACGTTTTTGGGTTTCTGTTAAATGGTCTGCATAAAGGCAAGGCACTTGTTTAATATCTAATTTTGCAGCCGCGAGTACACGGCCATGCCCGCAAATTATTCCCTTGTCTGATTTTATTACGATTGGATTTATAAACCCAAATTCCTTTATTGATGATGCTATATTTGATATTTGTTTTTCACTATGTTTTTTTGCGTTACGCGCATATGGAATTAATTCTTCGGTTTTTACTAACTCATACTTGAGCAAATCATTGTTCTTTTTCTTTACCATATCGAATCTCCCGGAGGAATAGTTGTTATCATATAGTTACCGCAGGATAACGGCCTATCAGAAATATTGACTATATAATGGCCAGTTTCTATTGCTTTTTGTTTAATTTTTTCTAGTTCATCTATATTTTCCGCAAAAAGAAAACACATAAAAACCTCATATTGCAATACAGTATTTATAATTTATTACCGATATTGTTATCAATATTCCTGGATTTGGTGACCATATTTTTGTTGATTTAGCTTGGCATATTATATGGTCATCAGTGAATATTTTCCCTTTTAAAATTCCGAAATTTAGTATATCCTGATATAGTTTCTGCATATTATCAAGGTCTTTTTTATTATCCAATGCCCATTTATAATCAAGCCTTTTCTGCATTTCTTTATTTGATAATGAAGGTGCCAGAGGCATTCTAAAAAGAAAATCTATTTCTAATGCACACTCATAAGGCTTTTCTGGTAGTTTATAATTTTTAAATATCCATTCTGCAATATCATTTTTCCGGTCGCGATCGGGGTCTCGAATGATCGGGATTTTCGTTTTTGGATTATGAGCCGCAACTGGCGCCCGTTTCGCTGCAGGTTCAAACGGAATATCTATTATCATTTCGATGTATATCCTTATACCGTTCAGCATTTTTATAAAAATCTAAATCATCTTGTAAAACTCTAATCTCTCTTGATAAGTCGGCTATACTACACCATTCCAAATCTAAATCAAAATCCTTTTCTTTTTTATTTGGATTGCAATAGTTAATTATAGTCTGATGAGATACCTTAAAAAAGATGGCGGCATCATAAATAGAATCAAAAATCCTGCCGGTTCTTTTGCATCTTGGGAATCTTTTAAAATTTACGTTTCGTCTCATGATTGTCCTCTTGGCATGTTTCTATAACATTTAATTTAAGATTTTTCAATTTTTCCGCCAGCCGTTACACGCCCAATGTACCGATTGTTGGCATCGCAACAAACCGAACAGTACACAAAACCATTCGCAGATACAAATGCACTGTGGGTTTTATCATCATGAAATGGGCAACGGACTGCATAGCCGTCACCGTTGCGCGCCCTGGCGTCCGGAAAGGCAGCCAGTAAATCGGCGTCCTTTATTTTCGCCGAAAAATTTCCTTTATTCGATTGTGCGATATACATTTGCCGTTGCATCATTGCTAAAGAATCTAATTGATTTATGTGTGCGATTATTGGATTTATTGCATCAATAAGTTTATCGACTTTAATAATCCCATCGTACCCGGTACGCCATGCGATTTGCGGAAATCGGCCCGGTTCTGGAATTCGGCAGGGAATTCTGGCAAGTGCCGTGCCAGAAAAAAATGGCTCTTTATCGATCGCTAATAGTGCCTGGTCGAATTCATTTAGTTTCGACATATCTTTTCGTTTTAATTCCTTATATATAAAATCTTTTGCTTTATCAAAAATATCTAACTGATTTTTTGCGATGGGCCGGTCGAACTGCCAAAAACAATGAAAAGATTTTTTCCCGGAATATGTAACCAGGAATGGCAGGATTGCATCTTGTCGCGTGATACGTCGTAACGCATTGGTTGCGATTTTAATATGCGCCATAGCCATTTCTGGCAGTGTTTCCGGGCCAAAATCCTTCACGGCATCATAAACGTCCGGACTATCGATTTCGATCAGGATGAGCCAGGCGCCTTTTACTTGATCACCCCGTTTGATTCCGTTTTCAAAACTACATAATGAAACAAAGCGATCATCCGGCCTGGCACCGGCTATAAATCTCGGGCATTCATTTGTTGCGTATGTATTTGAAACCCTTAACATACCTGAACATCTTTTATCTAATGATGCTAAAACCAATTCTCTTTTTACCGGTATCAATTCGAATTCTGGAAATGATTTTTGCTCTAACAAATTTAACTCCATGCATGTATTTTTCGATACTTTAATTGGTATATGAGCGCCGTTTTCTCTTATCATATCTGCAATTATTTTTCCACGTTCATTGCCTTTTTGTTGTACAATGCGCATTGCATCATCAATTGATAAACCCTCAATCACCAAGTATTCCACTTTTTCGTTATCCAAAACCTCGGATTCTATTGTAAATTTCAATCCCATGGCAACCTCGCTATCATACTATACTTGTATCCTGCCAAAATTTCAATTATGGGGTTATCAGTATCGTCATTTTTCGGTGATGATATTAGTGTTTTAATTTGTTGGTGTTTTTTATAAAATTAAATTAATGCCTATTTGTATCGATATTATAACTAAGATAATGTTGATATAAAAACCATTAGCGGAAGGAATTTTTATGGAATGTAAATGCAGATATAACGGTTGGGGTTTTAGCGTAACAGAAAAATCTTTAATGCTAACCAGGGACTATCCAGATGGGTATTGGAGAACCACTAGAAAACGAATACCTTTAACCGCGCACTTACGCGCACGCCTAAATGAAATTGAAAATGAATGGCCAGCAAACGATGCCCGAAGAACGTATTGCGTTTTAATCGCTGCAGGAATCTATGAACCGGAGGAATCAATCGATGAATAGCCTAATTATTGGAGGTGGAGAATATGTGTAACAAAAGACCGAATTATTATGTATATCCAATGCAGCATCAGCCGCAAAGAGCCTACATCGAAATCGATGCCGAAGGGTGCATATCATCCGACTGGGCGAGAGGCATCGGCAGCGGTGTACCTTGTGATGTTTGGAATAAAGAAAGGCTATGGTTTTATATACAACCGGAGTTGAGTGAATCAGAAATTGACAATCTCATAGAAGAAATCAAAGAAAAATATTTGCCACGCCTTTTGGAAATAACGGAAATACGGTGGGACGGAAACAATAAGCGCAGAATGCCGATATCCAAAGAATTTTACTTGGAATATCATGAGATTTACTGCTCCATAGATCAGTTGTGTAATGAAACATACAGTGAAGATTCTGAACCATGCAATGATGAAGAATGTGAATACTGTAATTTTGAGGGATAAAAAATGAATAGCATAATAATTCCATTATCAATCGAAATTTTTGACGGTAAAGAACAAGAGGTATTGCAAAAAATATTTAAAGAATACATGGAAATAAAAGAGTTTCTTATTTTTGACTTACCGTTTGATACTGTAACGGCTGAAATAAATCACTCCGGAAAAAAGATAGGCAGTTATAATTTTGCTACCGAACAATTAACAATTTTTATGGAGTAAGAAATTTTCTTGGATTTTCAATCGCAGCCAATACAAATCCGTCATCGCCCAAAAAATCCTTGGCCCTTTTTAAACATTTTTCAAATGATTTATTTTCCATGTTCGATATAAAATAATCGCTGCCAAACAACAAACGCCTACGAAACACCGAATCATCTAACCAGTTCCGATACCGTGCCATTCTTGCATCGGTAGCAATCGAATACGCGGTATCAGTGTAAACCGATGGGAATCGATACATCAGAGATATAATAGTTTTTTCCCATTCTTCATCACCGCTGCCAAAATGTGCTAGGTTCACTTTAAGTAAAGGGTATTTTTCCAAAACCTTTCTCCAATTTTTCGGATTTGCAAATTCGGCGGCCACCGGATTTCTGAAAATCGGTGCGGTTATTGCGGCATTTGGCCCACAGTGGGCAGTCACTGGAATTTGTTTTTTCTCGCATATTTGCCAAAGTTTATTAAAATTATCATGCGTTGGTATTGAGTTTAAAGGCGGATAAATTTTTACACCGTCAATAATATCGATGTATTTTTCAATCAAATAATCATAATACGGCGTATTTGGGTCGATGCCCATAAACAGTTTTACTTTGTCCCGGCCAAATTTATTTCGAACAGCTAAACCCTCTAACAACTGCATTTCATAAGGAATCTTTTCATTTCCTTTCACCGAATAAAAATCCATTTGCACTATAC
>Ga0316616_100000468_pt1 | contig 12905 bp, 12 predicted proteins | sample OWC_Aug_M1_C1_D1_FD_207660 | JGI IMG/M metagenome (GOLD analysis project Ga0316616, IMG submission 207660) | Wetland soil microbial communities from Old Woman Creek delta, Ohio, United States - OWC_Aug_M1_C1_D1_B | ecosystem: Environmental > Terrestrial > Soil > Wetlands | place: USA: Ohio... | reverse complement strand
TCCCGGCGGCAAGCCGCTCGCGCACGGGCTGCAAGCGCGAATCCCGCTGCGGCCCTCGCTGCTCGACTCCGGGGAGGATCTGCTGGCGTCGATCGGCGAGGCGGCCGGAAGGGTGAACCTCCTGCTCGGCGAGGAGAACCAGGCGCAGCTACGCCGTGCGCTCGCGAGCGTGGAGCAGGCGACCGCGAGAATCGCGCGCCTCTCCGAGCAGGTGGAGGCGGGCACCAAGCGGCTGCCCGCGCTGATCGAGGACGCGCGGGCGGCGACGCGGCGCGCCGAGCGCACCATGGCCGAGATCGGGGCGCTCGCGACGAAGCTCGAGGCGGCGGCGGTCGCGGCGGATCGGGTGGGCGCTGCGGCCGATGACGCGGGCGCTTCGCTGCGCGCGGTGCGCGACGAATCCGTGCCGCGCATGAACGCGCTGCTCGAGCAGTTGAGCCGCGAGACGCGGGCGCTCGACCGGCTCATCAACACGCTGAACGATCAGCCGCAGAGCGTCGTCTTCGGCACGTCGCCGCGGCCGCCCGGTCCGGGCGAGCCGGGTTTCGGGAAGTAACGCCATGGCCCATACGCGCATCCTCGCTTTCCGCCTCGGCGCCGTCGTCGCGGCGGCGATCTTCGCGGGCTGCAGCATCGGACCGCAGCAGCGCCCCGCGCATACGGAATACGACTTCCGGCCGGCGCCGGCGCAATTGGCCGCATCGCCGCGCATCCGCGAGCCGGTGCTCGTGCCCGAGGTCACCGCGCCAGCCTGGCTCGACACCAACGCGATGGTCTACCGCCTCGCCTATCAGGACGTCGCCAGCCCGCGCGCCTACGCGAACAGCCGATGGGTGATGCCGGCGCCGGCGCTCTTCACGGCGCGCCTGCGGGACCGTCTCGCCCGCGAGAGCGCGGCAGGCGTTCTCGCGCCGGAGGACAACGCCCGCGCCGACGCGGTGCTGCGCGTCGAGCTGACCGAGTTCGCGCAGGTGTTCAGCGCGCCCGGATCGAGCGAGGCGGTGGTGCAGTTGCGCGCGTCGCTGATCCGCGGCCAGAAGCTCGCCGCGCAGCGAACGTTCGTCGCCCGGAAGCCGGCCGCGACGGCGGACGCGGCCGGTGCCGCTGCGGCGTTCTCCGCCGCCGCCGACGAGGCGATCGACGCCGTCGCGGTCTGGACGGCGGAAGCGCTCCTGAAGTAGCGGCGAAGCGGGTTGGCGCCCTCTGCCAAGAAGCTGGCGGGCTCCGACAGTGGCGGCAGCGGCGGGCTGCCGTATCGTCGGATCCGTGCCGCTTCGAGGAGACCGTCCGTGATCGTCGCCGCTCTCGTCGTGACTTCAGCCGTCGTCTGGGCCGTGCTGTTCCTGCGTGTCCGCGAGTACGTGTTCGAGCGCGCCGGCGAGGATTCGAGCCCCGCACAAGGCGGGCAGGCGCTCGCGGCGATGACGCTCGCGTTCGCATTGCTCTTCGCCGTCGTGGCCGGCGCGGGCGCCGTCGCGGCGGCGTTGCTGCAGCGCACGCCCGAGCTCGGCGCGATGGTGGGCGTGTGCATGGTCGCCCTCGCGCTCGGCACCGTGTACGTCTCGGGGCTCTCCAGGTCCTGGGACGCGTGAGCGGGTGCCGGTAGCGGCGCTTCGGCCGCCCGGCGCGCAAGACCCCTCCCGCGCGGCGACACGATCGCGCGCGCCCGGTATCCTCCCGGCCCGTGCACACGCCGCATCGCCAGAGCGCCGATTCCCCCACGGTGTTTGTCCTGCGCCCGGTCCCCATGGGCTGCCGCGGGCCGCTCGCCCGATGACGGATTGGGTCGCCATCGTCAACCCGGCGGCCGGCGGCGGCCGAGCGGCGCGCGTGGTGCCGGCGCTGCAAGCCGCCATGCGGGACGCCGGGGTGCCGCTCTCGATCCGCACGAGCGCGGGCCACGGGCACGCGATCGAACTCGCGCGGACCGCGGTCGCGTCAGGGCATCGCCGATTCCTCGCGGTCGGCGGCGACGGCACGGTGAACGAGGTTGCCAACGGCTTGCTCGCGAACGCGGGCGCGGCGAGCGCCGATCTCACGCTCGGCGCGCTGCCGATCGGCACGGGCAACGACTGGGCACGCACGCACGCGCTCCCGAAGCGCCCCGAGGACGTGGTGCGCCTGCTCGTCGCCGGGAGGACCGTGCTGCACGACGTCGGCCTCGCGACCTGCCGCTCGGGCGGCGAGACCGTGCGCCGGTATTTCGTGAACATGGCCGGCGCGGGCATCGACGCCCACATCCTCAGCCGCCTGGGCGAGGGCAAAGGCGGCGCGTGGAGCTACCTCGTCGCGCTGCTCGGGGGTTTGCGCAGCTTCCGCACGCCGACGCTCGAGGTCACGGGCCCTGAGTTTCGCTTCCGCGGCCCGGCGCTGGTGGTCTTCGCCGGGCCAGGCCGCTATTGCGGGGGCGGGCTCGAGATGGCCCCGGACGCGACGCTGGACGACGGGCGTCTGCACCTGACGCTGGTGAAGCAGATGCGCTTCTGGCAGGTCGTGGCGAACCTGCCGCGTCTGTTCAACGGGACGGTGACGCAGAGCCCGCACGTCGTGTCGGGAAAGCTGGCGGCGCTCGACATCGCGGCGGACATTCCCGTCGGCGTGGAGCTCGACGGCGAGGTGATCGGCGAGGTGCCGGCGCGGTTCGAGGTCCTCCCACGCGCCATTCGCGTCGTGACGACGCGCTGAGACCCGGCCGGCCGCTCCGTCCGCAACCGGGAATTCGGGTGGCGGCGGCCGAGTTCGCGGTCTAAAGTCAAACCAAACAAAAGGAGGGGGATCATGCTGATTCGCGTGAGCGATTGGGCCGCGAAGGTGCCCGGCGAGTATCTCGGGAGCAGGGCCTCCGACACCGACCGTGCGGCCTACCGGGCCTACCTGGAGGCGACCCTGCCGGCCGAGGTCGAGTCGAGCGAGCTCAAGTTCTGGGCCGAAGAGGTGTGGGAGCAGGCGATCCGCGACTGGACTCGGTTCGTCGGCCCGTTCTACAAGCACTGACCCGCGACGCCCGGCGGCCTGCGGGGCCGCCTTCGGCCCGCGCGCCGGCCGGCAGGAACCTTGCCGCCCCGGACGCGTCCGGGGACGCGCGTCGGCGTTGCGCTCGACCCGCGCTCATGGGACGCTTCGCGCCGCCCGGCTTGGCGTCGGCGGCGCGAAGCTTCGTCGCGCGTCCACGAGTCACGTCCGGGAGCCGCGCCCGAGTTGCCGGCGCCGCCGCGCCCCGCGCTGCGGCCCCGATCCATCGCCACCTCCGACTTCGAACGAGGACTCACGATGCTCGACCGCTTTCCCATCGACCGCAAAGCCTTCGACGGACCGGTGCTCGTCACCGGCGCGGGCGGCTGCATCGGCAGCTGGGTCGTCGCGCTGCTCGCGCGCGCCGGCGTCCAGGTCGCGGCGTTCGACCTGTCCACCGACACGCGCCGCCCCAAGCTCCTGATGTCGGACGCGGAGCTCGCGTCGGTGCGCTGGCTGACGGGCGACATCGCCGACGCGACCGCCGTCCGGGGCGCCCTGGAGGCGGTGAAGCCGGCCGCGGTCATTCATCTCGCCGCCCTGCAGGTGCCGTTCTGCAAGGCCGATCCCATCCTCGGCGCGAAAGTGAACGTGGTCGGGACGGTGAACGTGTTCGAGGGTGCGCGGCAGCTTGGCATCCGGCGGCTCACCTACGCCAGCTCGGTCGCGGCGCATGGCGCCATGGAAGAGGGCGAGGGCGTGATGAGCACGCTCTACGGCGCGTACAAGTACTGCAACGAGCAGACCGCGAAGGTGTACGCGCAGGACTGGGGTGTCGCGAGCGTCGGCATCCGGCCCGGCGTCGTGTACGGCGTCGGCCGCGATCAGGGCCTCACTTCCAAGACGACGTTCGCGATACTTGCCGCGGCCGCGGGGAAGCCCTACGACGTGCCGTTCCGCGGCGGCGTCTCATGGCTGCACGCGGGGGAAGTCGCGAGCGCCTTCATCCAGGGCGTTTCGCAGGAGCGAGCCGGGGCGCCGGTATTCGACATGAACGGCGCGTACGTGAGCGTCGAAGACGGGCTGGGGCTCATCAGAGCGGTCGCGCCCGCGGCGGCCTTGACCTGCTCCGGTGCGCCGCTCGCGTTTCCGATGGATCTCCCGGACACGGCGCTGCGCGACTATCTCGGTGATTACGGCGAGGTCGCGCTCGCCGACGGGATCCGCGAGACCTATGCGGCGTTCCGCGGGTTGCTCGATCGCGGGCTGGTGAGCGCCGCGTCCCTTCCATAGACCTTTCCCGCGGGGCAGGGTGCGGGGATTTCGGCATCCGATTCCCCTCTCACGCCTCGAGCCTCGGGGCGATGCGCTCTCTGTGCAGAACCTCACGTTCGCGCGCGCCGCGAGCGTGACCGCGCACCCTCGCGGAGTAGCATGAACCGCGGGGCTGGTTCCATACACACGCTCCGATTCCCGATTGACGCGCGCCGCCGCCAGAGTGGCCGGCCGATCCGGGCGGTCGGGCAACAACAAGAATCACAGGATGCTGTCGAACGAACGGGGCCTGGGGAGCGGGCCGACGCACACGTTCAGGGCGGAGACGCCGGGCGGGCGGCTGAGGCTGCGTGCCGGGCGCCCGTGCCCGGACCTCGATCGGCTGCTCGGAGCGAGCGGCGCCGATTCGTGGGCCTGCGTGAGCGCGGCGAGCGCGCTTTCCCGCCGCATCACCGCCGACGCGGAGCGGGCCCGGCAGCAGCTGATCGAGCAGTACGTTCGCGGCATCGGCTACACCTGCTACGCGACGCAGGACGCCGGGGAGGACGCCGACCCGACGCTGCTGATCCTCGGGATCTCCGAGGACGCGGCCGTCCGGCTCGGCGCGATGCTCGAGCAATCCGAAGTCCTCGTGGGACGCAAGGGGCGGTGCCCCGTGTTGCGTCCGTGCGGTGCCGCAGGCGCCGCGCGCGCCCGCCGGGCCCGCTAACCCGGCGTTACTGCCGATCCCGCACCAGCGGGACGAATCGCACCGGCAGCTTCCGCGTCTCCACCGTCGTCCCGTTCGGCAGCTTGTCGATCACGAGCAGCTCCTGAACGGACGATTGCGGCCCGACCGGGATCACGAGCCTGCCGCCGGGCTTGAGCTGCGCGACGAGCGCGGGCGGCACGTGATCCGGCGCTGCCGTCACGACGATGGCGTCGAAGGGTGCGGCCTCCGGCCAGCCCTTGTAGCCGTCGCCGATGCGCGTCCGGATGTTCCGGTATCCGAGGCGCGAGAGCGTGGCCGCGGCGTGCCGCCCGAGCGACTCGACGATTTCGATCGTGTACACCTCGCCCGCCACCTCGGCCAGCACCGCAGCCTGGTAACCCGACCCGGTGCCCACTTCGAGAACGCTGCTCGCGGGGCCCGGGCGCGCCAGCTCGGTCATCAGCGCGACGATGAACGGCTGGGAGATCGTCTGGCCATCGCCGATCGGAAGCGGTCGGTTCGCGTACGCCTGCGAAGCGACGCTCGCCGGCACGAACTCGTGGCGGGGCACCCGCGCCATCGCGCGGAGCACCGGGTCCGAGAGGCGCACGATGCCCGTGTAGCTCGCGGACTCGCGGGTCGAGGCGCGAATCTCTTCGACCATCGCAGCGCGCGCGGCGGCGTGCGGATCGGCCGCACCCGCGCCCGCTGTTTGCGCGAAAGGCGCACGGGCAAGGAGCGCTGCGACGCCGGCAGCGGCGAAACGGAGAATCGTCCTTCGGCCGGTCACCGTCAGCGGATCGCGACGCCCCACGGCAGCTCTCCCACGGGAATGTCCGCGAGCTTCGTGTTGCTCTCCGTGTCGATCACCGACACGGAGTTCGAGCGGCCGTTCGCGACATAGAGCTTCCGGCCATCGGGCGTGATCGCCATGTTCCACGGTCGCCGTCCGACGGGAACGGTGGCGACGATCGCGTTGGTCGCCGTATCGATGACCGAAACGCTCGCATCGCCGCCGTTCGAAACGTAGACGCGCTTGCCGCTCGGATGCACCGTCACGCCGTTCGCGCGCTTGCCGCCGGCGATGACCGCGATCGGCTTGTGCGTCGCGGTGTCGATGACGACGACCTTGTCCGCGTTCTCCGCCGCCACGTAGGCCCGGCTCCCGTCCGGCAGGAACCCGATGCCGCGCGGCCGCTCGCCCGCCTTGACTTGCGCGATCTGCGCGCGCGCCGCGACGTCGATCACCTCGATCGTGTCGTCGTCCTCCGCGCTCGCGTAGACGATCCGGCCGTTCGGGCTGAAAACCGCGTGCTCGGGATTCTTGCCCTTCACCTTGACGGCGTAGGCGGGTTGGTTCGTGGCCGTGTCGACGAAGCTCACGTTGTTCGCTTCTTCGCTCGCCACAGCGAGGAGCTTGCCGTCCGAGGAGGCATAGACGCCTTCGGGCGACGCGCCGAGGGGCACGCTGCCGACTTCCCGCCGCGTCGCGAGGTCGATCACGACGAGCCGGCTGCCCGGCTGGTCGCTCACGTAGAGCCGCGAGCCATCGGGAGTTACCGCGACGCCGCGCGGCTTGGTACCGGCTTTGATTTCGCCCACGACCTTGTCGGTCGCGGTGTCGATCACGGAGACGGTCCCGGAGCCCTCGTTCGGCACGTAGGCGAACGGCGCCGCAAGGGCCGCGCCCGACGCGGCGAGGAGGCACGCAAGCGCTGCGCGGAGGGCAACCGTAGGCGAGCGTTTCATTCGCCCACTCCTGCGTCGCGCATGACCTTGACCGTACGCGTGTGCTCGCCCTCGGCCGCGATCATGAGCGCGGTCTTGCCGCGGTTGTCCTTGAGCTTCGCGTCGGCCCCGCGCGCGAGGAGCGCCTTCACCGTGTCGTCATGGCCCATCCCGGCCGCCCACATCAGGAGGGTCAGGTCGTTGTCGTAGCGCTGGTTCACGTCGGCCCCGGCGTCGAGCAGGACGAGCAGGGCTTCGGTCTTTCCCTCTCCCGCTGCGTAGACGATGGCCGGCTTGCGCACGCGGTCCACCGGCTTCGGATCGGCCTTCGCCGCGAGCAGCAGCCGCACGATCTCGGCGTTGCCGGCGTAGGCGGCGCCCATCAGGGGCGTGACCCCGGACAGGTTGGGCTGGTTCGCGTCGGCTCCGTGCGCGAGCAGCGTCTTCGCCATCGCGACGTTGCCGGTGCGGGCCGCGGTGTTGAGCGGCGTGTCGCCGAGACGGTTGCGAGAGTTCGGATTGGCGCCCTGGTCGAGCAGCGCCCGGACGGCCGGCTCGCTGCCGCCGCGTGCGGCCGCGATGAGCTGCGCGTTGACGTTGAGTTGCTCCGGCTGCTTCTGCGCGAGCGCATATTGCGACGCAACAAGCGCGCCGAATGCAAGCGCAGCGGTAAGCGATTTGTAAGTGCGCATCGAACTGGACCTCGAAGTGTAGCCGCGCGGCTGATTGCGGGGAGACGGATCATCGCTTATGCTGCGACCGTCGATCAAGAAACATAATCCAACGATCGACAGGAGAGGGGGCGCCGCGCGGATCGAGAGCGCGGCGGTCCGTCGTTCACCGCGGCGCGATGCTCGCGGTCCGAAGGAAGCTCGGCTCGTCGCGACGGCGAGCCCGACGACAAAGGAGACACTTCGCATGACTCACCCATCTGTGATGATCCGCGGCGCCGTTTTCGGCACGCTCATGGCCGCAGCCTGCGCGGCCGGAGCCCAGGAGGTGACGGGCCAGAAGCCGGCAACCCAGGGCGGCGTCGTTCCGAAGAACGTCAGCGTCACGCAGCAGCAGCTGAGCGGCGCAGGCGGGCAAGGTGCGAACTGGCTCCACACCAACGGCGATTACTTCCAGCTGCGCTTTTACCCGGGCAACCAGATCAACACCGGCAACGTGAAGAAGCTGCGGCCGGCGTTCGTGTTCCAGACCGAGGTCGTCGAGTCGATGGAGACGGCGCCGATCGTCGTCGACGGCATCATGTACCTCACGACCTCCTACAACCACGTCTACGCGATCGACGCGAAGACCGGCAAGGAGTTCTGGCACTTCAAGCACAAGATGGGGCCGGTGACGACGTTCTGCTGCGGGCCGAACAACCGCGGCGTCGCGATCTCCGGCGGCAAGCTCTTCATGGGCACGCTCGACGCGAAGCTCGTCGCGCTCGACGCGAAGACCGGCAAGCTGCTCTGGGAAACGCAGATCGCGGATCCGGAGAAGGGTTACAGCGAGACGATGGCGCCCACCGTCGTCGACAACAAGGTGCTGATCGGCACGAACGGCGGCGAGTACGGCATCCGCGGCTTCGTGAAGGCGTTCAACGCCGACGATGGCAAGCTCCTGTGGACGTTCTACACGATCCCCGAGAAGGGCCACGAGGGCGTGTGGGCGGTGAACGATGCGACCGGCCGCAACATGCTGCGCGACATCGCGGCGGAGAAGGCGGCGTTCGCGAAGGACAGCTCGTTCTGGCAGACGCTCGGCGGCGGCGTGTGGATGAACCCGTCGGTCGACCTGAAGAACCGCACCGTCTGGTTCGTCGTCGGCAACCCCTCGCCTGACCTCTACGGTGCCGAGCGTCCGGGCGACAACCTCTACACCGACTCGCTCGTCGCGATCGACCTGGACAAGGGCACCTACAAGTGCCACTACCAGTACATCGCGCACGACGTGTGGGATCTCGACGCGGTCAGCCCGCCGATCCTCATCGACGTGAAGGACAAGTCCGGCAAGATGATTCCGGGCGTCATCCACGGCGGCAAGACCGGGCACGTGTACGTGCACGACCGCAAGGACTGCTCGCTCATCCGCTTCTCCGAGGCGATGATCCCGCAGGAGAACATGTGGGTGCTGCCGACGGCGCAGGGCGCGCGCATGCTTCCGGGCGCGAACGGCGGCGTCGAGTGGTCGCCGATGTCGTTCGATCCGGCCACGCGCAACGCGATCGCGCTCAACCTGCACCAGCCGATGACCTACCACGTCGAGGCAGCGAAGTATCCGGGCGGCTCGAAGCTGTGGCTCGGCGGCGCGTTCAAGGTGATCCCGGGCGAGAAGCAGTGGGGCCGCGTCGCGGCCGTCAACGTCGACACCGGCAAGATGGTGTGGAAGCACGACACCGAGCAGCCGCTGATCGGCGGCGGGCTCGCCACTGCGGGCGGCCTGTACTTCTTCGGCGAGGGCAACGGCAGCTTCAACGCGCTCGATTCGAAGAGCGGCAAGAAGCTCTGGAGCTTCAACTGCGGCGCGGGCGCGAACGCCATGCCCGTGTCCTACACCGTCGACGGCAAGCAGTATGTCGCGATGGGCTGCGGCGGCAACACGCAGCTCGATTTCAAGCGCGGCAACAGCGTGTTCGTGTTCTCGCTCGACTGATCGGGTCGTTTCGTTGGTGAGGCGGGGCCGCCCGAGGGCGGCCCCGTTTCTTGTGAAGAGGATTCCGCAGTGATCTCTCGAAGACTTGCAATCGTCGCCGCGGCCGTCGCGGCGTTCGCGGCGGGGAGCGCGTCGGCGCAGGACGTCGAGGCGGGCCGCAAGAAGGCGGAGGCGTGCATCGCCTGCCACGGCGCCAACGGAAACTCGCCCAACCCGGCGTTTCCGATCCTCGCCGGGCAGACGTCGCGCTACCTCTACCTCCAGCTCAAGGATTTCAAGGAAGGGCGGCGCACCGAGCCGCAGATGGACCCGTTCGTGAAGAACCTGTCGCGCGAGGACATGTTCGACCTGTCGGCGTTCTTCGCAGCGCAGAAGCCGGTGTCCAACAAGTTCAAGGCCGATCCGGCGAAGGTCGCGAAGGGCAAGACGAAGGCCGACGAAGTGCTCTGCACGATGTGCCACCTGGGCGGCTTCAAGGGCCAGAACGAGATTCCGCGCGTCGCTGGGCAGCACTACGACTACGTCGTCAAGCAGATGAAGGACTTCAAGACCGGCAAGCGCACCAACGACGCCGGGAACATGGCGAGCGTGTCGAAGACGCTGTCCGATCAGGACATCGACAATCTCGCGCACTACGTCGCGAATCTCGACTAACGGGCCGGGATTGGGCATCCTCGGCCGCTAGCGCGCGGTTGCTACCGGGGGGTTGAGGCCGCGAGAAGGCGCCCACGTGCGGCGGAGCGTGCCGCGCGCGAGCGTCTTCCGGATTGCGCGCAGGAGGAGACATCGCTTGACTGAGTCAGCCCGGCCATCGAAACCCGGCTGCGCGCGCACGCGCGTCGCCGTCGCGGTGCACGCATCCCTCGCGGCGCTCGCCGTGTCCGCGCTTCAGCCCGGCCCTGCGGAAGCCCAGACGCCGACCGGCGCGAGTCGCGAGCCTGCCGTCGTCATGGGCGACCCGGTCGTGGTCACCGCGACGCGCAGCGAGGCGCGCGCGTTCTCCGTGCCGGCGTCGATCGACGCGGTCGAGGCACCGGACATCCGTGACGGCAAGCCGCGCGTGAACCTCTCCGAGGACCTCGGCGCGATCCCCGGCGTCGTCGCGAACAACCGGAACAACTACGCGCAGGACCTGCAGATCTCCTCGCGCGGCTTCGGCGCGCGCGCGACCTTCGGCGTGCGCGGGGTGCGGCTCATGCAGGACGGCATCCCGATCACCATGCCCGACGGGCAGGGGCAGTCAGGGGTGTTCGATCTCGATTCGGCTGCCCGCATCGAAGTGCTGCGCGGGCCGTTCGCCGCGCTCTATGGCAACTCCTCGGGCGGCGTGATCCAGCTGTTCACGCAGCCGCCGCCCGCGACGCCGGAAGTAGAGCTGTTCGGGGCGGCCGGATCCTACGGGACGTGGCGCGCCGCGGGCCGGGTCGGCGGCACCTACGAAGGCATCGGCGGCTCGGCCTCCTATTCGCAGTTCCGCACCGACGGCTATCGCGACTGGAGCTGGGCGCGGCGCGACATCACCAGCGGCCGTCTGCAGATGAAGGTCGGGCCGGATGCGACGCTGACGGTGCTCGGGTTCTACGTCGGCCAACCCGACACGCAGGATCCCGGCGGGCTCACGCAGCAGCAGGTCGAGCAGAACCGGCGTCAGGCCGGCACCGACACGGTGCGTTTCGGCACCCGCAAGAGCATCAACCACGCGCAGGGCGGCGCGATCTACGACGTGCGGATCACGCCGAAGGACACCGTCTCGCTGATGGGCTACGTCGGCGACCGGCAGGTCACGCAGTTCCTCGCCTTCCAGGGCGCGGGCATCGGCGGCTCGGGCGGCGTCGTCGATCTCGACCGGTCGTTCGGCGGCGTGTGGCTCACCTGGCGGCATGCGACCGAGCTCGCCGGCGGGCCGTTCAACTTCACGGCGGCGATCAACTACGACAACATGCTCGAGCGCCGCAAGGGGTTCGTGAACAACTTCGGTGTCGCGGGTGCGCTGCGGCGCGACGAGCAGGATCGCGTCGACGACTTCGCGCAATACGTGCAGGCCGAGTGGCGGTTCGCGCCGCGCTGGAAGGTCTCGGCGGGCGTGCGGCACACCGACGTGAGCTTCAAGGTCGCGGACTACTTCGTGGTTCCCGGCAATCCCAACGACAGCGGCTCCACCAGCTATTCGGCGTGGCTGCCTGTCGGCGGCATCCTGTACGAGCTGACGCCTGCGGTGAACCTGTACGCGTCGGCGGGCAAGGGCTTCGAGACCCCGACCTTCGCCGAACTCGCGTATCGGCCGGATGGCCTGCCGGGCGTGAACTTCGCGCTGCAGCCGGCCCGCAGCGACGTGTACGAAGCCGGCGTGAAGTCGCTGGTCGGCGGCTTCGCGCGGGTGAACGCCGCCGGCTTCTACTCGGTGACCGATCAGGACATCGTCAGCGCCGGGCAGATCGCGGGCGGCCGGAACGTCTTCACCAACGCGCAGCAGACGACGCGCGGCGGCTTCGAGCTTTCGGGAGACGCGCAGTTCGGCGCCGGGTTCTCGGGGCAGCTCGCGTACACGTATCTCGACGCGCGCTTCTCGGACTTCGTCACGGTCACCGGCGTCGATTTCTCCGGCAAGCGCATCCCTGGCGTGCCGCAGAACCTCGTCTACGCCGCGCTCAGGTGGCAGCCCGCGCCGACCGGGTTCTCGCTGGGGATCGAGGGACGCTACGCAGCGCGGGTCTACGCCAACGATGCGAACACGGCCTTCGCGCCGAGCTACGGGATCGTCAACCTCGTCGCGGGCTGGACCGAGGTGTTCGGGCCGCTGCGTGTCGGCGCATTCGTGCGCGTCGATAACGTGACCGACAAGGAATACATCGGCTCGGTGATCGTGAACGCGGCGAACGACCGCTTCTTCGAGCCCTCGCCGACGCGCAACGTCCTGGCCGGCGTGAGCATGAGGTACAGCTTCTAGGGATCAGGGATCAGGGATCAGGGATCAGGAATCAGGATTCAGGGTTCGGGATTCAGGATTCGGGATTCGAGATTCGGGATTCGGGATTCGGGATTCGGGATCGGGCGGACGCTCGCACCTCACCGCGCGAGTTGGAACACCACTGGCACCAGCACGGCGAACTCGCGGTCGCGCAGCGAATCGGGCGGCAGCGGCAGCGAGCCGAGCCGCCTGACCATCGCCAGGGCCTGATCGTCGAGCACTTCGTGGCCGCTCGACTGGTGCACCGACGCCTCCGCGAGCTTGCCTCCCGGCGCAACGCGCAGCCGCAGCGTCGTCGCGCCCTCCCAGCCTCGCATCAGGGCGAGCCGCGGGTATTCGCGGTGGCGGGCGAGCGCCTGCGACACGCTGCGCGCGTATCCGGCGACAGCGTCCGGCGACGGTGCTTGCGGCTCGACGGCTTTCGCGACCGGCGGCGGGGGCGGCGGGGGAACGGTGAACTCCGCGGCCGGCGGCGTCTCCGGCTTTGCGACGAGCACGGGGTCGCGCGCAGGGGCGTCGCTTGCCGGCGGCGCCGATGCCTGCGCCGGCGCGGGAGCCGGGGCGACGCGGGGCGGGGCCGCCTTGCGCATCGTCGGGAGAGGCTTGACCGGTTCCGTCCTCGGCGGTGCGACCGTCTCGGCGGGCACA